>PVMK01122142.1_pt1 | contig 15335 bp, 15 predicted proteins | sample 1853481 | NCBI WGS metagenome assembly PVMK01 (sample SAMN08533507, study PRJNA380276) | Marine sediment metagenome, whole genome shotgun sequencing project.
AACTCGACCTTCAATTCCTTTCTTGCCGCCTCCCCACGGCTGAGGGATGGCGACACTGAATTCGGGATGAATTAAACCGTACGACTTGGTTAACTCTCACAGCCATAACTTTGCGAAATTCATCGCCCAAAGACAAGACCTTGATAGACTGGACGTTTTCCGCACCGCTTATGGGTGAGAATTCAGCACTCTCAAGATCAATTAGTAATATGATTTATTTAGCAACGAATTAAGTGGCTTTGCGTGAGTTTGCAAAATTAGCTCAAATTCAACTTTAGCAGCACCACTAGTTCCAGCCTCTGATAACTCGACCTTCAATTCCTTTCTTGCCGCCTCCCCACGGCTGAGGGATGGCGACACTGAATTCGGGATGAATCAGGGTAAAGGCAGAGCACCTTTCAGCAGACATGAACATTGTGTCCAGATCGCCACCCTTCTGCTCGAAGAATTCGTCAGATGAATTAAACCGTACGACTTCGGCCCGCGATGATACTCGTCTGGTTTCTGAAATAGGTGGCTTATACCGTACTTACAATCCACGGCCATCTGGCGGCATTTACCAAGCCCCCTCTCGGTGGTCTACTGCTCCAACCTAATAATCTTGCCCGTGGGGGGCTTTGAATCCAACGCAGCACGGGGCTGCGACACGACTCAAATAAAGGAAGCAAAGAAAATGGCAGACTCTCTCTACTCTCGACTCAGTGGCTACGACGGAATCGCATTGTTCGTAACGACCCTCGTGGGCCAAGCACAAAGGGACGAACTCCTCGGACGTTTCTGGGCCAATCGTGGCTAGGACCGAATCGCTCGCGAGCGCCAGCTTCTGATCGACTATCTAGTCAAAGAGACTGGCGGACAGATGTACTACACCGGTCGTGACATGGCACTTGCTCACCAGGGCATGGGGATCACTGAGGCGGACTGGACGCGCTTCATCGAGATCGTGACGAGCGTTGCTGGTGAGCTGGGTGTTGGCCCGACTGAGGGCGGCGAAGTGATGGCTTTCTTGAACAGCCTCAAGGCCGACATCGTTACCGCGTAGCCCGTTATCTGGAACGCCAGGGTTTGTTGGTGCGCGATGGTAAGGGTTAGTTGGGCAGGAGCGCCCTTGGGCGCGAACATGAGAAAGGCGCCATTTCGGCGCCTTTCCAATCGGTGTCCCCGGCGAGCCGGCGACCCTGGTCAGAATTGGTAGGTCACTTCCAGCCCGTAAGCCCGCAGGGAAGATGGGTGGATAAAGGAACCACCAAATTCCGGTGCGGGAATCACTTCCTGCAGGTAGTCTTCATCCGTCAGGTTGCGGCCCCACAGCGTAAATATCCAGTTATCGTTTCCGAAGCTGAGGCGCGCATTGACGGTACTGTAAGCATCCCGCTGAGCCTTGCTCATATCCGAGGTCAGACCAGGACCAAAGAAGACCTGCCAAATCGTTGGGACGGCTTCCCCTTGCAGGGTGTGGAACCACATTTTGCCCACATATTGCCAGTCCAGCCGGGCCATCATGTGCCAGTTGTCGCTGATCGGCAGGTCCAGCTGCCCACCCAGATTGTAGGTTTCATCAGGCGACTGCGGTACATCGTTGCCCACTGACAACGGCCGGTTGATATTTTCCTTGATCTCGCTGTTCAGCAAGCCAAGTCCACCATACAGGCGAAAATTTTCCGTGACAGCCCAGTCAAAATCAGCTTCAAAGCCGCTGATCTTCACCTTGTTGATGGTGGTGACCACCCGCATCAGGCCAAACGGGCCAGCAAAGAACTCGAAGAACTGGTTGTCATCGATGGTGGTGCTGAAGAAAGCGCCATTCAGGCGGAAGCGGTTATCGGCCCACATGGTCTTGGCGCCGATTTCCCAGCTGTCCGTCACCTCTTTGTCATACTCGTCGTTGATGGTCAGATTGGAATCCACCAATTCGCCCGGGCCGCCGAATCCGGCGTTGTACCAGAAGTCGATCGTTGCCTGGCTGCCGATGGAGTTGAAGCCACCGCTGCGGAAACCCCTGCCCCAGCTGGCATAAATATTGGCATTGTCCGTAGCTGCCCAGCGCCAGCTGATCTTCGGCTGCCATTCGCTGAAGCTGGCCTTACGGTCTGGTATGCCATCCGGGAATTGATTGTAGGCGGGGTTAATCGGCTGGCCGGCCAGGTTGATGTTCAGACCGGATGAACTCACATTTGGCACTTTATTGGACACCTTGCGGTCTTCCTTGTCATAGCGCAGCGCCAAGGCCAGTTCCATGCTTTCACCGAGGTCAAATTCCAACTGGCCATAGCCGGCAAACACATCGGTGTCAAAGTCATCCCAGAACAGCAGATCGGTCGGGTTGGGGCCGGATGGTGGGACATAGGGCTGACGCAGGAAGCCGCTGCCGGTATCCGCGCCGTAGGCTACAACCACTTCACGATCGATTTGCAGGAAGTAAACACCCGCAATCCAGCGGATTTTCTGGTCTTCCGATGAAGTCAGGCGAAGTTCGAAACTGATGTCTTCCTGGTTGCGTTCCTGGTACTGATAGCCGTCACAGGAGGTCGGTGTGTACGGTCCGTATATGCCTGAGAAGTCTGCGGCACGGCTCCACCGCCCGGCGGCAATACGAGAAACGGCGCCAGCGGGTCTCCAAACAGGTCTGGCCTGGGTGAAGCTATTGAGGGTTGCGCGGTCGCTCTGACAGGCATCCGTCAACTCGTAGCCATAGAACGTGGCGCTGGTTCCGTCCGACAGAAGGTACTCGTCCAGGTTGTTGTAGGCCGCGATCGCGGTTACATCGAAATCTTCGAGGTCCCAATCGCCCTTGATTGAGAACTCACTGGTTTTTTGCTCATTTTCCCCCGGCACGTTGAAAGCAAAGGTAAAATCGTGATCATTCACGTCTGCAAAAAAAGTTTCACTGCCAAGGAAAGGCACGAAAGCAGGGATTGCGAAAACCGCGTTGAAATTGATCGCGCCACCCTCGGCTTTACTGGTTGCACCGCGGAAATCGATGGTTGTACGGTCATTCACGTTCCAGATCATGCGGGCCCGCAATCCCCGGTCCTCAAGGTAGTCAACCGCGTCATCTTCACCGGTAAACTCGTTTTTATAAAAACCGTCCGTATCGCGATAGTACCCGGTCAGACTGGCGGTCAGTTTGTCCTCAATCAGCGCGCCGCTGACGATCGCCGATGCATCAAGGGAGTTACGGTTTCCGTAACCCTACTTTCACCTTGCTATAAAATTCGTTGTCCGGAACGCGTGTATTCACGAGGATGGCACCGGCCACCGCATTACGGCCGTACAAGGCGCCCTGGGGGCCTTTCAGGACTTCGATCTGCTCAACGTCGATCAATTCCTCGTTAAAGGCATTGGGGTTAGTGATCAGTACTCCGTCAACCACGTAGGCAAATGTACTTTCTGCGTCCCTGGTGGAAACAATGCCCCTGATGCTGACCTGGGTGTCGCCCACGTTGGCGGTATCGACAATGGTCACGTTGGGGATCAGTGACAGATAATCTACCGGTCGCTCTATGCCGGCTGCCTGGATGTCGGCCGCAGTGAACGCGGCAACCGAGATCGGCACTTCCTGCAGGTTCTCTGAGCGCTTTCGGGCCGTTACAGTGACCTCTTCAAGCACGGACTGTGCATAGAGGTCCACGGTTACAGCAAGCCCCACACAAATAATGATACTGCTGACTAGAAATCCTCTCTTATACATCTCAACCTCCCGGTTTTCTTTAATTCAATCATGCGCAGAATGAACAATGAATTTGAAACCTTTATTAAATATCCAACAAAGACAACACGCTGTTTTAAACTCAGCACATCGGCATACTTGGCTTGTAAGTCAAACAAATTACTCTCATGTGCTGCCAAAGTACGGTCGCCGGTCGCTTCGCGCGCGATGACAACACGGTAATCATTCTGAAGACCATCAACTGCTGTGGCGCGAACGCAGCCACTTGTGGTCAAACCGCCAACGACGATTGAATCTGCACCTGCGGCTTTCAGACGCTGCGCAAGATCAGTATTAAAAAATCCGCTGGCCCATTGTTTTTCTATTACTGCTTCACCGTTAACAGGTGCTATACGCGGGTCAATTTTTACCCACTCTGAATCCGGCTCCAGCACGTTCAACGCAGGCAGGCGTTGTCTGAAAACCCGAGCCTGCGATTCGTCCCAGTACACCACCGTAGTAAAGAACACCGGCAGTCGCTTCTTACGAAAGGCCTCAAGCAGTGTTCTGCAAGCATCTACCACCGAATCCGCCTCGGATCCCAGAGGGCAAGACGGATCCGTGAAGCCATTGATGACATCAACCAATAACAGAGCCGGGCGTTCGCCCAAACCTACTGACTGGCGCTGCAAGTCGACCATTAACCCGCCCGTTCCGCAAACGTTGGTGACCGTGGCGGCTCAAGACCAGTTTCCGCTTTGCAGCGAGATTTTATTTCTTCGATTGTGCCCCCGAAATTGAATAATTCAGGCTCACCACGATCTTCACGTAACCTGTCTCGCAGCTCATTAGTGGCTGCCATGTCCACTAAGCCATCCCCAGTAATCAACACGCCGTAACGCCGGGCACCTTCAACGGTAACCAGGCCGCGCTCCACGTCGGACCGCACCAACTCAGCATCACGTTCGTATGGGTCACCCCAACCACCACCACCCCAGGTGTTGAAATAGAGTAAATCACCCTTTTCTACCTTGATGCCCTCTGACTTGGACGGCAACCATTTTTCACTACCGTCCATGCACACCAATCGCTTGGTAGAGCGCATCCCCGGATCACCGCCGCGCACGCCCCATGGATAGGTCAGCCACCTATCGTCATGCACCGATATCGTGCCATCTACCAGGAAACGGTAGGCCACGGTCAGGCCGTTACCACCGCGGTGCAAGCCTGCCCCACCAGAGTCGGGGATGGTTTCGTACTTTTCTATCCTGAGCGGGAAATAGGCCTCGATGAATTCATTCGGCACGTTGGTGAAGCCCGGCCACAGGGAGTGGCCATCGGGTCCGTCACCCACGGGCCTCCCGGGAATGCCACCAAAGCCAATCTGGAATAACTGGAACCATTCGCCGTTGTCATCGTAACCGGCGAAGAAAAAATGGGGGGAGTCCGAAAAGCCGGCCGCATTCATGGCATCTGGTGCGCTCTGGCCCAACAAGCCACCCATCACGTCGAAAATCCGGCCCAGCGCATGGGTCCGCCCTGACAGGGCCGCGGGGTAGTCGGGCTTGAGCAGCGTCCCCTGCGGAATTCGCACGTCCACCAGGTCGTAGAACCCATCGTTGAACAGGATTTGCGGATCGATCAGGTTGATGGTGAATGATCCGAAGAACATCTTGAACATGTCTTCGTTGAGGAAGAAGTTGATGGAACTGGCGCCTGGGGGTCGGTGCCTTCGAAATCGAAGATGGCGGTCGAACCTTCCCGCCACAGCTTACAGCGGATTTTGTAAGGCCCCATTCCTACACCATCATCGCAAATGTAGTCTTCGAAAACCCGGGGTTCTTCCGGAACGATCATCTCGATGATGGCTTTCATGGCCATGTAGTTCCGTTCCAGCATAATTTCCATGGTGGAATAAAAAATGTTGTCGCCAAACCGTTCCGCCATTTCGACACAACGCTTGGCGGCAGTATTGCAAGCGGCCACCAGCGCATTCAGATCAAACCGGTTCCAGTCCGAGGTGCGCACATTATGCAGAATCAACTCCAGCACATCAGACTGCAGTTCCCCTTTCCTGTACAACTTGGTGGGCGGAATGCGAATGCCTTCCTGGAATATTGTTTCTGCCTGGATGGGAATCGATCCCGGAACCATGCCGCCATTGTCTGACATGTGGCCAAACATCGCCGACCAGGCTATATGCCTGCCGTCCTTGAAGATTGGCACCAGCACGATCCAGTCCGGCAGGTGGGATACAGCCGCATTGCACATGTATGGATCATTGGTGAGTATAACGTCGCCTTCCTCCAACACTCCCCTCATAGGCTTCCATGAAGCCGTTGATAAATGAGCCGAACTGGCCCACCACCATTTTGCCGTCACGATTGGCAATCATCGGGAAACAATCACCCTGCTCCCGGATACCCGGACTCATGGCCGTACGGAAAAGTACCGCATCCATCTCGACCCGTGCGTTGCTCAGCGCATTTTCGAGTATATCGACGGTTACCGTATCGACTTCCACGCGCTCGAACGGCGCGCTGTTGGTTTCAATAATCCTTGCAGTCATTATCCTTCCTCCCCTTGATGTACAGGGTTGATCAGCAGGTTGCCGACACCATCTACCGTGGCTGAACAGCCCGGTAAAATGACCGTGGTCGAGTCCATTTCAACGATGATCGCCGGTCCCGGAATCACCAAACCAGTATGCATTGGCGCGCGGTCATAGATGATTGCGTCATGCCACTCGCCCTTGTGATAAAAGCGCGTCTCATGAATTTTGCAATCTTCAAGGCTGGCAGCTTCCTGGCCAACTTTTACCTCTTTTACTTTCGCGGAGCTTGCCTGAACCACGGCACGAATCATCACCAATTCGTGATCCTTGCCCAATGCAAAGGTAAACAACTGCTCATGCTCTGTGTCAAAACGTTCAGTCAGCAAATCCAAACCTTTTTCCATGATGTCATCAGCTGTGAATTCCATGCTGATCTGGAAGGCCTGACCCACGTATCGAATATCCGCCTGGTAGGTCACTTCCTGTCGATCAGCGGGAATACCATCCGCATCCAGTGAAACCGAAGCCCGGGCACTCAGTTCCTCGAGGTCATTCAGCAATTCTTCTGCTTCGAGCTGATCGGCACGTTTTACGTAGGTTCGGGAAGCTTCATCCTGAACCCGCGTTGTTGCTTCGCCATAAGCGCACAACACACCGGGGACCAGGCGGTATGATCACGGGCCATGACTGGGTCAGTTCCCCCATTGCATTACCATGCAAGGGACCCGCTCCGCCAAATGCAACCAGGGCGAAATCACGCGGGTCAAAACCCTGCTCAATCGAAACCAGGCGCAGAGCACCAAACATGGATTCGTTGACGATTTTGATAATGCCTTCAGCAGCTTCCATGAGGTCAATGCCTATCGCATCGGCGATTTTCTGAACCGCAGCTTCGGCAGCCGATTTGTCAATTGCCATGTCCCCACCCAACTGAACGTCAGAAGGCAGGTAACCCAACACTACGTTGGCGTCACAAACCGTAGGTTCTGTTCCGCCTTTCATGTAAGCTGCCGGGCCCGGAACCGCACCGGCTGATTGCGGTCCGACCCGCAATGCCCTGGTCAATTCGGGCACAAACGCTATGGAACCACCGCCCGCACCGACAGTACGGACGTCCACTGAAGGCGCACGGACCGTGACGTCGCCGATCCGGGTCTCACGGCGGATGCGGGCTTTTGAATTCTGGATCAGGGCTACATCCGTTGATGTGCCACCCATGTCAAAAGTCAGCACATTGTCATGACCTGTGCGGTGTGTGAAATACGTGGCGCCAGCCACTCCGCCCGCCGGTCCGGACATCAATATATTGACTGGCGATTCTGCCGCGGCGCGCGATGAGGCAAGACCGCCATCCGAGCGCAGAATAGACAATTGCAATCCATCCCCCATCTGCTTTTCGAGTGAAGACTGCAGATTGCGGATATAACTTGCGACTTCAGGTGCTACATAGGAATTTACCACGGTGGTTTCCGTGCGTTCATACTCCTGCATTTCAGGTACTACTTCCGAGGAAATGGAAATTGGCAAAGAGCCGAAAACTTCCTGTGCGATCTCCCGCGCCTGTGCTTCATGGGCGCCATTCAAATATGCATTAATGAAACATATGGTTAAAGCCTCAACCTGGCCCTTGTCCTTGAGTTGCTGCAGATCGCCCCGCAATTTTTGTTCATCGAGCGCAATCACTACGCTGCCATCTGCTGCCATGCGTTCATCGGCTTCTATGGTCAGTTCCAACGGGGCGAGCAAAGGTTTTTTAACATAACTCACCCAGCCTCCGAGCCCCCCAGGACAGAATGAACGTGCTACCTGCAACACATACTTGAAACCCCGGGTCGTAAGCAGGCCAACCCTGGCGCCCTTACCGGTCAAGACTGAATTTGTAGCAACCGTTGTCCCGTGCATCACTCGATGAATGGCGGCCGGGTCGGTTCCAGACTCCGCACAGATTCGCGCTACGCCGTTTAACACCCCGATGGAAGAGTCCTCTGGGGTTGAGGGTACCTTCGCCATATGTGTTTCACCGGTCTGCTCATTAATTAACAGCAGGTCGGTAAACGTACCCCCCACATCCACACCCAAGCGATAGCTCATTTGGTTCTCCAAACTTTAGTCTGTATTCCGATGTTCATTTTCTATTCAGATGCCTGTCCAACCAGGCTTTTGCACGTCCGCCCGGCGCATTATTTGTCAGGGTGGCAGCCAGTTGTGAAGCATTCATCAATTCCTGCAAATCAATACCCGTGTCATAACCCATTTGTTCCAGCATCATGACAACGTCTTCGGTTGCAACATTGCCTGAAGCGCCGGGAGCAAACGGGCAGCCACCCAGGCCGCCGATAGAAGAGTCAAAAGAACGAATACCCGATTCCAGCGCGGCGAACACGTTGGCCAAACCCATGGCGCGGGTATCATGAAAATGACAAGCCAGGCGTTCAGCACCGAATTCGTTAACCAGCATAGTGGTTAAAGCCCGTACCTGCTGTGGATTTGCTGCACCGATGGTATCGGCCAGCACTACTTGATCAGCACCAAGGAGCAGGAACCTGCGGCTGATGTCAGCAACCGTGTCTGCTGCCACCGGACCGTCGAAAGGACACTCCCAGGACACTGCAATCGTAGCCAGGACACGCAGACCATCTGTCGCGGCTCTTTGCAATATCTGCTCCATCACCTGCTCAGCCTCCGCCCGGCTCATGTTGACATTGGCCCTCGCCATGCCGTCTGATCCGTAAAGAACCATGACAACACATCTCGCTTCGGCCGCCCTGGCCAGTTCATAGCCTTTCATGTTTGGCACAAGCACAGAGAAATTACCGGGCTGACCATCCAGGGCGGCCAATACACGGTCGGTCGCGATCATGGCCGGGACAGCCTTCGGGGAAACAAAACTGCCTACTTCAATATGGTCCATGCCGCTCTTGAGCAAGGCCTGTATGAGTTCTACCCGTTTTTCAGGCGATAAGCTGACCGGCTGGTTCTGCAGGCCATCACGTGGGCCGACGTCATTGATAATGACTGTATCGGACATCAGCGGATAGCACCCTGTTGCCTGAGTGTTGAAATTTGATCTGGTCGATAACCCAGCAATTGCCCGAGCACGGAATCGGTATGTGCACCCAGTTTGGGGGCGGGGCTGAATGACTCTTCATTATTTCGCGATAGCTTGACCGGATTCCCGGGCCCCCGCGTGGATTTCCCATCCGGGTGTTTTAACTCAATCACCATATTGCGATGTAATACCTGCTCGTCACTGAGTGCTTCACTGAAGCGGTTGACCGGCGCGCATGGGATTTTCTTTTCCTGCATTTTTTTCAGCCAGTAATCAGTGCTGTGCCCGCTAATAATCTCACCGAGTTTTGTGTTGACCATGGCGTGATCTTCCCTGCGCCCTGGCTGAGTGTCATATTTGGGATTTTCAAATGCTTCGATAGAGACAAGCTGTTTCAGGCTCTCCCAGAAATTATCTGTAATCACGGCAATTACGATATAACCATCAGTGGTTTTGAATGTGTTATAGGGCACATGCACAAAATGTGCATTGCCAATCGGCACCGGATCGTTGCCGGAAAGGAAATACATCGTGGCCATGTAGTTCAGCATGGATATCTGGCAGTCGAGCATGGAGATATCGACATGCTGACCCATGCCACTGCGATGACGCTCCAGCAAGGCTGACTGAATACCCATCACAGCAAACATGCCGCCCCCCAGATCCCCAATCGGGATGCCGGCACGCACAGGGTGCTCCGAATCCGTACCTGTAATCGACATGCCCCCACCGGTGGCCTGTGCAACTTGATCGAATGCCGGCCGGTTAGGGTGAGGACCATTGGATCCGTAGCCGGTTACGGTGCAGGTAATAATGGTAGGATTGATCTTGCTGAGGCTTTCGTAATCGATTCTCAGCCTTCCGGGAACACCTGCACGAAAATTACTGACAACCACATCAGATTCACGAACCAGGTCATAAAAAACGGCCAGCCCCTGCTCACTTTTCAGGTCTATGGCGACACTTTTTTTGTTTCGGTTGAGTGTGATGAAATATGCGCCCATTCCATCAAGAGAGTTTTTGGGATCATTTGCCAGTAACTTGCGCGTGCCCTCCCCCTGAATAGGCTCCACCTTGATGGTCTCCGCACCCAGATCAGCAAGAATCATGGAACAATAAGGGCCTGACAACATATGGGTCAGATCAAGAATCCGAATACCAGCCAGTGCCTTACTCATTTTGCTGATAATTCATGAAGAAAAAAGGCTCCAATTTTTATAATAGATTTAATGTTATATTAATGTAACATTTAAAAGCAATGACTAACCAAAATAATTGAGAATAATGATCGAACTGCATACAGTCTTCAGCCAGAAACAACAACAGGCTTTGTCAAAAGACCTGCCCACACCATTGTATTTCCAGTTATACAAGCTGTTGAAAAACAGCATTCTTGATGGCACATTTTCGAATGGCACCCAACTCCCGACAGAAGGTCAGCTGTCAGAGGAGTTCGGAGTATCGAGAATCACCAGTAAACGCGCGATGGACGAACTGGCGCGCGAGGGTCTTGTAGAGAGACATCGTGGACGCGGAACGCATGTTACACATGAAACCGCTACTTCACCCATGCATGCCCCCATGGTGGGGCTGTTGCAGGAAATTGAGTCAATCGGACAAAGCTCCACTGCTGTAGTTTTGCGGTGCCGGATGATGCAACCCCCCGGGAAAATCCGCCAACTTCTGGGCCTGGCCGAAGGAAAAAAGATTCTGGATTTACGTCGTGTCAGGCAGCATGACAAAATGCGCTTTGGGTATTACTGCAGCTGGACGCGGGTTGTGGATTTGCCTGAAAATCCCAGTGTGTTCGAGCATACTCCGCGTATGTCCTATTTCCGCAGCAGGGGCTTGAAAGTATCTTTTATTAAACAGTCACTGACTGCCTGCGCGGCGAACGCTGAAGCCGCTAAAGCTTTGGGGGTTAAGCGAGGTACAGCCTTGCTTAGCCTGACCCGGTTGGCATTCAGAAATCGCCACTCCCAAGCCTACCCTGTTGATTATCTCAGGGTGCTTTACCACCCGGAACGGTTTGAATATCGAATCGATCTGGAGCTGGATATTGATACATAAAGGCCCTTAAGAAACCCCTGATTAATTATTCTCAGACTCCAGCAGTTGGAAATCAGCGCCAAAGAGGTCATCCGGGCATAGATCCATCACTTTCCAATCATCAAGGCCCTGTCGTGGATGCTGGTCCGTAACTTTTATACCATGAGATGAAACCAGCCTGGCTGCCTTCCTGACATCATCAACCTGGCAGGACATCAGAAAAAAACCTTCACCATGCTCTTGCAGATATCGTGCAGGTATACCATCAACATCCACGGGTTGCACCAGGATCAGCCAGACTTCACCCACTTTGAACCGTGCCAGTTTTACACCACGCTGAGGAAGCATCTCCGATTCAGCGATGGGGTCGCCAAACAGCACGCGGTACCGCTGTATCGCTTTATCAAGGTCTTTTACAATGAAGTTTATGTGGTGAATTCTCTTGATCATATTGTCCCCTGCGACCGGTGATCTGTCGCAATGCCTAAGGCCGCAAATTATTTTAACAGGCAATGGCGATAGTGAATACGGACTGGGCCACCAAGCGAGCAGGAGTGAGGGTAGCCCGCAGGGTCATCCGTCAGATCTGGGGCGGATGTGCCCGGTACGCGGGCTTTCCGGCGGAGTAAAGGAGAATAAAAGCCCTTCATCAGACTCATGTTCATGCAGCCTCTTATTTGTAGTAAAGCCAACATCTCTCGGCCAGCGTTTTCTGCTTGATGCGTTCGCCCCAACAGCCAGTATCGAGTGGTCATGATTTCCACAAAGCAAGAAGAAGCTGAAAGACCGCAACGGGTCGACAGCAGAGAAATGCGACTCAAGTAAATCAAGTCTGCTTACTGCCAGTAAGCGGAATTGATTCGAGCGTTGTTTTAGTACCCTTTTTCTCCGTTGTCGGCCATGAGCAGTCGTTTCAGTAGATTTTGGTTCTTACTCTGTTAATTCTCATACAGATGGCTTTTATAGCCTACTACTTTGGGTGGGGATGGGCCGATCAGAACGTTATCAACCCAGTCCTCCAATAGCGGTTTAGTCCGTCGGCCAGGAGCAGAATTTAGCGTTTTTCAAATCAGGACCGCCTACTGTTGCTGGTCAGTCAATACCGGCATTTTCCCCAAACAAAAACCCCGGCTATTACATCGGGGTCGCTTGTTCAGTTTTTCGGCTTCCCTGTCATCAAGCAATTTCTTTGGATTGTCCTATAGTTAAATCAGTCATTACCTTTCGTTCTTCGTTTCTTTGCTGAGGAACACCGCTTCGGGGGCACAATGTTAGCCGGGAGGGTGTCTTGTGGAATTGATATTCTGGTCGCTGGTAGGTGGTATTGTCGGGACCGTGTTTATGGACATCGCCGATCAGTTCATGGACCGGTTGAATTTCACTAAGGGCTACGCTTGTGGCGGGCCACGGGCCATCGGTCGATGGGCCTTGGGGATGTTCAGCGGGCAATTCGTGCATAAGAATATACTTGAGTCCAGTCCTCTAAAAAATGAAATATCTGCCGGCTGGATCGTGCATTACCTTCTTGGCGCTGGTGTGGCGTTGACTTATCCTTTTTTCTATCTCGCCGTAAATGTGCCCATGCCAGGAAATCACCTGGTCCCTGGTCTTTTGTGGGGACTGGCAACAGTACTCCTGCCATGGCTCACTAATTTTCCGGCATATGGTTGGGGCTTCTTTGGGGTCAGATCGCCGAAGGGTTCAAGGCCTATCCTCGCCCCAGCCATTGCCCATACTTGCTATGGGCTGGGCGTGGGCCTTGTCTTCACGTTGACCGTCGGCGGTCAGTCATAAACGCCCGTTGGTGACCGTTTGCGTAAAGTCGCCAACGACGGTTTCGGGTAGACAGTAGAGGATGACTTCCAGTTCTGCCCAGCAAGCGGCTTTAGAATAACCACCAGATGGGTATCTGGAACACCGAAGATCTCCGTGAATTTGCTAAATATGTCGCTGCCAGGATAGTGGTAAAGACTTCAAGTTCAATTCAAAATAATATCCCCAGTATCCAGGGCAACTTCAGCATAATGGATTTTTCTTTTGCCCAGAAGCAGAGTGACATTAGTAAATTTAGCGGGCAGAGATTCGGCGGTCAGGAAATTCTGTCCATCCATCAATTGATAATGCAGGTGTGAGTAGGTTGTCGCGGCACCGGAAAAACCGATCAGGCCGAGAGCTTGTCCGGCTTTTACCTGCTGGCCATTTTTAACCTTAATGCTGTGCTTCAGAAAATGAAATAGGTGACTGAATTCATGGTCATTGTGTTTAATAACGAGGTAGTTTCCGGCAATGCTTTTCACTTGCTCTGCTTCGACCGCTTTTTCCATATCAAAGCGTGAATCATAAAGATCATTGAGGTCGTTTTTCATTTCTACAACCACTCCATCTGCCGGACTGTAAATAAGGGATTTATCAGAGTAGAAATTGGTGGCGTCGTTCACATGAAAATCGTAACTGGTTGCCAGTGCATCGTCGGGCAATCGTCGCAGGCTGCCATTCTCACCGATCAGTACAAAATCCAACGCATAGCGACTGAAGTTACTTATCATCTGTTGATTGGTGAATTCGCGGACAATGGTCGGTGAAAAGCGGCGGTGGTGAGAGAAGTAATCGTGGCCATCGAGAATGGTGCTGGTTCCTTTTATCGGTGACTCCAGTTGCACCGTCTGACTGTAGAAAACCGGCGTGACGACTATGTTGCCGTAATAGTATTCCTGTCTGGTGTTTTTATTGGAATAGGTAAACATGTATCTGAGGTAGGCAATCTCCATCGACTTTGAAAACGAATGGAATGGATTGTAGAGGGTGGTTTTCTCTTTGGCTTTCAACTCAAAGTTTCCCAGCGAGTGAATGCCGGGTGTGCCCACACCATTGTGATTCAAATACCGGTAGGTCACGAGATTTTTCTGTTTGTCATAAGCGGCAACTTTGATGAACTTAAGCTCTAGTTCGTCGTCAGTTTGATTTTCCAGAATAAAATCAAAGTTGACGTTATAGGATTCCCTGGCGTCCTCAAAGTAGATCGTCGCAGGTTCAGTATTAATACTGACCACCTGTTCTTCCGACATATGGTTGGACAAGAAATCAGCCAGTTTGATTTCCTGCGCGGCAAGCAAGGTTGAAAATGGGAGCGCAAGCAAGGTTAAAGTTAGCAGTTGCTGGATATTTCGCATGGGCGATCCCCAAAAGTTTAATGTCTTCTCAATTAGTATCATTCTAAAGCGATTTCAACTTTTTGGATAATGTCCGCAACGGGTCGAAAGGGAGTAAAGCCGACATCAGGGGAAGGATCTCCGGTTACTGCCAGTAAGCGTTTATTCGATGGGTGTAATTTTCAACGCTTTCTTTGGCAGCAGTCGGCCATAACCGGCCATTTGCCTTTTAAAAGATAAGTAAAAAGAAACCCACCGAAGCGGGTTTCCCATTTGTATTGTACTTTCAAGCTGGCTGAAACGGTTCTAATCCCAGCTCTTGTGTTTACAGAATTACTTTGGAATTCAGGGCGCGTGACGTAATCTGGATAGACAGCCAAGCCATGGGGGCAACATGTAAGCGTGACAAGATGGTGCGAGGGCTTGTTGTATTCTTACTTTACTTATCGCCTGATACCAAGCAAGAAAAATTAGCAAGGCAGGTGGAGAAAATAGATAAAGAGTCTACCCATCTTGAATAAACATGCGCGAATGCTAAGCCAACTGTGTCTTTTACTGGCGCTTGCCTTGCCGGGGTGGTTGCCTGCCGCAGACGACGAGGCCGAAGATGCAGATTTGGCACATACAAAACTGTGTGAGTCGAAGCCTGATTCCGATGACGATGCAGCAGGGGAAGTCTGCGAGCAGTCGGTGCAAGACTTGACTGAAGAAGCGCGGCAGGAAATCATCACCGAAATCACCGAGGATACCCAGGACGCCGTTACCCTGAGAGCCTTGTTGCTGGGCCGAAATTACATCTTCTGTGGCCGAGTGGGACTTGAGTACGGTGTTTATTCCGGGGATATTCCATCCAGTGAGAACGGTGCGGATTTGCGCCGCCTCAGG
>PVMK01149101.1_pt1 | contig 15335 bp, 12 predicted proteins | sample 1853481 | NCBI WGS metagenome assembly PVMK01 (sample SAMN08533507, study PRJNA380276) | Marine sediment metagenome, whole genome shotgun sequencing project.
TGGTTGCCGACGTTGGACATTCATCGAAAATGTCTGTCGCAGCCCATGCGGATTCGAGGAGTGTTTTCGACCAGTTTATCGATTGCGCCCTGATACTGGTTGCACTGTTGATCGGCGTTCAGTTGGCAACAGGAATCCTGACGAGTACGACGGCAGAGGCACATGCCTATGCACAAAAAGTAGCGATTGAACCGTTTCGTGTCGCATCCGCTAATGGCGCAGACGCTCTGTCACAGAGTCTCGTCACCGAACTTCAGCATGCTTTGATTCAACAGCCAGGCCTGATCGTGGTCGACCACAGAGCTTCCTATTTGACGACCGATACCCTGCGACTCTCGGGCGCCGTTGCTGTGGATGAAAAGGATGTTCGCATCACCGCAACGATCGTCAACAACGAGACAGGCGAAGTAACCTGGTCGCACGTGATCCAACAACCGCGAACGAATTCGCTGATCGCACCCGCCGAACTTGCCGGTGCAATCTTGGCAGCACTGCCTGAGCCCTTTTATGCATCAAGCACTAATGTCCCGGATCATGCAATCTAAATTCATAAACGTTACAGCTCTCGGAGCGATACGCTGGCTTTGCTGGATTGAGGTTGCATTGCTGATTCTTAACTTTGTGGATATGGGATGGTGACGATTGCGCCAAACGCGGCACACACGTTTTCGAAGATTCAGTTCGTCTCACCAATTGAATCCGGCGCCTTTTCGTTTATACATATACAGCGGGCGTAATCACATTGCTAATTCCCGCCGCCCTAAGACGTTCAGCAGCCAGATCCACCCCAGCCTCTAGCATCTTCTCCCAATCCAACGCCTTACCCCTCACCCCGTGATGCTGAAATGCATTCAACCTGATCCGAACATCCTCCCCAAGCGTCCCGACAAATTCAATCAACTGATCCAACTCCTCTTCACGATCGGTCACTCCGGGAACCAACAAAAACCGCAACTCATACAGCTTTCCCGCCGCATGCAGAATCCGCGCTGACTGCAAACTCCGCAAATTCCTTTTGCCGGTCAGCTCTTCGTGAGCAGCCTCGTCAAATGCCTTGATATCCAGCATGACGCCGTCTGTCACAGACAGCAGCCTATCCCAGTTCGCGGCACCTAAATACCCGTTGCTATCGATGAAACAGGAAAGCCCGGCAAGCTCCTCGTCAGCTTTGACTGCCTGGAACAATTCGAAAAACAAACTTGATTTGCCGTGTCGGTTCACCGCCGGAGACCGTGATTCCGCTTAGAAATGGCCGGTGCTTGCGTAACAGCTGCAGAATCTCCGCAACGCCGTATTGTTGCACCATCGGATTGGCGCTGATTGGGCACATCTCAGTACAGTCATCACACGAATCACAGGCCAGCGGGTCGAACGATATCTTGCCGTTGACCAAAGACAATGCCGACGCGTGACAAGCAGGAATGCAGTCACCGCAGTGATTACACTGGCCGATCGTGTGGGGATTGTGGCAAGCGGTGCAGTTGAAATTACAACCCTGCAAGAAGATGACCAGCCGATTGCCCGGCCCGTCCACGCATGAATACGTCAGTATTTTACTGACCGTAGCCCGGGCGGAGCTCATGACTCATCACTCGTGGTTTGCGCTCGAGAATATTGGCTATGTCGCTCGCTTCCGCGCCCAGCACCGTCGTATTCGTCCGCGAGCCCTGCTCTTTCTTGTATTTCTCGATATCTGACAGGCGGATCATGAACCCGGTCACACGCACCAGGTCATTACTCGCGACATTGACCGTGAATTCCCGAAAACCACAGGAAAAAGCGCCTTTGCACAATTGCAGCATCGCTTCGGGATTGTTCTTGATGGTTTCATCCAGGGTCAGGATTTCACTGATACCGGACGTGTAGTACTGATGGTGCGGCGCCAGCGCCTGCACATGCAAAACAGGATCCGGCTCGGTGCCATAGGGAATACGCACCCCGGGTGTTGCGCCCTGCATCGATACTCAGCCCGGCCTGCGAGTGCAGCATGGCATGGCCGCGCCAGACATTCTCCATCGGCCTCCGTTCGACCGCTTTCTGCCAGCACCTTTGAAATTTTGTGCCCAAGTGCATTCGCGACTTCATCAACTCCATACCGACCGGCGCGCCCTTCTTTTTCCTGCAGCGCGTTGACCGCCTCGGCCATCGCAAAAACACCATACATCGCAGTGAAGCGATCCCGCTCTATCCAGCCCTCATCGATAAGAAAACTATTAAAGAAATTGGATTCGTTGAAAAGGAAGTCGATCCGCCGTTCTGCCAGCCTGAAATTTCAACTCCACGTAGTGTGGCAGCACATGGTCAAAGAAGTCAGCTTCGCCGGTGGACCGCAAATGCAACCTCCTTCAAATTAACACGCGTTAACGTCGACGCACCACCGGCCAGTGGCAACGCGTTATAGCAACTGACGATGCCATAGCCACGTTCATCAAACGTATCTGCATGAATGGGGTGATTTGCGATGTGTGGCTTGGAACACTCAACGATATTGTTGGTTGCAATGCTCAGGATCTGCTCTGTACTGAATTCCGGATCGTAAAAAAACGTCAGGTTCGGTGCGGTCTGTTTCAGCTCCGCATCAACCCGCAAAATAGCACGCGCCACGCGATTATCCGTCGGGCCGATATTGGCGTGCATAAATGCATCGGGCAACGTGCGGTCCAGATAACGCCAGAACAATTTGATTTTTTTGTACAGGTCTTCATCGCTAATCCCTTCGCAGAACGGCAACAAGAGATCATCCAACTGGCCGATATAGACTGGCATACCAGTAACAGAGGGCACGTGATGATAGGCGATCATCAAAGTGTTAATCGCCTCGTCCAGGGACTCGGGAACGGGCAGCTCCAGGTACTCACTGCCATTCTTCAGCACGATACTGTAATCGGGTAAAACATAGCGTGGTTTGTAGGGCGCATGCCCCTCATACAGATCACAGATCACGCGCTCGTCCAGCGCCTCCTGCGTTTCTGCATCCAGTCTGGATAAGGCAGCATGTTCTCCGCCTCAAGCGAAAGATAGTGTGCCTTCTGCGCCGAGCTCAGTGTTTTGTCTGTCGCAATACTGCGAAGTTTGCGAGTAATTTCATCCACGCTGTTGCTCCCGGTCAAATGACGCCACGTAGAACAATATTACGCTGAAAACCGAAGTTTCCAATATCGAAACCTGCGAAACACTACTTTTCTATGTCGGTAATACTACGTATAAGCAACCTGGCACTCTCCTGTAGGAGCCCGTCCCGACGGGCGATCAAAGCCAAAACAAACCCCAAACACCCTTCCCACCCCAACAAACATCAAAACAACGTCCCCCGAATCCCCAAAACTCCACAACGCCATCGTAATCGCCATATACCAGGCCGCAAACAAATCATAGAACCGCTTGCGAACCACAATCCCAACCGCCGCAATCGTTATGTAGTGCCCCAGATATACGATAAAGAAAGTCTCGGGCACCGCCTCATCCCGTATCCCTGTAACGACAAGATCCAGCAGCAGCATGATGATGAAGGTTGCCAACAGCCACGTCCGGTTGGACTCAAACAACGTACGATAGTCAACATCCCTGGCCAACCGGGGCGGATACAACGCCAGCGCCAGCACGTACATGGAGACTGCCCACATAACAATCGTAAAGAACACCGCAAAAGTCCATGACTCAAATCCACGCCACAGCAAGAACACCCACCAGTTCAATACAAGCAGAAAAAAGACCGCGATTGTCCAGGCCACATGCACGGCATCCATCTTGTTGGTTTTCCGAAAATGATAGGCGTAACCAAGCCCGCCAAGCAGATGCGTTAAGCCGAAACCGATAACAATCGATATGAGTACCGAGAGAAATTCAAAGTCTGACATTATTGTTATTCTCAGCGTGTTGAATTGCGACAAAGTCTATAACAATTCCAGATAAACTATCCCCTTGCAGGTTGGTCTAGGAAAAGGTGTCAGTTCTATTTTTCTCGCAGGGCAGCCGTATCAAAAAATAAACCTGACACCTTTATCCAGAAACCTTTATCCAATATCCACCTGATGGATATCCTGGGGATGTCGCATGATGTACCAGGCACGAAAAATTTTCGAAAAGTGCTCAATTATCTTGATGACCGCGAGCACCGAATTAGACTAATCGCTCTAAAAAACTGGCAGCTGCACCATTCTTCCTACCGTTGTGGTAAAAAAGGGATGCTGGCTCGACAGAGCTTGCACAAACCGGGGGAAGTACAAGAATGAATAACAAATCCTTTCTTTTCAGCTCGTCTCTTCTTTTCACACTTGGACTCAGCGCGATGGCAAACGCCGACGTGACCATCGAACAAAAATTTAGTGTCGATGCAGGTGGCGCATTAAGCATGGCCGCGATGCATGGCACGACGGTTACAGCGATCGGTACGGACAAGTCGCGCACGGACAGCGATGTCGAATTCAAGTCCGGAATGATGCGGGCGTTTGCCGGCGGCGTTGGCAAGACCACAACCATCGTCAGGCTTGATGAAGAACGGATTATTAATGTCGACTACGAGAAAAAGCGCTATTCCGAAACGACTTTCGCAGCAATGCGTGCACAAACCGAGCAGGCGATGCAGCAAATGGAAGAAATGCGTGCGTCACAGGAAGAAGGACAATCCGGCGGCACAGACCTGCCGGTAACAGAGGACAATTGCGAGTGGTCCGAGGCAATCGTGGAAACCCTCCAGGGTGGCAAAGAGAAAATCGCCGGCATGAAGGCACAACAAACGATCACCACTGCCACACAAACCTGCCTGGACGCAGAAACCGGCAAATCCTGCGACCTGACCTGGACCCTGGAACAATGGCTTGCACCCAAAGCACCGGGCGGAGATGAGGCACTGGCTTTTTGGCAAAGCTATGCTGAAAAGCTTGGCTTGAAGGAAGCCCTCGGCCAGGAGCAAATGCCCTCAATGATGCAGTTGTTCAGCCAGTACGGACAGGGCTGGGACGAGATCGAAAAGCAGTCTGACGCACCACAAGGGCTACCCGGTAAAGACCGCCATGCAACTGGAAATCGGCGGCGAAGAATGCACCATGGCTGACGGCCAGCCACTCTCTGCCCAAAATGTTTTTGGCGACTCAATGACAAACGCGGCTGGCGGCGCAGCGGCTGAAGGCGTCGGCAGCGCAGCCGGTGGCGCCATCGGCGGCATAGTCGCAAAAGGTTTATTCAGCGCTTTCGGCAAAAAGAAAAAGGCGGAGCCCGAACCGATGGAACAACCAGCAACCGGTTCCGTACGCCTGTTCCGCTTCGAATCCGAAACCACAAAAATCAAAACAAAAAGGATATCCGACAAGAAATTTGAAATTCCGGCTGGCTTCAAACCCGCCGGATAATCAGGACGGAAAAGAGGATTAGATTCGGCTGTCGCCCACAAACCAACTATATACATAGCATACCGTTGAGCGCGGCGTCAGCCGCGAATGCCTCCTCTGGCACAATCATGTAGGAGCCCGTCCTGACGGGCGATCAAAGTCGACCCCTTTTTCGGACTTTGTCAGGATATTGAGCGCCCGAGCTCCTTCCGGGAAACACCAAGCGCTAACAGAGACCGCACCAGCAAATCGACTGAAACGGACGGATCACCCGCTTCCATTTTTGCAACTCGCGACTGACTGGAGCTGATCAATTGAGCCAAATCGCCCTGAGTGAGTTTCTTCCGAATTCTTTTTTGCCTGAGTTTCTCGCTTAATCTTAGTTTCAGTTCGATATACGCCGATTCCTCAGGAGATAGGCCGAGAAGCTCATCGGCAGACCCGACCTTCCAGCCCTTTTTAGCCAATCTTTTTTTCTTGGCTTTATGCACTGTCGTAATCCTTCAGTCGCTTCTTACACAGTTCAATAATTGATTTCGGCGTTTTCCCTGTTTTCTTGCTAAATATCTCAATTATGACAATAGCGTCCGAGTCAATTCGATAAATGATTCGCCAACTTACGTTCGAATCGGGAACCCGCAGCTCATGGCAGCTGGCCCCAACGGAAGGCATAGGCCGGGATCGGGGCATTCCAATAGACTCGCCGCGCTGTAACAGTCGAAGCAGAAACCCGGCGCCAATTCGCACTTCCTCAGAAAACGGCGGGGTCTTTACCTCCCCTTGCAATCAGGCTAACGGCTTATCGTTAGGGTTCATTTAAAAAATCATGGTATGTCGAAACTGACATATTGTCAATATAACCTGAAGAACAAATGGCGACATTATTTATAAATTCTTGGTGATTTTGTATTTAATGTGATTTCTGAGATATCGTTTATAACTTATTGTTTTAATGACTTTGATTTGAAAATTTCGCAACAACCAGTTTACCGGTATTAATGCGTGTGACGCCCCACTTCTTTATAGGCAGTTCTGCTAAAAAGGGGTTGAGAAACGAACAAGCCTCTTACGCCTGATTCTGTCAGTTCGACACCAGCCCGGTACTTGCGCGGCGGCACAAGCTTCTCCCAGATACCGTCAGCATCCTCCGCGAAAACAGCTTCCTCAATAGCAGGCAGGACGGACCAACTATCGAATGCCAGCTCGTACTCCAGCTGTCCTGCCCCCCAGCCCGCGTAGCCCACAAACAAACGAACGTTTGCAGCGTTTGCTGTGTCAGCCAGTAAAGCCTCATCAATATTCACCAGGTACACCGAATCGAAGATCTGCACAGCATCTTGCGGCGACGCGTCTGTACGCAACAGCGCACGCAGCGTGTAGGGCAGCACCGGTCCACCCCAATAGAACGTCCCGTCGTAAGGAGCAAGATCCGCTTGTTGACGTAAATCATCTACGACCGCCGCGTCGATCGGTCGATTAAGCACGAGCCCCAATGTGCCCGTCTCATCATGTTGCAGCAACAGGATCACGGTCTGGGCAAAGGCCGGACCACGCACCTCATCGGTGGCGACCAGCAGCTTACCCCTGGCTGGCATTTCGTCGGCGCTCACACCAGCGCAGATAAAGTTACTGGTTAGCCCCACGAACAAGAAAAAAAGTGAATACCTCACGCGCCACCCTTTATTTACTCGACGCTTACTCAACCAACTCAAATACAGCGGTTACGGTCGCATCAAAGTTCAGATTCGCAGCGTTATAGGTTTCCGGCGCAGAAGATTCCATAGATTCCGCCATCGCCATACGCATCATCGGTGCTGGCGGATTTGGTTGTGAGAGCGTTGATATCTGCAGCACGTCGCCAAGCTCTGCGCCGAGGGACTGCGCCAACTGTGCAGCATTAGCTTGCGCGTCCTTCGCAGCCGCATCCAACGCTTCACGATAGGCGTCTCGACGCTTACTGCTATCCAACTGCGGCGGCGACACCTGGTTAACCCCGGCCTCAACCGCACCCTCAATTAGCGCACCCAACTTCTCAAGATCCCGAACATCGACCCGCATCTGCCGCTGCGCGATGTAGCCACGCAACTCCTGCTCCTCAGTCTCCCTGTTCCAGCGGTAGTCCGGGCGCACTGAAGAACCCGTAGTGTCGACCCGGTCCCGGTCAATGCCCAACTTACTGGTCATCTCCAATACCTTCGCCGTAACGGCGGCGGCCTCCTCCTGTGCCGCCGACACCGTGGCACTCCTGGTAATAATCGACATCTGCACACTGGCACGATCAGGAGCAACGCTGGACGAGCCAGTGCCATTCACTGTAATGGTTCGAAGCTCGCCCTGAGCAAGTACCGCCGAACTCAGAATGAGCAGAGCGACCACAGAAAGAGTCGTACGCATATTAGCCCCCATAAGTGAAGTCAAGAAAAGGATAACAGCGATATTAGAACAGTCGGAAAAAAAGTGCCGGATCACTGCTGTCCCATAAACTTAAAATAACGCCACAAGTCGCCAAAATGCGACACATTTCCTGACGGAATCCACCTGCCTTTTCGTTATACTCCGCGCAATTACCGGTTCACACTTCGTTTGGGCAAATGAATATGAAACGTAATCTAATGCGGAGCTCCGTCCCGGTGCTCCTGTCGCTATTGTGCGCAGCTTGTGGCAGTAACCCGCCGCAGGAATCTGTCGTGCCCCTGGCAACCGAACCTGCTGGCGGCGGCTACCTTGGCAGCAGTCCCGTCTATGCCAATCTCATCAGTGAGCGCGGTGGATCCTGGGCGTTTACAACAGTCGCGGGATCAGACTCCAATTTCGAAAAGGGTTATCCGGTTCGCCTGAACGACCTGTCGCCGGCATTCGATACCCGCGTAGCCGAGTGCATGCCGCAGGTCTATCCGGAAGGACATCGTTGCAGCCCCACGCATCCGTTCCGCGACAAAGACTCAGGCATGCTCGACAAGATAATCAACGGCAGCATTGCCGTCGGTACAGCGGGCAAGGTTACCAACATCAAGCAGACCTACGAGACCGCGTTCAATGAAGCTGACTTTAATCGCGCTGTGGATGAGGCATTGGTCAACACCGGTCTCGACGTCAACCGGCGGCGGTTGATCGCGCTGGTCGAGCAGTACGACACCGCAGTGAGTGAAGCACGTCTCGAGCTATCCGAGCTGACAATGCAAATGTCGGAAACGAGAAATCGCGCTGACCGTGTTGAGCTGGAAGTTCAGCCAACGATGAGTGGTTTGACCGAGTACTACCAGGACGATATCGATTTCACTCAACTTGTAGATCTCTCCGTTGCAGATGGCGTGGAGAAACCGGCAGTCCGCCTGGAAAAGAACACTATTCTCCCTTGCAATGCACGCCGCTGCGCTGCGAAAGCAGAGTCCGCGATGACATCACTGCAACAGGAAGTGCGTGCGCAGAAGGTCTGGCTGGCCGAAATGACTGAGCCGAATTCCCGCCTCTACAACGTGCATTGCGAGAATGTTTCGTATGGAAACTACTTGCTAAAAACCGAGTGTCCGGCACAGGTTGTCGTGTCCGCCGAGTCGCCGACAAAGTTGCCTGTCAGCGTTACGATATTGTCGCGCGACTTTGGCCAGCTATACCCGCAATTCAACCTGATCGACGACCATCTTCACATCACGATTGAAGAACGGTCGGTAACTTTCTCAAACCTGACAGCCGAATACGTGACCCTGACAGCCGAAACGCTTTACTACAATTCGAAAATGCACAACACAGAATTACCGATCGATCTCCCGCCGGGGATATCGGTTGTGAAAGACATGCGGGAGTTCGCCTCTCAGGAAACTGACATCGAGTCGGGTTACCGACAGATGACGCCGGACAAAGCCGCGGGTGCCTCTTTCCAGTTCGGTTTTGCCGTGCGTTACCGCCTTGCATCACAACCTGAAGAACAAACGCTACACGACTTGCAAACGTACAACGTAGGCTGCGTAATCGACAACACGCTGCGCCCCGGTTCGTGCCGGCCAACACGTGTTGCCGATGCCAACGAACCAACCACGGATCAAACAGAGGCGTCCAGAATCGGACCGATGTAGATTCCCATCGCGTTCTTGCAATGCGCACGCCTGGCTATCGTTGGCCGGCCCCCCGACAAATACCAATTAGAACTGTAGGAGCCCGCCGTACGATAGATGTATAGCCTCAAATCCTGTGAGAAGCGATCTATCGGCACGGGCGATGCCCAACAAGCCCACAAATACACGAATTAATGGGACAGTGACCTTAATTCCGGGTAGTTAAGGTCACTGTCCCCTTAATTCCAGCTTTCATTTTACAAACCGGCGTTATTCTGCTTGCTGGTGTGCCTGTCTGACGACAAACGCACGCATAGCCTCTGCGTCATCTTCACTATATATTTCGGCGAAAGATATCATGCCATTTTCAGTTCGTACGCCGTCGATAACGACGCTTTTCCATGCGGCGGCATCCGCGGCAATTGGCGAATAGCGCAGGTCGGGATTTAATGCATTGTCTATCGCATTCGCTCCATGGCACCCACCACACGATCTGCCGAACAAAACCTTGCCTGCCGCAATCTGAGCTTCGGTGCCAAAGTCATCTGCTGGTGCCGCGCGCGCCGGCAGTGGCGGCATTTCCGGCAGCTGAACATCTCCTCCCAACTTGAATGCCAGCACGCGGCTGATATTGCGCTTCAATCCTTCAGGGTTTAGTTGCTCGCTGGCCCACAGTGCCGATGACGATCCATAACCCACAACAATCGCAACGTATTGTTCGCCATCCATCGCATACGAAATCGGCGGTGCCAGCATGGCAGTTTGCGTGTTCATCGACCACAGGCTCTCGCCGGTTGCGGCGTTATACGCGGCCACGTTCTCGTCAATATTCCCCTGGAATACCAGGTTGCCGGCAGTGGACAGCACGCCGCCGTTATGGAAGGTAGAATGCGTCGCGCGCCACACTTCCTTTTGCGTGACCGGGTTCCAGGCCAATAAATAACCCTGGTATTCCTTGCCGAATTCCGGGGGAAGATCAGCCACCTCGCCTTGAGGATGCCAGAAGTCCATGCCAAAATTTACGCCGATCGATCGTGCCTGGAATTCCTCGTCCAACCTGTATATCTGTGGCTCCTGCTTCGCCGGCAAATAGACCAGCCCGGTATCCGGACTAAAGGACATCGGCTGCCAGTTGTGCGCCCCGCCGGGTCCCGGCGAAATTTTCTTGGCGATGCCGACTTCATCATAACGAGCGCCTGGCGCTTCGACCGGCCTGCCGGTTTCCTGGTCAATATGCGTTGCCCAGTTGACCGGCATGATCTTCTCGGCGGAAATAAATTTGCCGGTCTCGCGATCGATAACATAGAAGAACCCGTTCTTCGGCGCCTGCATGATGACCTTGCGCTCGCGGCCATCGATTTCCAGGTCCGCAAGAATCATGTGCTGCACCGACGTGTAGTCCCAGGTATCGCCGGGAACAGTCTGGTAATGCCAGACGTATTCACCGGTGTCGGCATTCACGGCGACTATCGAACAGAGGAACAGGTTGTCACCACCGCCGGGACTGCGCAGCGTGCGTGGCCATGGTGATCCATTGCCAGTACCGATATAGAACAAATTGAGCTCCGGATCGTAAGCAAAGGAATCCCACGCCGTACCACCGCCACCGAATTTCCACCACTCGCCCGTCCACGTTTCGGCCGCCATCTTCAGGGCCTCGTTCTCGAATCCCTCCTCGGGATTTCCAGGCACGGCCCAAAAACGCCAGACCTGTTCGCCGGTTTCGGTGTTGTAGGCAGTCACGTAACCACGAACATTGTATTCGGCTCCACCATTACCAATGATCACGAGATCGTTCACGACACGCGGTGCGCCGGTAATGGAGTAATTGTCCGTGCGATCTGTTGTCTGGACTGACCACTGAAGCTCGCCCGTTTCAGCATCAATCGCGATTAATCGCCCATCAATCGTGCCAACGAAAACGCGGCCCTTCCAAACGGCAGCACCGCGGTTCTGCACACCGCAGCAAGATTTGGCATCCCACGCTTTGGGGACTTCAGGATCGTATTGCCACAGGAGTTGCCCGGTTCGGGCATCGAGCGCCTGTACCTTGCTCCAGGCGCTGGTCGTGTACATCATCCCGTCGACGACAATCGGTGAGGCCTGCTGACCACGACTGGTATCAAGATCGAAATACCACGCGAGACCAAGCTCGCCGACATTTGCATCGTTGATTTGATCCAGTGGACTGTAGCGCTGCTCAGACCAGGTTCGGCCATGCGCGAGCCAGTTTTGACCTTCTGAATCCGCATTCGCGAGCCGTTGTGCATCGACCCATGCTGTACGAGTCTCCGGATCCGCCGGAGCGTGCGGCTCTTCCGTTACCGCAGGTTCATCACGCTGGCACCCGACAATGACGATTGCTGAGCACCCCAGTGCCAGCAGGATCTTTCTTGTGTGAGTATCCATAGGCCACCTGTTTTGGTTTTGTGGGGCCTGACGGCCCGTCTCGGTGATAGGCCCAAACTACTCGCCACAAATCCTTTTCGCAACGAAAAAAGGAATTAAGGGGACAGTGACCCTAACTACGCGGAATTAAGGTCACTGTCCCCTTAACACCGGCACCGCTCTCCTCTGTGTTCACTCATCTATTGTCGACTTGAGTTCGGTCAACTGTCTTTGCGCATAGTCATTGTCGGGCTGCAATTGCAGTACTTTCTCATAATCCTTGATAGCTTCATCGATATTGCCTAGCAGCCAGTGAGTTTCCGCAAGGCTGTCGTACGTATTGGCACTATCGGGAAACATGTGGACATTCAGTAAAAACACATTCAATGCTGGCTGAAGCTTCTCCTGTGAAATTAACGAATAACCCCAGCTGTTGATCTCAGCTTCAATAAATTCAATGTCCTGCTTTTCCTGAAGGGAGTGAGCCACATCGATGGCCTCATCATAGCTCCTGGCTTCCAACTCGCGCCAAAGGAGCTTAACGGCTGGTGATAAGCCGAAACCGTTTTCCTTGCTCATCTCGGGAATATAGACGCCGGCAATGTCATCAATAAACTGGGACGGCACTGCCCCCATAAGATTGGTTAATACAATGATCGACAAGCCATCTTGCGGGTAAATGAAAAACGCTGACCGATCACCACCCTCAGGCCCAAGCGCGGGATGTTCATCGCGAACCACAACAGGCCAACCCAGTGCATAGCCGTTTAGCAGATTATTGAATCCTTCAGTCTGCCCGTTATCCAGCAAGGCCGGCGTCCAAAGTGTTTCGATACTCGAAGAGTCCTCCAGTAACTTGCCCGTCTGCAACGCTATTACCCAGCTCGCCATCTCACTGGCGGTTGAACTCATGCCGACAGCGGGGTAAAGCATAGGGGCGAAAACTCCCGCCCTTATGTTGGCCAGTTCCCGACCGTAATAATAGGTATAACGGCGAGCAGAGTGAGGTATCACATCATTCAGGTTTGAAAAACCTGCCGCCTCGGTCCGCTTCATCCCTGCCCTTCGGATTTGATTTTCTATGATGAAGTCGACAAATGACTGCCCGGACACCCGTTCAATGATCTGGCCTATCAAGACATAATTGGTCTGGTTGTATTTAAACCTGCTACCGGCAGCAAACTCATTCGGTAATGTCTTGACCAGCGCCCAGGCCGCATCCGCCCCTTCGTCTGAAATCAGTTTCCCGGTGCCACTCGCAAGAATCGCGGGCAGTCCCGATGTGTGACTCATCAGCTGCTTGATATTCAGCTGCTGCCAGGCAACCGGCAAATCCGGCAAATAGGTGGAAATGCTCACCGATATATCCAGCTTGCCCTGTTCAACCAGCTGCATTACTGCAACGCCGGCGAATGCCTTGGTGATGGAATTGATCGAAAATATCGTATCGTTATCTACTGCTACTGCGTCTTCGATGTTGGCCAAACCATAGCTCGCCACTTTAATAATTTCGTTGTCGCGAATGACAGCAAGTTGTAGTCCGGGCACCTTTCGCTTCGTCATTTCGGCGCGGATAAAGTCATCAACTTCGTCCGCATATGAAAAGTTAAACATTGCGCAGGACAGAATCCAAGCCAACGACACTGTTATGAAGAGTAATTTCCTACCGACTGTAAAAAACGATGCACGCACACTTAACTCCAGGGGTTATCGATTGATGCTTTGCTCGACAAATCTATTTGACCATTAGATCAGGTATCCAGGTCAACTCAGTTTAGATGCATCTTTCGCGAGTATGGATCATATTTCCCGATTAGAGGACCAGATCAACAAGGATTCAGGCCACTGCTGTCCCATAAACGTGGCTTCAAGCGCCTGAATTAAGGGGACAGTGACCCTAACTACCCGGAGTTAAGGTCACTGTCCCCCTAACCGGATTAGCGCCGTTGCCTCCGTAATTCAAAATAGGTTATTCTATCGATCGGTAAACATTTTGGGAGGTGGTTGCCGGATATGAATATCCTTGCTTTAGAAAAACAAAAACGGAGCATGGCGTCTTCGCCTGTTGGCGAGTCAATCGTTCGACCAGCGTCCGTAAGCTCCGTTAAGTCAGTCATTCGAACCGTCCTGGCTGCTCTGTGCTGTTCGTTTTTCATAGCTGGACCGACCCATGGTCAGTCCGACGGAACGGAAGCGCAGTCGGCTGCAATTCGAGTACTCCCGAGTCCTGTCATTCTGGGCTCCGGGAACTATCAGGGTGTCTGGCGCGATGAAAACGGGCTGAATGGTGAGTGGTACGGCGTACTCAAGGTAGACGGGCAATCTGTCAAAGGGAAACTGAAGCTATCCGGCGTAGAGGACTACTCGGGCGACAAGATACGCGGAAAAACCGTGGAAAATGACGACGGAACGATGAGTGTTGAATTTAAGACCAGGGATGGAAAGTGGAAATCGAAAGCTATTTTCGATGGCCAATTGTTGATCGGCACCTTTAGCTACGAAATTTCGGGCCGACGAGGCAAGCGGTTGATCAAGGGCGAGTGGGCAGCGCAGGCGGTGCCCGATACATAGAATTGCGGGAACAGATTAGTCAATGTGTGATTCAGACAGACCCACTGCCTGTACGACCAGTCGGGCAAATTGAATTAAAAGCGTCAGGTCACTACTGTCCCATAAAGACTATCTTACTGGTCGAGGGATGAAGCATTGGCGCAATACTCAGGCGTATTTTGCTGATTTGAGACATCGCCCGCTGGGCGGGCTCCCAGGGATATTGGTGCCTGTCTCCACTTACTTGACTAATTCTGAGAATAGCCGCGAATGCTTAATATCACCACCAATGTTGAGTTTGTGGCACAGCAGTGACCTGACACCTTTTTCCGAGAATTGGAGAGATGCCGGAAACGGTGTTATATATTTCGTGCCTCCAACATGTCCGGGAAAGCTCATGAAACCATTCGCTACCGTTCTACTCCTTTCATTTTCATTTTGTGGATTTATCAGCGCAACCAGCGCTGAGACACGGACGTATATCGACCCCGGCTCTCCTGCAACCGATTCGCCGCCCTTTTCAGGGGCGGTCAAAGTCGGAGATACGCTGTATCTCTCCGGAGATATCGGCCTCACTGACGATCAACAGGTGCCCGACGACCCCAAGGAAGAGGCCAGGTTACTCATGGAGCAGTACAAGGCCAGGCTGGCCAGGGCTGGCTACACAATGGATGACCTGGTAACCGTGACTATTTACTGTTCGGACGTGAAATACTACGCCGACTTTAACGAAGTCTATCGGCAGTACTTCAAAGAAAACTTTCCAGCCCGGGCTTTCATTGGTGCCGGCACCTTGCTGTTCAACGCCCGATTTGAAATGCAGGGAATTGCCGTCAAGCGCGTGAAATAGGCAACGTCAGGATTGAATGTCCGTTTGAATAAAAGATGTCAGGTTTATTTTTCGACTGAAACACATGGACCCGACACCTTATTCTCGCGATTCCTTCGACCCAAAGCGATCATCAATTCAAGTCACCTCGCATAACCAATGGACCGCAATGCTTCGCGTATCTCATTA
>PVMK01124176.1_pt1 | contig 15333 bp, 15 predicted proteins | sample 1853481 | NCBI WGS metagenome assembly PVMK01 (sample SAMN08533507, study PRJNA380276) | Marine sediment metagenome, whole genome shotgun sequencing project.
CCGGACAGAACCAACCGCTCGACCTCAATCCGCCCCATCATCGTTGATTATTAGGTGCTAACTGGCAAACGCCTCGCAAGGCGCAGAAGAGAACCATTTTTCCGCCCCATGGTGACCAGGAATGTGAAGGATTGTCTGACACCTTTCCCCGTCCCCGCCGTACCACTCGAACGTCGGCTTCGGGTCAAAAGCGGTCTTTCCGATCGCCCGCGAGAATGTCGGCTGCTGGGGGAAGAGCGGACCTAAATTAGAATGTCCGGAACTTCGCTTGTTAGCCGAGGCTGTCGAAAAAGTCCCGGGGGTCAGAAATTTTGAAACAATGATTCAAGAACCGGGGCGATATTGAACCAATACTGCTTCAAGCGCAGTTTATCGGATTGATAGTTGCGAAAAATCTGTCGGCTCCGACTTCTTCGACAGCCTCAGCCAGTTCCGGACATCCAAGCGTCACTGAAATCATGCCGGCGAACTCGCGGAGCCACTCACATTTAGGGGCGGTGGGGGCGGATAGTCAGGCGGGTTCTCGACAGTGGTTTGTGGTCCTTGGTCGGCGACCACAGATTTTCGTACCCTGTTGGGAGTAACGGCGTAACACAGCGTTGTCCTCCCCCAAGAAGTTATTAAGCGGATATCTTGACTGCGAGATGACCTGTCGATTGACATGGATCATAGACCTAGGTGGCATTTTGTGCCGAATTTCGAATAGGCAGGTGTGTCACTTGGGGATTGCCCGTTAACGGATGGAGGTTGCCGTGACGAATCCATGCAAACACCGCCGACCCGTCTTGGGCCTCAACTTAACTGCGATGCTCATGGTTTTGACCTGGGCACCTGGGGTGGCGGCCCAGGTCAGCTTTGAAGAGGACGTGTTCCCGATCATCGAAATCAGGTGTTTGGAATGCCACCAGCCTGGGGGCGTTGGCTACGAGACGAGCGGATTGGACCTTAGAACTTATGAGGGCCTCATGAAGGGGACCAAGCACGGTTCGATGGTAACAGCGGGGAAGCCGCTCGAAAGCAACCTGCTCGCGGTAATTGACCGGCGAACCTCGCGCGAGATCTGGATGCCGCACGAGCAGAAAAAGCTCTCCAAGTGTGAGCGGCAGGCCTTCAGGTTCTGGGTTATGCAGGGCGCGCGGAACAACTGACCTGCGTATCGGCCCTTCTTATGCAAGCGAGATACCCATAGTGGAGGTTGCCACCCATTGGGAGTAATCCAATGGTTTGCTATGTGAGCCGATATCTACTGATCCCGTGCCGGGATCTGCCGACCACGTGCAAACAAACACGTCAAGCAAAGGAATTATTTACAAGGCCATGTGGGGCATGCGCCCTATCTGACATGTGCAGGGATGCTATGCGGAAGGAAGCGGAAGCGGTGTCTCAGCTACCCCAACTTTTTGAAGCTAAGACTAGCCGAACTATCAGACCTATGTCGGGGCGGAAAGTAGCGGCGTAACCGTGCACCACAGGCCACATTAGGAATGACTGCTTAAAGGGAGTAACGCCATGAACTCCGAGGTCGAACAGGAAGTGCGGCGCGCATGGTCCGCGGCAAAACGAACAGTGCGCGCTTATTCCAGAGATCCCTGTGAAACAAACGCTGAAAACGTGCATCAGGCTTGTCTTCGCCTGAGGAGAACGCGTGAGCGGGAATTCGTATCGAAAATGTCTCTGATGGCCGAGGGCGCTTGCATATTCGAGCAGCAGTGGATCAAGGTCTGCGAACAGTGCCGGGATACCTTCGTGCCATACCTAGAATGGAGCGACACGCCCTGCGAGGTCTGCCCGGTGAAAGAATTGGACCGCTCTGGCTTTGGGCACGAAACGTTACCCGAGCCCCTGCCACGCCACGCGGCCAAGGCACCCTTGGAGAGCGCCGACTGACGAGAACGACAGTACAAACCAACAAGACGAAGATTATCCCGGCCGCGAAGGAAGTCCTATCAAAATTTTGGGATAATACGACTATCTGTGAGAGGAGGAATCTATGGCCGCTAAATGGGCGATGCCATACCCGCTGGAGAAAATGTTCGAGCATTTGGAACTCGATATTGCGCGTGGGTTCCAGACGATGCCCGTGCTGATGGAAGAGGCGAAGGCTGCGTGCCAGATGTGCAAATGGTTCAAAAATTGCGATTGCGACGTAGAGAGCCGTTATTTCTTATGTCCCAACAGGGACTTCTTCGATCAACTCGAACGGTTACAGGACAAGATATAGACGGCTGTTAAAAACCGATTTTCTTTACCGGCGACCGGATCCGCCGGTCATTGACGTTGACGCTGGTCAAGAGGCACATATCGCCGCGCTTTGTGGCCAGTGTAGAGCTGTCGCGGGCGACCAATTTTCTGTTCCGAATCCTTGATCATTTCCTTCCACTGAGAGACCCAACCTGCAGTACGCCCGACGGTAAAGATCGCCGTGAACATGCTTGTCGGAAAACCAATCGCCTTCAACGTGATTCCGGAATAAAAGTCCACGTTTGGGAAGAGCTTTCGCTCAATGAAGTATTCGTCCTCCAGGGCGATACGTTCCAGCTCCATCGCGAGTTCCAGCAGGGGCTCGTCTTTGATGCCGACCTCTTCCAAGACTTCGTGGGTTGACTCGCGCAAAATCGCGGCACGTGGATCGTAGTGTTTGTACACTCGATGACCGAATCCCATGAGGCGGAAGGGGTCAGTTTTATCTTTCGCCCGCCTTATGAATTCGGGTATGCGGTCCTTCGTACCGATCTCTTCCAACATGTTCAGCACAGCTTGATTGGCACCCCCATGTGCCGGACCCCATAGCGAGGCGACACCAGAGGCGATACAAGCGAATGGATTGGCAGCGCTAGAACCCGCGATGCGAACGGTCGAGGTTGAGGCATTCTGCTCGTGGTCCGCATGCAGGATGAGGATCCGGTCCATGGCGCGGGCCAATGCCGGGCTGATCCTGTATTCCTCGCAAGGATTCGAAAACGTCATGTGCAGAAAATTGTCGGCATAAGGCAGTTCGTTGCGTGGGTAGACGAAAGGTTGGCCTACTGAATATTTGTAAGCCATTGCGGCAATAGTGGGCATCTTGGCGATTAATTGGTGCGTTGCCAGCCGCCGGTTCTCCAGATCGTGGATATCCGTACTTTCGTGGTAGAAGGCGCTGAGTGCGCCGACGATACCGACCATGATAGCCATTGGATGCGCGTCGCGCCGAAAACCGCGATAAAAGTACTGCAGCTGTTCGTGCACCATCGTATGGTGGGTAATCTGGTGCTCGAACTCAGCCTTTTGCTCCGCATTCGGCAACTCGCCGTAAAGCAGCAGGTGGCATACCTCCAAATAATCGCCGTGCTCGGCTAATTCCTCGATCGCATATCCGGCGTGACGCAGAATCCCTTTGTCGCCGTCGATGAAGGTTATCTGGGAGTTGCAACTTCCTGTCGAGGTGTAGCCTGGATCGTAGGTGAAATAGCCGGTGTCCCGGTAAAGGCGTCGTACATCAATGACATTGGGGCCCTCGGACCCCTCCAGCACCGGCAGGTCATATTGCTTACCAGTTGCATGATCGATCAGCGTTACACGTCCGCATTTAGTCGGACCGCCAAGAGTCGATTGTGAGCCTGTCGTGCCCATGCCAACCTCCCTTCCTGCTGCCCATTCGGGACTCTCTGACAAGCCACAGTATGGATTTGGCTGCAATGACATGTGTCAATAAGGCTCTTAGGGCCTTTTGGTGGTGATCACGGCGGGTTTTCGGTACAGATATTTTGGGAACACTTCGGATTGCTCAATTCGGCTCTGAGGTACGGTGCTGAAAACCGTGTAGATCGAGCGGTCTGCCTGCGCTAAGCCGGAGTTTCGCCTCGGCGAAGGCAGGCCGCCCGACGCGGGGGCCGACCCCGATTTCGCCTCAACAGACACCGCGCTAGATAAAGGGCTCAGCACGTTTGGCCAGATCGTCGAGGTTCGGCTCGTTGGGGTTTCTTGGCTTGCCCGGATGGACGATGCAGACTTGGCAGCTCTCCGCCGCTTCGACCAGGTCCCGGTAGGGCCCGGCATCGGGATCGGCGATGTAGGCCTGCATATTCTCGTCGTAAACGAACATCTTGTTGTTGATCTCGGTGCATTCGTTGCAGGTGGTACAGCGCGGCGTCTCGATATAGGGCTCCTCCGAAGATGGCTGCTCCGGCTGCTCCAGTACCTCGACCACGACCTCCGATGCCGTTTGGCTCGGGACCGCGTTTGCCGCCGCGGTCGGTGCCTCGGCCACCTGCTCGAGCCGACCCTCGAGTTCCCCGAGCTCCTGCTCTTTCTCCTGGTTCCAGAGCTTCCGCTCTCGCTCAAGCAGCCGCTTGGCGTGGGAGTTGCCGATCCCGCCCAGTTCCTGGAGGCTGCGCCACATCTGGCGACAGCGGCGCGCGGCGTCGATTAAGGTGTCGTCGAGAAGCGCTCTCCGGGCGATGTTGTTCTCGTCGACCAGGACGACGTAGGGGGCACTCGCGCGTGCGTCCTCGTCCCGCCGTTCCAGGAACCTACCCAGCGGGACCATGCCGTCGTGCCACTCGGACCGGGGGACCGTGGCGAAGCGCCCGGCGTAGCGGGAATCGCAAGCCGCGAAGTCGGCGAAGGTGACGGCGACCTCCTCGGAGATAGTCTGGTGGCCTCTATCTTCGTACTGGACAAGGTGGACCGGCCAACTCGCCTCGGCCTGCGGGTTGTCGTCGACGCGGAACCGCGCCGCCCAATCTTCGCCCGCGCCGGGATCGTAGCAGAAGCTGGGAAAGGCGCGCGACTCGGTCGCCACGGCCGCGGCGAGGTACGGCGCCAGGGCGGGCAGAGTCTCCGACGCGCCCGAGAAGACGCTGAACAGCGCCGGTCCATCATACGCCAGGCCTCTCAGGATCCGGTCCCGCGCCTGGTAAAGACAGGAGCCACTCGACTGCAGCACGTAGGCGGTGTTGAGGCCGATCGCCATGCTCGCGAGCTGCGAGCCCCTTGCACCGAAGGCGAAGCGTCCCGCCGCGACCGTCAATTCCTCGAGGATGTCGTCGCTCTGGAACAGAACCTTGATCGGCAGCCCCGAGGACAGCATCTCGACGAGCGCCGCCTTTTCGGCCGCGTCGCAATCTCCGTCACGCAGGCAAACCAGATACAACGGGAACGGCGCCAAATCCTCCGGCACCAGGAAACTTTCGTTGAACCGGCTGAACGCCGGACCATGGATCGAATCTTTGTACTGATTCTCGATTTCGAGCTCGGCGATGGCGACGGACTTGAGGAGCTCGACCATCTCCGGCAAGCGGTCGCGGAAAGCACTCAGGGCGCCCGCGCAGCTGTCGAAGACAAAATCGTGAGCCGGCGGGCGGCCGTTCTCGGATTCTTCGGAGTCCGCAGGGTTGCGGGCCAGGAACCGTTGCGATTGCAGGACCGAAAGTGCGGCGCGGATTCGTTGCCGCCGGCTGTCCGGCAGCAACCTGCCCGGGGCGGCGCTGCCCAGGATACGCGACAGAGCCTCGAAGTCGAAAGCCGCCTCGAACGCCGTGCCGACGGATCGTTGGAGCATGTCGGGAGCGCGGCCCTCCTCCGACTTCATGAAATCGGCCTTCAAGATGTCGGACAGCCTCCGAGCCAGCCGGTCGAGCCTTGCCAAGAGCTTTCGCGCTTTCTGCGACTCGACTGCCCGCCATAGATGGATGAGGAGCTTGCGCGGCGTCTCTGCGCCGCAGTCGACGACCTCGCCGTCGAAGCGCAGGGCGCGGCGTGCCAGGTCCAGGTCGCTGTCGAGCGATTCGCCGGCCGCGCCCTCTCCAGCACCGGACAGCAGACGGTCTCGGGCCAGGTCCCATAGCTGCGCGAGCGTTCCCCGCGCGCCCCGGGAGACCAACGACCGAATCTCCCGCTCGAGCTCGAGCACCCGTTTCCTGAGTCGCTCGCCTTCGAGGCCCCGTGGCGCGATTTCCTGCAGGATCCCGTCGATGATGCCCGAAAGACTGCCTAGGGGCCCGCCCTCGGCATCGGGTCCGGCCAGGATCAGGGGGAAATCGTAGCGCAGGTTGGTCAAATCCCGGTAGCGGCTCAACAGGGCCGGGGTCAGCTTCGGGTCGCCGGTATCTCCAGGATCGGATTTGGGTGTTTCCGCCGCCGGACGGAAGGCAGCCAGTTCGAGCAGATTCGCGCCTGTGGCATCGCCCGAGCGTTTCTTGCCCCGGGGGCGGTGCGCGGATCCAGCAACGAGATTACCTGAGCGCGGCATCTGGACGGCTCCTCAACCCCGCGGTCCCTGAGATCGAACCGGAGGCCCAATCGTGAACTTGTCGAACTCGCTCTCCAGGACTTCTTTGACGACCTCAGGCGCGGAGGACTCGTTGGGTTTGCGAATGTCGTCGTAGCGCAGCGCGGCCTCGTTCCGGTAGAGCACGCCCACGGGTATCCGATCCGTGATCGAAGCGATCTCCCTGGCCCGATGCAGGTTGGCGGGGTCATGTTCCTCCCGGGTCCGGTAAATCTTGGATAGGCCCTGACTTACCTGGACGCCGTCCTCGTGCGCGAGCAGCAGCATCCCATCCGGGTTCTTCAGAATCGGCTCGAACAGGTCCGGTAGGAATTCGGGGCATCGCTGGAGCACACGTACGAAGGAGCAGCCCTTGTGGTGGAATGCCCGCGAGACAATCTCGTAGAGCAGTTCCGGGATCCAATCCACCGCCTGGGCGACGAATGAGACGTTGGCGACGCCCAGCGTCACGGAAAGCGGATTGAGCGGCTCGAGGTAGGCGCCGTGCGGTGTGGTGTTGGTTATCAGACCCCGCGGGGTGGTCGGAGACACCTGTTTTTTGGTCAGACCGTAGATTTGATTGTCGAGCATCAGCACGGTCATATCTATGTTGTAGCGAATGCCGTGAATCCAATGCGCGGTGCCGATACTGCAACAATCTCCATCGCCGGTGGCGACGAAGACGTTGAGGTCGGGCCTGGTCATCTTGATGCCTTCGGCGACCGGGAGCGCCCGGCCATGAATGCCGTGGAAGCCATAGGCATTCATGTAGTGGGGCAAGCGGCTCGAGCAGCCGATCCCCGATACGAAAACGGTCTTGTCGGGGGCGAGCTGTTCGTCGCGGCACAGCCGCTGCACGGCCGTGAGGATCGAGTTGTCGCCGCAACCGACGCACCAACGAGGTGCGTCGCCCTTGTAGTCATCGAGGGTGTAATCCGCAAGAGCGGGGCACTCGCGACCGGGTCTCGATAAACGCTCGTGAATCGAAGCCGTCATCGTCGTCACCTTTCCTAGCGCAGCTTCTCCCGGATGGCTCGCGCAATGTTGCCCGGTTTCATCGGCTGTCCCTTGACCTCGCACCACGAGTCGGCATCGACCAGATACCGTGCACGCAAAAGCCAAGCTAAGGTGGAGTAGCGGCGATTGTGCTCGTCGATGATTTCGTCGTCCCAAGAGTCACACCAGTCATTCTCCACCGTCATCACGCGTTCGAACCTCTGCAGCACCTCCTTGATGCCCGATGCCATTGGCTGTAGGAACGTCAGGTGTAGGGAGGAGACCTTGTGCCCCTCCGCGCGCACACGCTCGACAGCCTCCTCGATGGCGCCTTTCGTGCTGCCCCAGCCCAAGACCAGGAGATCGCCGTCGTCGTCGCCGAACAACGGTGGGGTCTTCAACGTCTTCTGAAGAGCCGCCAGCTTCAGGCTGCGATGGCGGATTCCATCCTGGTGGGTCTGCGGGCCGTAGGCGACGTGGCTGGCGCGATCGTGCGCCAAGCCGGTCAGGCAATGCATGCCGTTCGGCTGGCCCGGAATGAACCTGCGGGCCAGGCCGGTCTGAGCGTTCCAGTCATACGGCTTCGCGCCCTCGGAAACGGGGCTCTGGTTGATAGGGGGCGCAAGCCACTCCTCGGTGAACCGTGGCCGCGGGAACGGTTGCTGAGAGGTTGCCAGATTGGCGTCGGTCAGCAGCACGACCACCATGTGAAACGTCTCGGCGATCTTGCGCGCCGTGATGATCGAGTAGAAGCAATCCTCGATTGTCGCCGCCGCCATAACCACTTTCGGCGCGTCCCCATGGCCGCCGAAGCACGCGGACAGCAGATCGCCCTGCTCGGCCTTGGTGGGTTGGCCGGTACTGGGGCCACCGCGCTGAACGTTGACCACCACCAGCGGAATCTCGGTCATGACCGCAAATCCGATCGCCTCCTGCTTCAAGGAATACCCGGGACCCGAGGTAATGGTTACCGCGCACTTGCCGGCGTAGGAAGCTCCGATCGCAAATGTGCAGGCGGCAATCTCGTCCTCCGCTTGGTGCACGAGGCCGCCGACCTTCTCGAAGACGTCGCTCAGGTAGTGCGAGGCCGAAGTGGCGGGTGTGATCGGATACATGGCGCAGACCTGCATGCCCGAGGCCAATACACCGAGGCCGAGGGCGATATTGCCGTTGACGACGATCTGTGGTTGGCGCGGTTTCGACGTGGGTATTCTGAACTTGATATCGAGATTCGCCTCCGCCCATTGGCAGCCCGCTTCCAGTAGCCGCAGGTTTGCGGCGACGATATTTTTTCCCTTCTTTGAGAACACGAAGGCGATCTGCTCGCGGGCCAGGTCCAGGTCCAGGCTATAGATGCTGCATAGGATACCGAGGACGTACATGTTCTTACCCCGGTGAGCGTCGGCGACGTGCTGCAGGCAGAGTTGTTCCAGGGGAATCTCGGTGATTCTGTAGCCCTTGGCCATCAGTTCGTCGAAGGTCTTGACATAGGAAGCGGCGATCTCGGGGTCGGGGTCGTTTCGCCATTTGCTCTCCAGGAGAATGATGCAACCGGGTTTGAGCTCGTTGGCCCAAAGTCGGGCCAGCAGGACCTGTTCGTTGAACGCCACGACCAGGTCCGTCTCGTCGCCACCGTTCGTCACCGGGCGGGACGCCACGCGAATCCGGTTGCCGCTGGCCCCGGCGATGCTCCGCGCGGGCGGCTGGATCTCGGCCGGGATGATCTCCACGGTCCAGATGCCGTTTCCCATCCGGGCCGCGATCGAACCGAACGCCTGGCCGCATCGTTGCGCACCCTCGCCAGAGTCGCTGATCACTTCGACAATATGCTCGGAGATCGTCACGGCCGGTTTGGCGCGCGCGCGGGAGCGGCGCTTTCGTGGTTTACCGGGATTCGAAGCGACTTCGAGCATCGTGCCTTTCACCTCGTCAGCGCCCGCCGCCAGCCGGTGCGTCAGACCCGCGGCCTCGCGCGCTATGCCAGATGGAGCCGGGCAAAGTTCCTCTCCTCGATATCGATCCCGAACAGCTTGCCCTTGGGCCCCAGGCGCTCGGGGCGATAGACACTGTCGGTATCGCGAATTCCGAGATAAGCCTTGATGGCGCGCGCGGCCCTGCGTCCGGCGCCCATGGCCAAGATCACGGTGGCCGCGCCGGTCACGATGTCGCCACCGGCGAAAACGCCGGCCATGGAGGTCGCCAGAGTCTCGTCGGTCTCGATGTAGCCGCGGCCGTCGAGCTTGAGCTTCGAGGTCTGGCCGATGATCGGATTGGCGTGGGTGCCGATCGCGTAGACCACCGGGTCGGCGTCGGACGCGTGCTCGCTGCCGTCGATGGGCACCGGCCGCCGCCGGCCCGAAGTGTCCGGCTCGCCCAGTTCCATACGGACGCAGCGCATGGCGCGGACGTTTGCCTCCGCATCGCCCAGAATCTCGACCGGCGCGGTCAGATAGTGGAACTCGATACCTTCCTCCTCGGCGTGGTCAATCTCCTCCGACCGAGCCGGGCTCTCCGCCTTGGTGCGGCGATAGACGCAATAGACCTTGTCCGCTCCGAGCCGCAGGCAGAGCCGCATGGCGTCCATCGCCGTGTTGCCCGCGCCGATGACCGCGACGCGCTTACCCAGGTGCAGCGGCGTGTCGTAGTCCGGAAACTCGCCGGCGTGCATCAGGTTGCAACGGGTCAGGAGTTCGTTGGCGGACAGCACCCCATTGAGGGATTCGCCCGGGATGCCCATGAAGCTCGGGAAGCCCGCACCGGTCCCGATGAAGACCGCGTCATAGCCCATCTCGTCGCGCATCTGCTCGAGCGTGAACAGGCGTCCGACCACCGTGTTGCAGGCAACCTCGATGCCCAAGCGGGTCAGGTTGGCGATCTCGGCATCAATCACGGCGTTGGGCAGCCGGAACTCCGGGATGCCGTACCTGAGCACGCCGCCCGGCTGGTGCAGGGCCTCGTAGATCGTGACCTCGCAGCCGGCTTTGGCCAGATCGGCCGCGCAGGCGATCCCGGCGGGGCCGGAGCCAACGATCCCGACCCGGAAGCCGTTGGGTTCGATATACGGCAGACTGGTCCAACCCTCGGATATCGCGAGATCACCGATCCAACGCTCGAGCCGGCCGATTGCCACCGGCTCCAGGGTGTCGCCCACCGGGCAGACGCCCTCGCACTGGTCCTCCTGCGGACAGACCCGGCCGCAGATCGCCGGCAGCAGGTTGGCCTCGGCGATCACGTCGAAGGCGCCGCGAAAATCCTTCTCACTAATTTTCTCGATAAATCCGGGAACGTCGATCGCGACCGGGCAGCCCGGCACGCAGGCGGCTTCGGGGCAGAGCAGGCAGCGCTCGGCTTCGTTGAGCGCGTTTTCCTCCCGGTAGCCGAGCGTGACCTCGTCGAAGTTCCGCGCCCGCGCCTGCGGGTCCTGGGCCGGCATGGCGGTCCGTTCTTGCGGGATCGTGCGTATGGTTTTCTTCTTCGCCATCTTCACACCTGCGTTTCCGGCGACGGCGGTGGTTCATGGGCCGATCGGCGGCAGGCATGCGACCACCTCTGCGTGGCCAGCTTCTCCTCCGTCGTGAACCGCCGCAGCCGGTTCATCAGGTCGTCGAAGTCGACCTGGTGGCCGTCGAAGTGCGGTCCGTCGACACAGGCGAACAGCACCTTGTCGCCGACCTTGACCCGGCAGCCGCCGCACATTCCGGTGCCATCGACCATGATCGGGTTCAAGCTCACCGTAGTTTTCAGATTGGCGGGGCGGGTCAACTCGGCCACGGCCTTCATCATAATTGGCGGGCCGATGGCGACGACTTCGTCGATGTCGCCGTGGTTCGCCATCGCCAGCGCGATCCCCTCGGTGACCCGGCCCTCGATCCCGGCCGAGCCGTCGTCGGTGCAGATGATGAACTCGTCGCAGGTGGCCTGGAACCTGTCGTCCCAAAAGACCAGGTCCCGGGTCCGGAAGCCGACCACACCGATCACGTAGGCGCCGCTCTCCTTGAACGCGCGGGCCAGCGGGAAAATCGGCGCCACGCCCAGTCCGCCACCGACACAGACCACCTTCTTGGCGTTGCCGATCTCGACGGGCAGACCCAGGGGGCCGGTCACGCCGAACAGGCGGGTCCCGACCCGGCAGTCGCGCTGCATCTCTTGGGTGGTCTTCCCGACCGCCTGGACAACCAGTGTCACGGTGCCCGTCCGGCTGTCGAAGTCGGCGATGGTCAGCGGAATGCGCTCGCCGTGCTCGTGGGGGATGACGATGACGAACTGGCCCGGTTTGGCCGCCCGCGCCATCATCGGATGATCGATGTCCAGCAGATAAGTGACGTCCGAGAAATCCTGGCGGCCGACGATCTCGAACCCGGCCCCTTGCTCTCCCTGGCGCCTCGATTCGGCAATATCAACCGGTCTCTCGTTCCCGGCATCGCGCTTCCTGCGTCCGGTCGCCATCGGCCTGCTCTCCTCCCCCAGGGGACCTCTTTCGGCACGATCGAGACGAATCCTAGTCTTTGGCGGAAGATCCGCAATGACCTGGATCAATTGCGCGGATCGCGCCTGACTCCCGCCGGAACTCAGCCCTGAGACACGCCTCGGACATTGATCGGCTCGCCGGCCCCGGGCCCGGCCCTAGACCGGATCAATCCTGTAAATCGGGTCTAAAACTAAAAGTTAGAGCAGACTGGGTTTGGTTGGAATTGCCCATGATAATTCTAAAGCCGATCTGGCTGCTTCTAAGACGATTTGCCGTGCCGCAGAACCGATTGGGTGCCACTTGCACAATCCTGGTGGTGCGGTAACTTCGGCGAACCTCTCAGATTGACCCGGAATGGAAGTCGATCACGATTGAATTAATCAGCCACTGGTCTACTTCCGGCGGGCCGCTACGATGTCTTATCTAGATAGTCTTAGCGACGTTACGCCAGTCAGCAAAAGAGCAAACAATGAAAAAAATCTTCGACCCATCCGATCCAAGACAAAACCGAGGTTTCTATTATGCTTGAGATCTCAACAGACAAGGTTGCATTTGTGATTCTTAAGGCAAGGGAATTTGACGCAGATGTGGCTATTCCGGACGAGTCCTCTTCTACGATTGATACGGAAAACGATTCCGATGCAATTCTTGAGGATCGCTCTAGTGATACGACACGGAGCGAGGTCGCTGAATTCATCGCTGGACTGAATGAAGACGAGCAAGCTGATCTTGTAGCGTTGGTGTGGATCGGACGCGGCACATATTCTGCTGAGGAGTTCGAGGAAGCGGTTGAAATGGCAAAGGCCGAGCGTACTAGCCTGACCGAAGACTATCTCCTCGGGAACTCCGCTCCTTGCTGACTATCTGGAGGCAGGACTGGAGGAATTGGGGTATACAGTCGAAGATATTGAGCGGGACGTGACCTGATCGCCTAACCGCCGCTGAATGTGTCAGCGTAATTACGGCAACTCAAAATTTTGCCAGGACATGACTGAACCTGTGTAGGTTCGGGCTCGCATTCATGAACGGGAATGCACCGGGGTTTCATTTACGAACAGAAACGTCGATCAAGCCGGTTCGACCCCAACCAAGCCGCGGTCGGCCCGAGCCGTGTCGGCAACGATGCGACTGTCGACTAAACGCACGCGCCGGTCAAGCCGAACCGGGGTCAGGTCCTGATCTGCGAGCGGGTCGAGCCCTTCCCGCCCTATCCCACCGCACAAATCCGCCAAATCGGTGTGGGCACGGCGCAGATCGGCGATACCAAGGAAGATGTGGGCTTCGACGACCAGATCACGCCAGGCGTCATGGCCGCCATCGCCATGCGGGCTGTGCGGATCTTTACCATGCTGGAATCCCTGCACGTCGTGCGCGCCTGGCGGTCGCTTAATGCGTTACGCCTTGACCGCCTTGTGACAGGCTAGAATCCCGCCCGGCGCACGCCAGTCAGAGACCTCGGAAAAGCCGATATTACGGAGCAGGTCGGTCAGTTCTGCGGCAGAATAGAACATTTGTATGGCGCGCACGAAATAATTGCGGCAATGCCACGCGTCGGAGCCGCTACGAAAAAGCAGTGCGGTAATCGACACGCAGGCCCTCAGATAGGCGCTGTACAGCACTTCCACCGGCTTACTCTCGGGCCGCAACATGTCGCAGTGATGGAACCGTCCGCCCGGCTTCAGGACACGCATGATCTCCGAGAATACTTCGACCACTTGCAAATGCCTGGATGCCCATTGCAATGTGACGACATCAAAACAATTGTCGGGAAAGGGCAGTTTGTGGGCATCGTTTATGATCGATTCGATATGAAATCCCAGTGCGCGGGCATTTGCGCCACCGACCCGCCTGCATCGCCGCGCTTCGGTCCAGCGCGAAAACACGAAGGTCGGGCTGTCGTCGCAGCAGGCCGATCCCCACCCCGTTGGTACCCGCGCAGACATCCAGCACGCTGTCGCCGGGCGCAACCTCGATAAACGAAAGGAACCGCCGGCGCCACCAGTTGCACAGACCCAGGCTCGCCAGATTGCTGGCAAAGTCATAATATGGCGCGACATCGGCAAACACGGCGTCTAGCCGGCCTTTCCATATGATAGAAAATTCATACTCGCGCTCCCGTTCACGGCTTGAGAAATCGAGGGCGACCTCTGCGACACGCGAATTGTTCATATCATTACCATTCAGAAGCCAGATGCGACGGAGCCTAGGTGAAGGTCAGGAGGCCGGATTAAATCGAAATCAATGTCCGCTATGCGTCGGAATGGGTCCGAGAAGCTGCTCTATCACGATTTTCGGGATGTCTTCGCGCTGAATGCCGCGACTGGCCAACTCGGCATCGCTCATATTGGCGAGACAGTTGCATGTATGTCCTGCCGCCCTCGCCCGGTCGATACTGTCAAGCGCACGACCCAACGTCTGGATGAAACCAGTTTCCAGGCGGGTACGCACGGAAGCGTCGAAATACTCTCCAGCCATGACGGTCTCCGCATTTTTCGTTTAAGAAACCTTGAGCATCCCCAGGGTACGCCTGGGAGCCAACGGGCGCTTTGATGCATGTCAAAAATTCCTTGGATTTCGAGCCACCACCTCAAGGGATCATAGCCCAAAGATTTACGACATCGGCTAAAGACCGGTCTTGGCTATGAGAAGATCCAGCCATGTTTGGGACAGGCTCGCTTTGCCCCCAACAAGCGAATTTTCTGGGCAAAGCTGGGAACGTCTCAGATTGACCCAATTTGGATATCGGGGTCGGATATCCGCTTGATAAACACGGCCCAGTAGTCGTGAGTCCAGGACATACACGTTGGAACGATCGGCGCCCGGGTGAAGTTCTAGGGAGAAGTTCAGATGTGCGTACCTGATTTATCGTCGGCCATGGCATGGCATTGGGAGGCGGGACCGAGCGCTATCTTGCTGACCGTCCTGCTTGCACTCGCGGGCTGCGCTGGGATGGAGCCCTACGAGCCGTACAATTATCGGGAAGAAGGGCCAGAGAAGGGCATATTTACCGGATCTACGGGTGAGTTCGTGATCTTCGGCTATGACAATGCGCCGAAAGCGGATGGCGCACCCGGGAACGAGGACGACGTACCTGCGCATCACTCCGGCTCAGGATCACCGTGAAGAAGAAGTGCAAGGCGGAGACCGCCGCGTTCATGGAAGTCGCCCAGGCCCCGCCCGATCTCATGTGCAGCTGATAGCGCCGCAGATCCTCCGCGCCCGCCTGGTCCGGCGAGCGGCCGAAAAAGGCCGTGAAATCCCGTACCGCGCGGATGTATCCTCGCTGCGTGCTCGCCGTGAAACCACGGACCGTCATGTCCTCGGTTAAGCGTCTATTATGTCCGGAGTCGGGGGTGAAGCAGACGAAATCAGCGCGAAACCGGACATCGCGTTTCAAGTGTTGTGTTTACACGACGCTTTGAAACCTCGCTAAGACCGCCACTACATGCGTCAAAGGGCGCTGGCCGCTACTCGGGCAGCTGAGACCCTGTTCAGACGCACACAGCAGCTTCTACGCAGCGTACAGACGCTCTATGTGCCTTCTTGGCCGTAAATCAAACAGATCGCGCTCCTTGTGCCAGCTCGGGCAGTGGGCAGATTTTAGCGTGCCATTGGGGCG
>PVMK01174841.1_pt1 | contig 15329 bp, 19 predicted proteins | sample 1853481 | NCBI WGS metagenome assembly PVMK01 (sample SAMN08533507, study PRJNA380276) | Marine sediment metagenome, whole genome shotgun sequencing project.
AGTGGATAGCCTAACGCAAAATCCACTTCCCGACGCTTTTATAATTAATGCCAATAGCACCGAACCCGAAGCACTAGAGCAATTGCGTGGTGAAATACAGAAGTGGCCCAAAGCAGAACATGTACAACTTGACTCCGCCTGGACGAAGCGGTTAGACGCACTACTCAAACTTGGGCAGCTAGCGGTACTGATGCTTACTGCCCTACTGAGTTTTGCCTTAGTAGTAGTAACTTTCAACACCATTCGTTTACAAATTCTCACGAAACGTGACGAAATCGAGGTGTCAAAGTTAATTGGTGCAACCAGTAATTTCATACGCCGCCCATTTCTTTATTTTGGTGCAATTCAAGGGGTAGCAGGGGGAGTTATTGCATGGCTTATTATTGCTATTGTAATTCACTTAATTAATAGTGAATTGACGGATTTAGTACAGCTCTATGCAATTGATTTGCACTTGTACCATCTTTCTTTTGAAGACAGTATCAGCCTGTTACTATTTTCGTCTTGGCTAGGCTGGTTAGGAGCATGGCTATCAGTTGCGACCCATCTCTGGCAAATAGAACCTAAGTAATTCAGGAGATTATCTGTCCCGAGGAACTTTTCGAGAGGATTGGCACTCTCACTGGTTGAGTGCTAAAATTAGCGTATGACACTAAGATATGAGGAAAACACTATGACTTTTGCTTTAGCGATGCCTTCAACTAGCGGTAGTATTGAAAGCTATATCCAGTCGGCCAATCGTTTCCCTATTCTTTCCCAAGAGGAAGAGACCAGTCTGGCACGGCGCCTGAGGGACGAGGGCGACATAAATGCCGCACGTCAATTAGTATTGTCGCATTTGCGCGTGGTAGTTTCCATCGCTCGCGGCTACAAAGGCTATGGCTTGCCACAAGCTGACTTGATTCAAGAGGGTAATATTGGGTTGATGAAAGCCGTCAAACGCTACGACCCAGAACGTGGTGTACGACTAGTGTCGTTCGCAGTGCACTGGATTAAGGCAGAAATCAATGAGTTCATCCTACGAAACTGGCGACTCGTAAAAATTGCAGCTACAAAAGCACAGCGCAAATTATTCTTTAACCTGCGAAGCATGAAGCAGAGCCTGGACACCATGAACCCGAAAGAAATTAATGCCGTGGCAGAGCGATTGGGTGTCAAAGCCGAAGAAGTGGTGGAGATGGAGACTCGCTTTAGTGGGCGCGACATTTCAATTGAGCCCCTGTCCCGGGACGATGATGAGACATCCAGCTACAGTCCTATCGCTTATCTTACCAACAACGTTGAACCTTCACAGGTGTTGGAAGCCAAACAAAATAGTCAACTACGTGGCAAAGAATTGGAGCAAGCTCTAGCTAACTTAGATACGCGCAGCCGCCACATTATTGAGGCCCGCTGGCTACGGGAAAAGGGTTCTGTAACAACACTTCACGAACTCGCTAATGAATTGGGAGTATCCGCTGAGCGTGTCCGCCAGATTGAAGTCAAAGCGATGCAAAAAATGCGGATAATGATGGAGCCGGCTGTATAACAGGTCATATGGAAATGGAGCCCGAGGGCTCCATTTCATTCTGCTTTAATTTCTTTAATTTATTATTCGACAGATGTAACAGCAATTTTCTTTGGCTGGACAGCTTCCCGCTTCGGAATAGTGATCTCTAATACGCCATCTTTAGATTTTGCTGATATCGCATCCGGATTTGCCGTATCGGGCAAGCTAAAACGCCGGTGGAAAGAACCAAAAGTACGTTCGACCCGTTTGTAACCTTCTTTTTCGGTTATTTCTTCAGTTTTCTTTTCACCCTTTGATGGTAAGTACTCCATCTTCCATACTCACATCTGTTTCCTCGGGCTTTACTCCCGGAAGATCTGCATGCAGAACATATTTATCCGATTCCTCCTTGATATCTACGGCCGGCGCCCACGCTGCTGTGGCCATAGATCCCTCACTGGAACCCCATATAGGCGTACGCTCTAACTCTCTTTGAAATTGATTCAACCAGCCCCATGGCTCATAACGAGTAATTGTTGTCATAATAGCCTCCATATAATTTATATGCTACTAACAATACTGGCAATACTTGTACCAGTTTTCTGTAATTGATATAGGGCCATTTTCTTTCTTTTCAAGTGACACAAACTCTGTATAAACTTCACAAATCTCAAACAAATTAGGAACTATATGCATTCACGTTACTGCATTATTAATATAACTATATCTGATGCTTTCTATCCCGAGTCTTGGTTGAGTGAAAAGCGCTAGCACTAGCTTTGGTTACTTTCTGCCCACTGTTCCGGTGTCAGCGTTTTCATGGACAGCGCATGAATCTCTTGCTCCATTTTTTCCCCTAGCGCATGATAAACCAGTTGATGCTGTTGCACCATATTTTTGCCTCGAAACTCAGCACTAACAATAATGGCACTGAAATGGTGGCCGTCGTCACCTTCCACACGTACTAGATCACAAGGCAAGGTGGTTTCAATATGAGTTTTTATGCTTTCTGGTGTAACCATTTTGGACTCCTTTCTTCAAATAGTATTCAATATTTTTTCGTTTGCTATATATTCATTTTCATAAAGCAAAAATCTTAATGACGAAGCTTGTAACCCGTCTTGAGCATTTGCAATGTAATCCATGATACCGTTAGAAAGCATGCCGCCACAATCGCAAGACTGAAGTAGGGTGAAGTATCTGAAACACCAAAAAAACCATAACGGAAACCATCAATTACATAGAAAAAAGGATTAAAGTGGGACAGCCCCTTCCAGAAGGATGGCAACGAATGGATTGTATAAAACACACCAGATAAGAACGTCAGTGGCAAGATAACGAAATTCTGAAATGCAGCAAGCTGATCAAATTTATCAGCCCAAATAGCGGCAATGATACCCAGCGCTCCCAGTAATCCATTGCCCATCAAGGCAAACAGAAAAACCCACAAAAATGATCGTAGCGGCACTTCAAAAAAAATCAGTGTTGCAAGATAAACACCTACCCCCACAAGCAATCCGCGTACTATCGATGCCAGCACATAGGCCAGAAATATTTCCATGTAAGACAGTGGCGACAACAAAATAAATACAATACTACCGGATACTTTTGACTGAATCAGACTGGATGCCGAATTGGCAAAAGCATTTTGCAGCATAGCCATCATCACTAGGCCTGGGATCAGGAAAACCGTGTAAGCCACGTCGGGGTACGCCTGTGCATGTTTTTCTAGTACATGGGAAAAAATCAACAGATAGAGCAGTGTAGCCAGCATTGGTGCGAATATAGATTGGAGCCCAACCTTCCAGAATCGCAACAATTCCTTGTAGAGCAGCGTATAAAAACCGCTCATACAGGTTCCAAGTTTTCAGCGCTACCCATGATTTTCACGAAAACTTCTTCCAGGTCGGGCTGTAACAACTGCATTTCCAGCACCTGCACCTGCGCTACACGCAACGCTGCTAGCACACTCTCGATCTGGGAGTAATCATTAACTGCCAGAATGTAGCAACCTTCATCATAACTCCCCATCAACGGCTGTAACACCGAGGGCAGTATATCCGGTGATAATCTTAGCCGTACCGAACAACCGGTGATGCTTTTGATGAGATTTCTAGTGCTGTCGAGGGCAACGATTTTTCCTTGTTTTAACATAGCGACTCGACTACATAGTGCTTCTGCTTCGTCCAGATAATGAGTGGTAAGCACGATAGTATGGCCATCACGATTCAGTTGCTTGATGAAGCGCCAAAGTGCCTGGCGTAATTCCACATCTACCCCAGCGGTGGGCTCATCCAGCACAATCACTGGTGGCTTGTGTACCAGCGCCTGGGCTACCAACACACGCCGCTTCATGCCACCCGATAACGTTCGCATGTTGGCATTAACCTTGTCCGCAAGATCCAGGTGATAGATTATCTGGTCTATCCAGGAGTCATTGTTTTTTAGGCCATAATAACCAGATTGAATGGACAGGGTTTCTCGTACCGTAAAGAATGGGTCGAATACCAACTCTTGCGGCACCACCCCGAGCATACGACGGGCTTCACGATAGTTAGTCACAACATTGTGCCCCATTATGTACGAGCTACCGCTACTAGCTAGCGTCAACCCCGCGAGTATGTTGATCAACGTAGTCTTACCTGCACCGTTTGGGCCGAGCAAAGCAAAAAAATCACCCACGTTGATTTCAAGGTCGACGCCCGCCAGGGCATGCGTCGTACCGAAACGCTTGTACACTTGCTTGACTTCAATTGCCGGGGTCATTGGAAAATAAATTGGGGAAAATATTCGTCACGAATTCCGTGTACAACTGCCACACGGATCGTTCACTTATCTCATTGCACGGATAGAGACAAGACTGCAACTAGTTCTATCTGTGTCGTTTAGTGGTCTCTATTTATGGCGCTACACACGCCCTCATAAATAATGTGTTTATGCAAGCGAAATCAATTCAGAAACACCATATAATCGGGCAAGATTCTTCAGATTTTTTGGCGTATTGGAAAAATATAGTTGCTGGTTATGTCCTTGTGCTTTACGCTGCCATTCCAATAACATACTGACGGCCGATGAATCCACCTCAGTTACTTGTGCCAGATCAATCACTAAGTCAGGGTGATCAAACAAGGCATCACCTTGTTTGATCACAGTCGCGACATTGCCTATAGTTATCGGTCCCTGGACACATAATTTGTCGCCATCACGTAAAATCATCTCACGCTGTCTTGAATTGTTTAACTAGCGCAGCACTTTCCTCTTTGTCTTTCGCGTCCAACGTACGATTCTTCTCAGCCAGCGTTTTGAGCAGTCCTTCAACCCCACCCCTGCGAATCTGGGAATTGAAAGAACCGCGGTAATTAATGATCAAGCTTACCCCTGCCACTGTTACGTCGTACACTTTCCAACCGTTACTAGTTTTTCCCATACTGTAGTCGATAGGCACAGGTTGGCCGTGGCTTCGTATCACCTGTGTTTTTACCGTAACGTCTGTACTTCCCCCAATATCTTTAAGCGGGGTTACCTTTATAGTATGGTCGCTATAAACCGACAGGGCCTTATAGTAGGTGCGTACCAGCAAGGTACGAAACTGATCCACTATTTCCCGCTGCTGATGGGGTGCAGCCTTACGCCAATTCTTTCCCATGGCAAGCCTAGTCATGCGCATAAAATTGAAATGGGGCAATATTTTGGTTTCAACCAGATCAAGCATTTTGGCTTTATTTTTTCCAGACTGAATGTCTTTATTCTGCTTGATAATTGCGAGAATCTCTTGTGCAGTATGGTTCACCAGAATATCGGGGCTAGTATTGGGGCTAATTTCAGTCGCCCACGTAGTGGGCGCTAGTAAAAATGTAGATAGCAATACAACCATGCAAAAATATGTTTTCATTTGCCTCTCTCACAAAAATTAATTATGTTTTTACACAAAAAACCCAGCACTGGCACAGAACAACGCTGTAGCTACGTTTAGAATGTGCCACCATCTCCATCATCACCGTCTTCTGACGCTTTGTCGAACAAGAACCGTCCAATCATTTCCTCTAATACTAGAGCTGAATTAGTTTTCATGATTTTGTCACCGCTCTTCAACATGCCCTCATCGCCACCCGCAGCCAGACCAATGTATTGCGCACCCAAAAGCCCTGAAGTAAGAATACTCGCAAAAGTGTCTTTGGGAAACTGATAACGGCTGTCTATTTTCATAGTTACTGCAGCATCGAAAGTCTTCGTGCTAAATTGGATATCCTTCACACGTCCTACTACTACACCGGCACTTTTTACCGGTGCACGGATTTTCAAGCCGCCAACATTCTCAAAATATCCAATCAGGGTATAACTTTGTGCCTCACTGTAGGTGCCCAGGTTTCCTACCTTCAACGCTAGAATTAGTAGCGCACCAATCCCCGCAATAACAAACAATCCTACCCACAAGTCCATTGTCGTCCGATGCATCAGCCTACTCCTCTAAACATGAATGAGGTTAAAACAAAATCTAACCCCAATATCACAAGCGCTGAAGTTACCACAGTGCGAGTAGTTGCGGCGGACACCCCCTCCGCCGTGGGCTGTGCATCATAACCCTCGAACACTGCAATTGCCGTTACAGCCACACCAAAAAAGCAAGTTTTAATAATGCCGTTAACAATATCGAACCTAAAATCCACCGAACTTTGCATTTGTGACCAAAACGAACCCTCATCCACGCCGATAAGCACTACTGCAACCAAATAACCGCCGAATATGCCCATCGCAGAAAATATTGCTGCCAGGAGAGGCATCGAGATCACTCCAGCCCAAAATCGCGGCGCGACCACCCTCGCAATTGGATCCACCGCCATCATCCCCATCGCATCTAGTTGCTCGGTAGCTTTCATTAAACCAATTTCTGCTGTAATGGCAGAACCGGCACGACTGGCAAACAATAATGCGGCTACAACCGGCCCTAGCTCCCGCACCAAGGATAACGCCACTAGTGTACCCACGGCCGTTTCTGCGCCGTATTTTTGCAATGTTTCGTACCCTTGTAAACCAAGCACCATACCAACAAACAGCCCCGACACCAGGATAATGATCATCGTTAACACACCGGTAAAATAAAGTTCTCGAATGATCAGACTGAAGCGTCGCATGCTGGTGCCTGATTTCAGCAGTGTCAACGTAAAAAAACGAGCTGCGTAGCCAAGTCGCCAAATACTGTCTATCACTCGATGGCCGACTCCCCGGATGCCAATGACAATGCGTCTAGGCAAAACTGCTCTCCAAATTCAAATCGGTTGCATATGTCTCGGCAGGGTAGTGAAAGGGAACCGGGCCATCCATCTCGCCATGCACAAACTGATGCACGAAGGGCGAAACAGATTCACTCACTTCTGCTGGCGTACCTTGTGCGGCTATTACCCCCTCTGAAATAAAATAAACATAGTCTACAATTTTCAATGACGCCTCCACATCATGTGTCACTACAATTGAGGTCATACCCAATGCATCTGTCAGACGTCGAATCAAATTTCCAATGACACTCAGTGAAATAGGGTCGAGCCCTGCAAATGGCTCATCGTACATGACGAGCATGGGATCAAGAGCGATCGAGCGCGCCAGTGCTACTCGTCGAGCCATTCCACCCGATAATTCTGCTGGCATTAAATTATGAGCGCCGCGCAGACCGACAGCGTGCAGTTTCATAAGCACTAGATCGCGAATCACAGATTCCGGCAGGTCAGTATGTTCCCTCATCTGGAATGCCACATTGTCAAATACCGACAAATCTGTAAATAACGCACCAAACTGGAACAACATGCTCATTTTTCTACGCAGCAGAAACAGTTCATTTCTGCTGAGTTCATGTACCACTTGATTGGCAACTTTGACGTAGCCTGAGGAAGGGGTTACCGCGCCTCCGATCAAACGTAACAATGTAGTCTTGCCGCAACCACTTCCACCCATAATGGCAATAACCTTTCCGCGCGGCATGGTCATATTGACACCCTTAAGGATTGGGCGCTTGTCGTAGGAAAAATTTAGATCTTTGATTTCGACCAAGGTTTCGGTTGTCATTCTATTAAGAAAGCCAATATTTGATTTGACGAGCTATTTTTAAAGCCCAGCCGTCTCTTAAGTACAGACCAATAATTAGTATTTTTTGTTTAACGCCGATTTTCGGTTCAGATAAATACGACACGGTGATTATAAAACATTGTACTAGGGGACTAAGGGTAAAGCAAAAACAAACGATATCCAGCTACGTAAAAAATGTCACTATCAATATTTAGCGTTACACTAATTTCGTTACTGGGCGCAATAACTTTAGAAGAGCCGACATTTTCTTTAAGGTACTCGTCGGGGGTGAAAATGCGACTTGCAAGATCCCGATTTCGGACATCGGTGAGCGTGAGCTCAATTGCGGGAAATGGTTGGGGGAAAGTAGCTCGATTGCGAACTATTGCGGTAATCGTAATGAGGCCAGGGTGTTGTGCTATCTTATTCCGTAACTCTGATGACTCAATGCTCAATAGCTCCGCTTGTTGTGGTAGCGGAATCGTACAATTTAAAATTAAGCAGTATTGTTCCAGATATGGCTTGGCACCAGGCGCAATAATTGAAAGCTCCGTACGATATAGATAGATAATCTGTCCCGTTAATACAACCAAGAGAAATATGCTAACAAGTCCCCATATACGCGAGGACTTAGGTGGCAACGCAGCATCAAAAGTGTAGTTTCCCTCCTCTGCATTGGCTACATTTGATGCTTCCAGGGCCAGCTCTTCCTCAGCAGACAACTCTGTGGTGAGCGCCCCCGGTGTGTCTACACCCGGCTCCTTTGAATAACCAACGGTTTCTGAATCTTGCACCGAAGCTAGAATAGTAAAGCTATCAAAAACTTGGGAACAATGTCCGCAACGCACATTGCCGCCTTGCATCTGCAAATGCTCTGGGGTCACCCGAAAGGCCGTGGCACAATTAGGACAACGAGTTACCAGTGCCATAATTATTTGTTTCCCAAAAATAAATTCACTTTCTCGTTCCTATCAGTAGCACCCAGTCTTCCTGCTCCCTTGCATTGTAAATGCTAAACCACTGTCGATAAGCGCGCTCTACTTCTTTTACTTGTTCTTTAAGTATGCCAGAAAGCACAATGCGCCCATTATTTCTAATAACGTGCGCGAGGATTGGAGCAAGCATGATCAAGGGATTGGCAAGTATATTTGCGACAACTATATCTACCCACGCATCGATTCCCTGATCTGCCCTAGTCATAAAATCAGATGTATAAAACACCACTCTCTTTCGATCACATTGATTACGTGCGGCATTGTCGCGACTTAACTCAACTGCACGAGGATCTATATCTATTCCTACCACACGGCCCGCACCCAGCTTCAGTGCAGCAATAGCTAGTATGCCGGATCCGCAACCATAATCGAGAACATCTTCGCTACCTCGTAAATTTTCATCAAGCCAAGCAAGGCACAGCTGGGTAGTGGGGTGGCTACCAGTACCAAAAGCTAATCCAGGATCGAGCTTCAGATTAATGGCTGCAGGATCAGGCGCTTGATGCCAACTGGGCACAATCCACAACCTTGATGATATTTGAATGGGATCAAATTGCGACTGTGCAAGGCGCACCCAATCCTGTTCTTCCACTTGTTTTATGCGGAAGGGAGGAAGAGAGGGAAGCTGTATGGCTTGAACAATAGTTTGTACGATTGAAGGTACGTCTGCAGCGTTATCAAACAAAGCGGTTATTTCTACCTTAAACCAGATTTTTTCTGGGAATTCATCAAACTCTTCAAATAAGAACTGCTCGTTCCGAGTTCCGATAGCGGCGTCATGAATGTCTGCTGACAAAGCACCAAATTCAATTAATGCATCACTTAATGCTTTGGCATGAGTAGCGGTAGTCTCAATGATGAGAGCAGTCCAAGACATATTAAAACATGGATAAAGTCTGTTTGGCTGAACCAAACTCGCTTAGCATATTAGCTGTGTTGCGCTTATATTATCTGTATCAGTGGGCATCCAACCAATATGGGAAGAAAAGTTATCTCTAACCTTGCTTATTATGCTGCGCAAGCATTTGCTCGAGATAATGAATGTTGGCGCCACCACGCAAAAATGCTGCGTCATACAATAAATCAAGATGCAAAGGAATGTTGGTCATAATCCCTTCAACTATCATTTCCGACAACGCAATGCGCATACGAGCAATTGCTTGGCCACGGTTATCGCCATAGGCGATTACTTTACCAATCAAAGAATCGTAATTCGGTGGCACAATGTAATTATGATAAATATGGGAGTCAACACGAATGCCAGGGCCACCGGGCACATGATACTGAGTAATACGACCAGCACATGGAGTAAGCTTATAAGGATCTTCAGCATTGATTCGACACTCAATAGCGTGCCCCTTTTGCACGACATCTTTCTGTCGAATGCTAAGCTTTTCACCTGCGGCAACATGAATTTGCTGTTGTACTAAATCAATGCCGGTAATTGCCTCCGTGATGGGATGCTCTACCTGCAGACGCGTGTTCATTTCAATGAAATAAAATTCTTTTTTCTCAAACAAGAATTCGAACGTACCTACACCACGATAACCAATGCGGCGACAAGCATCGGCACAACGGGAGCCTATTTTATCGCGCAGCCTTGTAGGAATGCCAGGAGCCGGCGCTTCCTCTATGATTTTCTGATTGCGGCGTTGTATCGAACAATCCCTTTCTCCTAAGTAGATAGCGTTGCGGTGCTCGTCAACCAGAACCTGGAATTCGATATGCCGCGGGTTCTCCATAAATTTTTCTGCATATACCACGGGATTACCAAATGCTGCCTGAGCTTCATTGCGGGTCATGATGACTGCATTCGATAGCGCTGCTTCAGTGTGCACCACTCGCATCCCCCGCCCGCCCCCACCACCTGATGCCTTTATGATAACTGGATAACCAATGGCACGGATAATTTCCTTAACCTCCCCCGGAGATTCCGGTAATGCGCCATCGGAACCAGGAACGCAAGGTACGCCAGCTTTCTTCATAGCATTTTTTGCATTAACCTTATCGCCCATTAGGCGAATGGTTTCAGGCCGCGGGCCAATGAAGACAAATCCGCTTTTTTCAACACGCTCAGCAAAATCAGCATTCTCTGCTAGAAATCCGTAACCAGGATGAATGGCTTCGGAATCGGTTACTTCTGCTGCGCTGATAATTGCAGGGATATTAAGATAACTCTTTTCTGAGGGCGCTGGCCCAATGCAAACAGACTCATCAGCGAGTTTTACATATTTTGCTTCGGTATCTGCTTCAGAATGCACTGCAACTGTTTTGATACCCATCTCTCGGCAAGCACGCTGAATTCGCAAAGCAATCTCGCCACGATTGGCTATAAGTATTTTCTCAAACATAATTAATTTATCTAGTTCGACTCTATTTTGAACGACGAGAATTCGATTTGCTTTTTCAACTTTCTACCCTCCAAAGAAATGCTCCAGTGAAAATCATTCAATCACAAATAATGACTCACCGTATTCCACAGGCTGACCATTCTCTATCAAGATTGCCTTGATAGTACCCTCCTGATCGGATTCAATTTCGTTTAGGAGTTTCATCGCTTCAATGATGCACAAGGTGTCGCCCACCTTAACTGTTTGCCCCACCTCCACAAATGGGTCGCTACCAGGAGCAGATGTACGATAGAACGTTCCAACCATAGGTGCCTTCACTACATGACCCGTTGGTAGCTCCTCGACGGCTTCCGTTGTAACTATTGGTGCATTGGCGGCGGTTGTGGCAGATGCCACGGATGGCGGCACAGCAGCATAAATCGGTGTTTCAGCTCCAGACCTGCAAATACGAACCTTTTCCTCTCCTTCGGTAATCTCCAATTCAGCGATGCCCGACTCTTGAACCAAATCAATTAGTTTTTTAAGTTTCCTCAGATCCATAATAGCCCTCCCAGGGCAATATCCCATTTAAGGCACTTTTATAAATAGTAAAATTTTGGATGACTATTGATACGGCTTTCGTATTTGCCCCATTTTGTAGCAATACTGTTTTACCTAGAATCGTGGGCATTAAAGACATCTTATATTTTAAATATGCTTAAAATAGCCGCTCAATAATCGCGCTATATAGCACTCTAATTAACGAGTATTAAGCGCATACTCTAGCGCCAGAAGATAACCCTTAGCACCCAAACCGCTGATAACACCTAATGCAAGATCAGAAAAATACGATTCACGGCGAAAATTTTCACGAGCAAAAATATTGGAAAGATGAACTTCGATAAATGGCATCCGTGCTGCCGCTAAAGCGTCGCGCAAAGCAAGGCTAGTGTGCGTATATGCAGCCGGATTAATGATAATAAAATCAATTTTATCCCCTATTGCCTGATGGATACGGCTTATTAACTCAGCCTCGCTATTGCTCTGAAAATTAACCAGATTTGCGCCTGAATCTTTCGCTAATTTACTTAAACTCCTGTTAATTTCATCTAACGTGTCACTACCATAGACTTCTGGTTCACGACTACCCAGAAGGTTTAAGTTAGGACCATGAAGAACTAGAATATTTTTTGCTTGCACGGCTTTTGTCATCATGTATTGAGTTTGCCGTAATTTTGTAGGAATGTCTACACGTTTGGCGATGTTAACCGAAATTAACTGAAAATATAGCAATAACGTACCTTATAATAAATACCCAGCTGTATTCCAAACCTCTATAATCTTTGGGTTTCATATCCTTTCTGGCTGTTGTAGCTCAGTTGGTAGAGCAACTGATTCGTAATCAGTAGGTCGGAGGTTCGACTCCTCCCAACAGCACCAATAAACAAGGGGACTTAGTGTAAAACCTAAGTCCCTTTTGTTTTCTATGGGACACTGGTGGGACACTTAACCACAATAATCTACAACTATCCAACGTCTGTATGTTGATATATTCGTCGGTTCCCTAACCACCATCTCTCATCTGCCGAATATGCTCCCCCTTCTGTATTAGTCTCAGGTCCTTGTGTGCAGCCTAACACTAAAAATAATTTTGTGATAAATTAACCGTTAATAATACCTTTTTTTTTAATTTACTGTCCCATAATTGTCCCATTATAGAAATTATGATATTTAATACCTTGTTTATAAACTATATACAAGATTTATACATCTGATTATATATCAGGAGTTGTATTTTATTGTTCAGTGTTGTAACCTGTTACGAGTGTTCAATCACTTACAGGAAACAGGTTCATGGCAACTATTGAGAGGAGGCTTTCCAAGGTTAGTGGCAATACTTATCGGGCGAAAATTCGACTAAAGGGTTACCCTATCCAGTCTGCTTCTTTTGAACGCCTTACTGATGCTAGGAAATGGGTACAGCAAACAGAATCTGCGATTCGTGAGGGTAGGCACTTCAAGACCACTGAATCAAAACGCCATACTCTGGCGGAACTAATAGACCGTTACATCATAGAAGTACTGCCAACCAAGAAAAGTGCCAAAGACCAAGCTCAGCAACTAAGATGGTGGAAAACTGAAATTGGTAGTTATGCATTAGCTGATGTGTCGCCATCACTGTTAGCAGAGTGCCGAGATAAGTTAGGTCATGAGATTACCAAACGTAGTAAACCACGCTCACCTGCAAGTGTAGTACGTTATTTAGCTGCGCTATCCCATGTCTTCACCACTGCAGTAAAAGAATGGGGATGGATGGAAGACAATCCCATGCGGAAAGTGACAAAGCCCAAAGAATCGCGTGGTCGAGTTCGTTTCCTGTCTGAAGATGAACGCCCACGACTGTTGAAAGCCTGTCATGAATCAAGAAACCCTTATCTTTATTCTGTTGTGGTGTTAGCGCTATCCACTGGAATGCGCCAAGCAGAAATTATGGGGTTAACTTGGGATGATGTGGACTTGAATCGGGGCAGGGCGATTCTGCATGAAACAAAAAACAATGAGCGACGTGCTGTGGCTATTACTGGTCATGCTCTGGAACTACTAAAAGAACTTAGTAAGGTGCGCCGGATAGATAGCAACTTTCTCTTTCCATCCAAAGGAAACAGACGAAAACCTATAAATTTACGCGCTCCTTGGGAAGCCGCTCTTAAACGTGCAGAAGTAGAAGATTTCAGATTTCACGATTTAAGGCATACAGCAGCAAGCTATCTCGCTATGAATGGCGCAAGTCTTGCTGAGATTGCAGAGGTGTTGGGACATAAAACTTTGGAAATGGTAAAGCGTTATGCACACCTGAGTGAAGGGCATACTGCTAGTGTGGTGGAATCTATGAACTCCAAGATTTTTGGATAAGGGCAATTGTGGATGATGATTCGGTTAAATCGGATATAAAAGCTGCTAGAGAATTGCTTAAATGGCGTGATTCACAGCCCTATGATGGTGTGCTTGGACAATTACCGAAATGGGTGCCTGATAAGCATAAAGATGAATTTTGTAGGATTCGAGACAAGTTACTTGATACAGAAATAGGCGGTCAGGAGGTCAGCGTTAAAGAGATTATTCAATGGGTGATTGATTTTTACAAGTTACAAAATGTGCGAGAAAGTACAGTATTTTATCGGGGAGGCTATATCCCACCTGAGTTTTGGAGCGATGTTAGTTATTTGGCGCTTATCAATAGGGCTGTTTCTCTTGGTGAAGAAAATGGCTTGCCGTTACTGGTTGATAAGGAATTTATCAAGGGAAAGGAATTCTCGTCTGGTGGGGCGCCAAAGAAGGGTAAGGAATATGAACCGAAAGCAAGTATTAGAAAAGTCTGCGAAGAGATTGATTCCACCAAATTTGAAGACGTGTTGAAATCCTTGCGGGATGTAGAGCAGTGTCTTGATTGGTATGAATCAACCAAAAGCCCTATCGGAGTATTATTCACGGGCGTATACGACAATGAGGAGGTTATTTCCTATTTATTGCGTGGCACGTTACCTGATAACCAAAAGCAACTCTCGTTCAAAAGATTAAGAGATATTTTGACTGAAATAAAAAAGTGAAGAAGTAATTCTTGGTGTGTCGCTATTCCAAGAATATCATTTGTTAATTTCTTTCCAAGCCGCAGCAAAAATGTGGCGTTTTGTTAAACATTGGAAAGGATTAAAAATGAAAATTGAAACCGAGCAACAAATTACTTCACAGCCTTATGTCCCAGGTCTATCAACGATTCGGCAGTTCTCCGAAAAATATCCAGCCTTTTCCCAGGGCAGTCTAAGAAACCTTATCCATCTTTCAACCGAGAGGTACAGCAGCCAGGGGAAGATTCCCAGCAATGGATTGGATATTGCACTGGTACGTATTGGGCGGAAACTACTGATAGACGAGTCAAAGTTTTTCGAATGGATTGAACTGCAAAATAAGAAGTTGGATGCATGAAAACTGACACCATGCCAACTTCTCCCACTATTATTAATGGTGCGGCACTGCTCGATCCCGTTCACACTTTCATTAAGCGTTTCGTCGCTTTCCCATCCCCAGCCTGTATTGACATAGTGACACTATGGGCAGCACACGCTCACATGGTGGGACACTTCCACACTACACCCAGACTTGCCATGCTGAGTCCAGAACCCGAATCAGGGAAAACCAGAGTGTTAGAAATACTTGACTTGCTTACGCCAAAACCAATGCTGGTATTTTCGCCTTCGGTTGCTGCGATATTTAGGAAGCTTGCACAGGAACAAATTACCCTGCTTTTTGATGAGGTGGATACCATCTTTACTAAGCGCGGCAAAGATGACCAAAACGAAGATTTGCGGGCGCTACTTAATGCCGGTTATCGCAGGGGTGCATCAATACCGAGATGCGTTGGACCTCGCCACGATGTGGAAGAATTTGCTGTGTTCGCAG
>PVMK01114718.1_pt1 | contig 15325 bp, 10 predicted proteins | sample 1853481 | NCBI WGS metagenome assembly PVMK01 (sample SAMN08533507, study PRJNA380276) | Marine sediment metagenome, whole genome shotgun sequencing project.
CTCGGCGCGCACCCGCGGAGCCCGCCCCCGTTCCCGGTCGAGCCCTCCATGGTGGGAGTCGAAGACGCATTTCCAGGGCTGGTAGGCCAGATGTAGCCCATCATCTCCCTCGCCGAAGAACCGCCACTTGGCATTCACGAAAAGATCACCGAGGCCCGTGATGCTGCGCTCGGGCACGTCGTCATCCTGGGAGTAGGCGCCGAAGATGCCAATCCCCGCATCGAGGAAACTCGTGAAGCCGTGCTTGGCGACGAAGCCACCGACGTGGGTCGCGTTGTCGTCGCGAGAGAAGGTGTCGCCGCCGTCGTCGAAAGCCTTGGCGGCCGTCGAATACAAATAGCCGAGCTCCAGCTCGGTTTGGCCCACCGCCACTGGAAATGCGTCTTCGACTCCCACCATGGAGGGCTCGACCGGGAACGGGGCGGGCTCCGCGGGTGCGCGCCGAGCAACCAGGAAAATTGCCGACGCGGCGAGTAGAGCCAAAAGAATTGACCTGGACATTCCCCACACGGCTCGCTCGATGACACGAATCGATTGCTCCCGCTCCAGCTGACGGGAACCACCGGGCGCGACCGTGTCGGCCTTCTGAATCGCTGGGAAAACGATGCGGTTCTCGGGTGCCCTAGATCCCGAATTCCGCCGAAAACTGCCAGAAGCCCGCGAAAACTGCCAGCAACCAACCCACAGAAGGTCGGCGTAGATCACTTTCCCACGCAGGTCCTCGATCCGAAGTCGTCTTTCGATCGCTCTGTCGGTGGCCTGTGGCAGGTAGGCATCGGTGAGGCATTTTGCCACAGTTGAAATAGGTACATCCTGGCTTCCGCGTGCCGTAAGCCCCTCTCGTGCCTCCTGAGCGATCCGCAGCCCTTCGAACCCGATGGCAGCACCTTTGCAAGATCTGGCTCGCCGCGGCTGGGAGGGCGTGTACGAAAACATGAGTAAAACCGCTGGCGGTCGACCTCGGCTTGCTTGAGGCCGCGCGACCGCCGCGCTGATCGAGGGAGCACTTGGCGATTTTTGAAGCGGAGCAAAACCGGCCGACCCCCTGTCCGCAGCGGGATTCGGGGTCCAGCGCGCCGAACGCGGACGACGCGGTCGTCGGCGCTGTAATGGTGGTGGGCGGTGGCATCGCCGGAATGCAGGCGTCGCTCGATCTCGCCGACGCGGGCTACAAGGTCTATCTGGTCGAGAAGCAGTCCGCCATCGGCGGCCACATGGCACAGCTCGACAAGACCTTCCCCACCAACGACTGCGCGATGTGCACGATCTCGCCGCGGCTGGTGGAGGTGGGGCGCCACCCCGACATCGAGCTTTTGACCGACAGCGAAGTCGTCACGGTCGACGGCGAAGCGGGCGACTTCAAGGCGCAGATACGAACCCGGTCGCGCTTCATCGACGCCGACAAGTGCAATGGATGCGGTGCCTGCGCCGAAGTCTGCCCGGTGCCGGTCTCCAATGGCTTCAATCTGCAGCTCGACCAACGGCGTGCAGCCTTCAAGCTCTATCCCCAGGCCACGCCCAACGCCTACGCGATCGAGAAAGCGCGGCAGTGGCCCCGTGCCGCGACGCCTGCCCGGCCGGCCAACGTGCGCAGGGTTACATCGCGCTGGTTCGCGACGGGCCGCCTCGAAGATGCGATGCGCACGATCAAAGAAGACAACCCGTTCCCGGCGATCTGCGGCCGTGTCTGCAACCGCCCCTGCGAAACCGCCTGCAGCCGGGCCAAAGTGGACGAAGCGATCAACATCCGCGGCCTCAAGCGTTTCGTCACCGACACCATCTACTCCAAACCGCGCGTCGCCCCCGAGCCGATTCCACGCCGTTTCGACGAGCGCATCGCAATCATCGGGGCCGGCCCGTGTGGTTTGACGGCCGCTCAGGATTTGTGCATGGACGGCTACGGCGTGACGGTTTTCGAGGCGCTGCCGACGGCGGGCGGAATGTTGCGCTTCGGCGTTCCGGAATACCGTTTGCCCGCCGCGGTCGTGGATCGCGAGGTACAGGACATCCTCGACCTCGGCGTCGAGCTGCGCACGAACACGCCGGTCACGAGCCTCGAAGATCTCTTTCGACGACGGTTTCAAGGCCGTCCTGGTGGCCGCCGGAGCCCAGGAGGGCATCCGGCTGGGCATTCCCCGGTGCAAATCTCGACGGCGTACTGATCAACACCGACTTCCTGCGCGACGTGAGACTCGCAGAGATCGACGCTAACGCGAACGACCCCCGCACCGAGATCCAGGGCAAGCGCGTGCTGGTGATCGGCGGTGGCGATGTCGCCATCGACGTGGCACGCACCGCACTACGCCTCGACGCTGCCGAAGTGCACATGACGTGCCTCGAGAGCGGCGACTCCATACCGGCATCCAAGCAAGAAATCCGTGAAGCGCTCGAGGAAGGCATCCAAATTCACGACGGGCGCACCTTCCTGCGAATTCTCGACAACGGCAACGGAAAGGCAGCCGGCGTCGAGTGCCAGCGCGTCGAACGCTTCGACTTCGGGGCAGACGGTCGCTTGAACGTGCAGACCGAAGCGGACTCGGAGCACGTGCTGCCCGCCGACGTCGTGATTTTCTCCGTCGGTCAGCGCGTCGGCCTGGCCTTCCTCCCCGAGGGCACCGGGGTCGAGCTCGCACCGAACCGCACCGTCGCCATCGACCCCAATACGTATGCGACCGCTCGCCCCGGAGTCTTTGCTGCGGGCGACAGCACCAGCGGCACATCCTTCGTCATCGAAGCCGTGGCCAGCGGACACCGCAGCGCCGAGGCGATCCAGCACTTCCTGCGCGGCGAGCCGCTGACGGCGGCACCCGCCGACAAGCCTCCGGTGGCGGAGCTGAGTCAATCGGAACTCGATGGACAGGTGGAGCGCGGCGAGATCGTGCCCGCGCCGCGCGTGCCGATACTCGAGCGGCAGGCCGACGAGCGCCGCGGCGACTTCGGCGAGGTCGAAGCCGGCTACACCGCGGAGCAGGCCAGCGCCGAGGCGGCGCGCTGCTTGTCGTGTGGTGTGTGCTCCGAGTGTCGAAGCTGCTTCCACGCCTGCGGGGTCGACGCAATCGACCTCGACATGCCGGATGCCACGCGCGAATTCGACGTGGGTGCGGTGATTCTGGCGCCCGGCTTCGAGGCGTACCGCGCTGAGCTCTCCGAGGAGTACGGTCTCGGGCGCTATCCAAACGTAATCACTTCGCTTCAGTACGAGCGTCTGCTCAGCGCTTCGGGCCCGACCGCCGGACACGTGCAACGCCCCTCCGATGGAGAAAAGCCGAAAAAGATCGCCTTCCTGCAGTGCGTCGGGTCTCGCGATGCTTCGCACGATTACTGCTCGACAGTCTGCTGCATGTACGCCGCCAAGCAGGCCGTCATGACCCTCGAGCACGAGCCCGACACCCGGATTCACGTGTTCATGATGGACATGCGCGCCTTCGGCAAGAACTTCGAGGCCTACTACCAGAGAGCCCGCGAGAAGGAAGGCATCGAGTACACGCGCTGCCGCATCTCGGGACTGAAGGAAAGCCCCGGGAGTGGGAACCTCGCGCTCCAATACGTGGTGGGTACCCCGGCACCGGATGCAGACGCACCGTTACAGATCTCGGGTGGCTCGCGGGTTCGCGAAGAAGAATTCGACATGGTGGTGCTCTCGGTCGGCATGGAGATCTCCGAGAGCGTCAAGAATCTGGGGCATCGACTCGGCGTGCAGCTCGACGAGCACGGATTCTGCAACACCGTGCAGTTCGACCCGCTCCAGACCAGCCGACGCGGAATCTACGCGATTGGCCCCTTCCGCGAGCCGCGCGACATCTCTGAGTCGATCGTCGAGGCCAGCGGAGCGGCGGCTGCAGCGGGAGGCTTGCTGACCCGATCACGCGATTCGCTGACGCAGGAGACCGTCTTCCCGCCAGAGCGCGACGTCACCGAGGAAGAACCGCGCACCGCAGTATTCGTGTGCCGCTGCGGATCCAACATTGGCGGCTATCTGGACGTCACGAACGTGGCCGAGTACGCCAAAGGCCTGCCCGGAGTGATCCACTCCGAGGAGAAAATCTACGCCTGCTCGCAGGACTCGATCGCCGACATCGCCGAAAAGGTGAAGGAGTTGGGCGCGAACCGCGTCGTCGTGGCGAGCTGCACGCCGCTCACACACGCGCCGCTGTTCGAGAGCAGCATCCGAAACGCCGGCCTCAACCCCCATCTCTTCGAAATGGCCAACATCCGCAACCAGTGCTCCTGGGTGCACGGCCGGGACTGGGATGGAGCGACCGCAAAGGCCAAAGACCTGGTGCGCATGGCGGCTGCGCGCAGCAGCGAACTCGAGCCGCTCACCACGTCGGAAATGCCAATGACCAAGTCCGCGCTGGTGATCGGCGGTGGCATTGCCGGCATGAGCGCTGCGCTGTCCCTGGCCGAGCAGGGGTTTCCCGTGGATCTGATCGAGCAAACCGATCAACTCGGCGGAAACGTGCGCAACCTGCACTTCAGCATCGACGATCTCGCGGATCAGGGAAGCCTTCCGCGTGAGGGCGCCGCGGTGTCGACCAACCCCCAGGAGTTCATGGCGGAGCTGATCGGCAGGATCGAGAATGAGCCGCGCATCACCCTCCACCTGAAGACCCGGCTCGCCTCCACGGCCGGCTTCATGGGCAACTTCACCACGACCTTGGAACGAATCTCGGCGGATGGCGAAGCGACTCGAAGCGAGGTGCAACACGGCGTTGCGATTCTATGTACCGGCGGCGTCGAGTATCGCGGCGATGAGTACGGCTACGGAACCAATCCGAACATCGTCACCGGGCTCGAGTTCGAGGAAATCCTCGCCGAGCACGCAAGGCTGCCGAAGGAGGAGTGCACCCGGCCGCTTCCCAAGTCCATCGCAATGGTCCTGTGTGTGGGTCCGGCCGAGCAATATTGCGGACGCATCTGCTGTTCGTCCGCACTCAAGAATGCCCTGATACTCAAGCGTCTCGATCCAGCGGCGCAGATCACGATACTCTACCGTGAAATGCGTAGCTATGGTTTCAAGGAGAGGCTCCACACCCAGGCGCGAGATAGCGGCGTGGCCTTCGTGCACTACGACGAATCGAGTCGACCCGAGGTGCGGACACTGGATGCGCCGGAGTCGGACGATGCCGCTCTGGAAATCCGCGTTTGGGAAGAGGTCCTCGGCCGCGAGATCACGCTGCAACCCGACATGCTCGTGCTCAGCAATCCCGTCGTCCCGGCGCCGGCGGCGCAGGAGATGAACCAGCGGCTGAAGGTTCAGCTGGACGGGAATGGCTTCTTCCTGGAGGCGCACGCGAAACTGCGACCGATCGATTTCGCCTCGGACGGGCTCTTCATGGCCGGCCTCGCCCACTACCCGAAGTTCCTCGACGAGTCGATCGTGCAAGCGCAGGCGGCCGCGGCGCGCGCTGCGACCCTGCTGGCCCACGACACGATTACGACCGGTGGAAAGATCGCCTGCATCGATCCCTCTCTTTGCGTTGCCTGCCTCACCTGCGTGCGAATCTGCGCATACGGAGTTCCGAGGATCGACGGGGAACTCACGGGTGTGGGAGGCATCGAAGGCGCGGCCAAGATCGAGCCCGCGCTCTGCCAGGGTTGTGGGCTCTGCGCCGCTGCGTGCCCGGCCGGCGCCATCCAACTGATGCACTACACCGACGCACAGGTGATGTCGAAAGTCGACGCACTGATGCTCGCAGATCCGCCCGAGGAGATTCCGACGGGATGACGCAAACTCCCGAATTCGAGCCCCAGATCGTGGCATTCTGCTGCCTGCATTGTGCCTACGCGGCGGCCGACCTCGCCGGCGGGTCGCGCTGCGGCTACCCGCCCTCCATCAAGATCATCGCGGTGCCATGCACCGGCCGCGTCGACTCCCTGCATCTGGTGAAGGCGCTCGAAGACGGCGCCGACGGCGTGATGGTCGCGGGCTGCCTGCCCGGCCGCTGCCATTTCCAGACTGGGAATCTGCACGCCAAGCAACGCGTCGAGCACGTCCGCGGTCTGCTGGAGGAAATTGGACTCGAAGCCGACCGCGTGCGGATGATCAATGTATCGGCGGGAATGGGGGTGCAGTTCGCAGAGCTTGCCAAGGAAATGGCCGAAACGATCATCGCGCTGGGTCCCAACCCCTTGCGCGTGCGAAGAGCGGGGACTGCACCGGGCGAAACCGCATTGGAAGAAACGAACTGAAAACGAAGGGTCGCCCGATTAGGCGACCCGCGCCACAGGATGGAGACGGGCCATGATCGTCGCTGAACGAAAGCCGCTGGACGCCATCATCAAGATGTTGGACGGACAACGCAAGGTGCTGGCGGTAGGCTGCGGCACCTGTGTCGCCGTCTGTTTCGCCGGCGGCAAGAAGGAAGTCGAGATGCTGGCCTCGTCGCTGCGCATGTCCACCGACCTCAAGGGCGAGAAGCTGGAGGTCGACGAGACCTCGGTTCAGCGTCAATGTGAAGTGGAGTTCCTCGAGACGCTCGACGAGCGCGTCAAGGATTACGACGCCATCGTCTCGCTCGGCTGCGGGGTTGGCGTGCAGTATCTCGCGGAACGATTCCCCGACAAGCGCATCATCCCGGCGCTCGACACCAAGTTCATGGGCGGCCCCACCGAGGCGGGTGTGTGGGAGGAGCGCTGCCAGGGTTGTGGCAGCTGCATGCTCGGTGAAACCGGCGGCATCTGCCCGATCAGCCGCTGCGCGAAACAGCTGATGAACGGACCCTGCGGCGGGTCGAAGCACGGCCACTGCGAGATCGATGAGAACATCCCGTGCGCCTGGCAGCTGATCTGGGAGAGCATGGACAAACTCGGGCGAATCGATGAACTGATGGAGATCAGTTCGCCCAAAGACTGGTCAACGAGTCGAGATGGGGGCCCGCGGCGCGTCGTTCGCGACGACCTGCGGTTGCCCAAAGACGAAGACAGCTGATAGGTGGACCCAAAATGGCGATGCAGCAAGCAATCGACGACACCGAGGAAAAAGACAGCGCGCTCAAGTGCGGGAGCAATCTCGAGCGCCTGCTGGCAGCGGGTCACTTCGCGGTAACCGGCGAACTCGAGCCGCCGAAGAATCACGACGCGGAGATCGTCCGCAAGCGAGGCACGGTCGTCGAGGACTGCCTCGACGCGGCCAACATCACCGACAACCAGACCGCGATCGTGCGCATGAGCAGCATCGGCAGCGCCATCCTGCTGAAAGACTCGAGCCTGGAGCCGGTCATCCAGATCACCTGCCGCGACCGCAATCGGCTCGCGATGCAGGCCGACCTGCTAGGCGCCGCAGCGCACGGCATCCGGAACGTGCTCTGCCTGTCGGGCGACCACCAATCGTTCGGCAACCACCCGGGCGCCAAGAACGTCCACGACATCGATTCCATGCAGCTGATCCGCATGATCAAGGAGATGCGCGACGAGAGCCGGTTCCAGTGCGGCGAGGAGATCCCGGGTGGCGGCCCACGCTTCTTCATCGGGGCGGCGGCCAATCCGTTCGCCGACCCGGTCGCGCTACGCCCGCACCGGCTCGCGAAGAAGGTCGCCGCGGGCGCCGATTTCGTGCAGACCCAGCTCGTTTACGACATGGACCACTTCCGCAACTACATGGCGCGCGTGGTCGACATGGGGATACACGAAAAAGTAGCGATCCTGGCGGGTGTCGGTCCGCTCAAGAGCACCGGAATGGCGCGTTACATGCGGGACAAGGTGCCGGGCATGATGGTTCCCGACAGCTTCGTCGACCGCATGGCGAGCGTCGTGAAGGGGATCGCCAAGGAGGACAAGGCGGCGAAACAGGAAGCCTGGCGCGCAGAGGGCATCAAGATCTGCATCGAGCAGGTCAAGGAAATGAAGCAGATTGAGGGTGTGGCCGGCGTGCACGTCATGGCCATCGGCTGGGAGACGGCCGTCCGGCCTATCGTCGAGGGAGCGGGCTTGATGCCGCGACCCAAGGTGGACTGATGACGAACGCGATCGCGGTACAGAAGAGCACCGCTGGAGAGTCGCTGCCGCTGGCCATGCTGGAGCACGTCGGGCAGAACGTCTTCCGCTGCTATCAGTGCAACAAGTGCTCCAGCGGCTGCCCACTGGCCGATCGCTTCGACCTGACTCCGAACCAGGTGATGCGCAGCATTCAGCTGAACGACCCGCTCGTTCTCGAGAGCAGGGCGATCTGGCTGTGCGCCAGCTGCCAGACCTGCACGACGCGCTGCCCGCAGCAAATCGACGTCACCGGAGTGATGAATGCGCTGCGCATCGAGGCAAAGCAGCGCGGGATCCCTCCCGCGATTCCGGAGATCGCGCGTTTCAACGAGTACTTCATGCGTTTCGTGCGCATGCTCGGACGGGTCCCCGAACTGCCCCTGATCCTCGCGTACAACCTGCGCGAACGAAAACCCTTCCGGGATCTGGGCATGGGCCTCCAACTGATTCGGCGCGGCCGGCTCAAATTGCTGCCGCACTTCGGGCGGGTGCCCAAAAAGGTCACACCGATCGCCGAGCCGAAGGGTAAGGTTGGATATTTTCCCGGCTGCGCGTCGCTTTCGAGTGCCGCGGAATACGATCGCACCGCGCGCACGGCGGCCGAGCATCTCGGCATCGAATTCGTCGAGCCGCCGAACTGGGTCTGCTGCGGTGCGAGTTCCGCGCACGCCACCGACGAAAAGCTGGCCCACGAGCTTCCGATGAGCACCCTGTCGACGATCGAGAAGATGGGCCTCGACACGGTGACCTCACCGTGCAGCAACTGCTTCTCTCGCCTGAAGGCAGCCGAGCAGGGCGCGAACGCGGATCTACCTGCGGGCCACGAGAACGGTGGCGTCGGCAGCAAGGTCCGCGTGCAGCACCTGCTCGACACGATCATGGACCGGGTCAGCCCGGAGCAGATCAAGAGCAAGGTCGAACAGCCGCTGAGCGGTCTGAAGGTCGCCTGCTACTACGGTTGCCTGATCACCCGACCGGGCGAGGCAACCGGCGCCGAACACGTCGAGTACCCGATCAAGATGGACCGCATGATTCGGGCGCTCGGCGCGGAGACCGTCGAATGGTCGTGCAAGACCGAGTGCTGCGGGGGCGCACTGGGCCTGACCCAGACTTCCGTGGCGCTGGAGATGTCGCGCAAGGTTCTCGAAGACGCGCGCGATTGTGGGGCCGAGGCCGTCGTCACCATGTGCCCTCTTTGTCACATGAATCTGGACGCGCGCCAGCGCGCACTGAAACTCGACCGCGAAATTCCGATTCTTCACGCGACGCAGCTAATGGTGCTGGCTTTCGGCCAGGGACCCAAGGCGGCGCTGCTCAACAAGAACCTGGTAGATCCGCGCCCCCTACTCGACGCGAAGCGCCTGCTGGGAGACAGCGCTCATTGACACCTGCGCGACGCGACACCCGGCCGCGGGGTTCAAGCTTTCGATCCGTGTCTTGCGATGTGAACGCTCATCGTGAAGTACCTGCACAGGGATCGGGTTTACCCTACACGCGGCGGGCCACACACCAGCAGAACGAAGCGGAGTGCGACACGTCGGCGACTCGGGTGTTTCCCACTGGAGAATCTTGGAAATACCTAGGCGCGCAATCCCATTCTGGGATCGCGAGACGTCGCAAGCGAATCCAACGGATTCGCCCGCTAGCACGATCTCTACTCTCCATCAGTTTTCGGCAGCACTTTCGAGATTTTCGGCAGCACGTTAGCCGCCCCATAATGCCGCATCGGGTCAGCGCAGGAGGCCTGTTCAGGCGCCGGACCCCTGGGAGAAATTTTTACGATTGTGTAACGTCCAGTTCCTTCAGGGAGACCCGCAGACCCGGAAAGAATCCGAGGCAAACGCCGATGTCGGCGAGCAAGGTGGGTCAGAAGAGATTCGGAATGAGTATCCCGGGCGGCGCAAAGAGCAGGCCGCGAGTGGCTTCGTCGAACGCTGTTCGCTGGGGCCGTCACCGCGCTGACTCGTGGTATCGGCGTACGGGTTCGGGGAAATCTTTCGATTGAGCGGAATCGCGATCATCGCAGCAATCGCAGCACTACTGGTGGTGGTCTAGAACGATCATAGTGATGTTCGACAACAATGAACGCAGCGGACGCGGCCCTCGTCGGTACCAGGTCCGTTGCAGGGAAAGGTGATGAGCGAAGCAAACGAGCATTCTTCGACAGCGCGTCGGAAAAACTGGTGGGTATGGTCGGCGTGGTTCCTGACTGCGATGGGGCTCTTTGGCATCGTCTTCCTCGTCGTTCTGGAGGCGATCCTCGACGCCGCGGCGTACCTGGGCGCCCCCTATCTCTTGTTTGCGCTGATGATCGCAGTCAGCCTCTTCTTGTTCCTCGCGGGTTTCATCCATCACCGCCGCATTCCAGATCCGGAGCGGCAGGATCTCGCCGCCACCGTCCGACTCACCCTGGATCTGGCCAAGCGCTCGCATCTCTACGCCATCGCGTCGATCTCCATGGCCGGCTTACTGGTTCTCGTGCTCCTCGGCTTCGGGAGCTACAAAACCTACCGCGCGACGGAATCGCCGAGCTTTTGTGGCGAGCTCTGCCACAGCGTCATGCATCCCGAGTGGATCACCTATCAAACTTCGTCGCACGCGCGGGTCGACTGCGTCGAGTGTCACATCGGCGAGGGGGCCGACTGGTTCGTCAAGTCCAAGATCGACGGTCTTCGCCAGGTCTGGGCCGTCACCGTCAACAGCTTCTCACGCCCGATTCCGACGCCGATCCACAACCTGCGCCCCGCGCGGGAAACTTGTGAAGAGTGCCACTGGCCGCAGAAATTCATCGGTTACAAGGAAATGGTCCGCGCCTACACGCTCTCGGACGAAGACAACACGCCTCACCGGCTGCGGATGCTGTTGAAGATCGGCGGCGAGAAGACGGGCTTCATGAAGGGATCCGGCATCCACTACCACATGCTCATCGCCTCCAAGGTCGAGTACATCGCGACGGATGGAAGGCGGCAAGACATCCCCTGGGTGCGCGTCACGCGAGCGGATGGGAGCGTGAGCGAATTCAACGACGTCGACTACCCCCTCAGCGAAGCCGACAAAGCGACGGCGGAGGTGAGGACCATGGACTGCATGGACTGCCACAATCGCCCCGCCCACCAGTTCGCGGCCCCGATGGATTCCGTGAACATGGCGATCGAGCAGGGGGCGATTTCGCGGAGCCTGCCTTATGTGAAGGTCCAGGCCGTGCTCGCGCTGAGCCAGAAGTACGAGACGACCGACGAGGCGATGGTGGGTATCGCAAACGATTTGCGAAACTACTACCGGGAGGAATATCCGGAGTTCATCGAGAACGGATCCGAGGATCTGACCCAGGCCATTCAAGCGGTGCAGGCCATTTACCAGAGGTCTATCTTCCCCACGATGAATGCCGACTGGTCCGCCTACCCGGACAATATCGGCCACCACTACTCGCCCGGCTGCTTCCGCTGCCACAACGAGAACATGCAAAGCGCCGCAGGCGAAAACATCTTCACCACCTGCAACAAGTGCCACCTGATTCTCGCTCAGGGCGAGTCGATCGACGAAGTGAACGTGGATTTCCGCACGGGCCTCGCCTTCGTGCACCCGGAGGACAATTCCACGATCGAGGAGTTCCAGAATTGCGTCGACTGTCATACGGGTGGCGGTGGAGTCTACGAGTGAGGCAGTGCGGGACAGTCGCTGCTCAGCGCCATTCCAGCGACGGCTCCATCCGAATAGACAGCGCCCGATTCATCGGGAGAGCGAATGGGGAGTACCGGAATTACGTCTCATGGATTGACGGAGGAAACGTGTCGTGCGCAACTTGATGCGCAAAGGGAGGCAACGATGATGGCGAGATTGACGTGGATCGCGATGGCCATTGGTCTGGCCGTGGCAGTGGGTTTTGCGAGCGCAGCCGGCGCGGACGCCAAGTACGTCGGCGCGGGCAAATGCAAGACCTGCCACAAGAAGGAGCTGATCGGTGATCAATACGGGGCGTGGCAGAAGAGCGCGCACGCCAAGGCCTTCGAACTCCTCAAGGGCGAGAAGGCGAAGGCAGTCGCGGCGGAGAAGGGCATCGCGGGAGCACCTCACGAAGCGGCAGAGTGCCTCCAGTGCCATGCGACCGCCCAGGGCCTGAGTGCGTCGCAGGTGGCGGCGAAGCCACTCAAACTCGAAGACGGCATCCAGTGCGAGTCGTGCCACGGACCGGGCAGCGACTACAAGAAGAAGAAGACCATGGCGGACCACGCGAAGTCAGTGGCGGCTGGAATGTGGGAGGCCGACAAGGACGAGAAGATCTGCACCGCTTGCCACAACGAGAAGAGCCCGACTTGGGATGCCGCGAAGGGATTCGACTTCGAGGCGCGCAAGAAGGATATCGCCCACCCCATCCCGGCAGACGTGAAGGGGCGTTACGAAGAGGCGGCCAAGGCAGCCAGGGCAGCCAAGTAGGTAGAGCGCTGACGAGACGAGCCCGCCCCGAGGCGGGCTCGTCCACCTCGCGCTGCGGCACGAGCCCCGCGTGCTGCCCGAGCCAAGAACCCACAGGCCGTACTCCTGATCGAACTCCTCAGCGGGGACTGGTTGCCCGGGTGGGGTGACGGGAGGCGATCGATTCGGCGAAACCTCGCAGTGGATCTGGGAACCTTCGCGACTTCACCCTCGGGAATGGCCATTGCGTCGTCGCAGCAAGTCGGCACACAGCAGCCCCCGCTACCGCGTACGGCCCTGGTGTAGGCCTTGGACACGCTTTCGCGAATCTTTGCCATTGCGGTCATGACTTCCTCCGCTCTTCTTGGCACGGGGTGATCCTAGGGTTTGGTTCCGCAGCAGCCCTTTGGGTTGCCGTCGGGGCAGCAGGTTTCGATGGCATCGGCGATCGAACGCAGCGTCTTGGCCAGCGTGGCGGTGCTGAGTTCGTAGTGCACCTCCTTGCCACTGCGGTGCGCGTCGACGACGCCCGCGGCCCGCAGTATCGCCAGGTGGCGCGATACGACGGACACATCGGTTGGGCAGCACTCGGCGATGCGCCCCACGGTGCACGGCGGCTCGCAGGTGGCGAGTTCGGCGAGCACCGCGAGTCGACTCGGGTCGCACAGCGCCTTGAACAGACCCAGCGGCAGGGCGTCGGCCAGGCCTGCGGAATCGAACTCTCGCTTACTTGTTTGCACCATTATGCAAATGATGAACCCAGGGCCTCCGATCGTCAAGGGGCGGCGAGGCTCGAGACCTGAGACAATCCCGGGTCGGGGGCGCCTCGAGTCACGAACACTCACGGGAGTTCACGCCATGGACCACACCCGTCCCGAGGGTTACGCGTTCGACGAGTATCTCGCTGGCCTCGGCGAAAACTGGTTCGACGAGGATGCCCTGCTCCTCCGGTGGTTGGATCGCTCACGCATCGATGGAACCACCCTCGAGTGGCTGCGCGGCTTCGGGCGGACTGTCGCCACGCGCTATCGCGAGTGGGCCGACGTGGTGGAGCGACGCGAGAAGCTTCCCGTGATCGCGGATCGCGGGCCCTACAACCGCCCCTCGGCCGAGGTGGTGCTCCCGTTCGAGACTCGCAAGATGCTCGCCGAGGTGCACGGCTCGGGGCTGTGGAAGACCGCGCTCGACGAGCGAGCTCGCTATGCGCTGATCTATCTCCTCAACCAAAACGGCGAGTCGGGCATCGCGTGCAGCGTCGCCTGTACCGATGGCCTGGCGCGGGCGCTGCGGGTACTCGGCGACGACGCACGCAGTCGCGAGGTTGCAGAACAACTCGAGACGGCGACGCCCGAGCGCTGGGTTCATGGTGCCCAGTTTGTCACGGAGATCCAAGGTGGCAGCGACGCAGCGACCAACGCGCTGCTGGCGGAACCCACGACAACGTCGGGGCCCATCGGCGCATCGCGTGAAGACGCGTTGTGGTCTCTCACGGGGCAGAAATGGTTCTGCTCGAACCTCACAGCCGACTACTGGCTCGTGACGGCGCGCGTAGGGGGAGGCCCGGCGGATCATCGGGGTATCGGGCTCTTCTGCGTGCCGCGGCTTCACGAGGGAGTTCCCAATGGCTACCGCATTCTGCGCCTCAAGGATAAGTTGGGCACCCGGGCAGTTCCCACCGCGGAGTTGGAACTCGAGGGCGCACTTGGATGGCCGGTCGGCCCCCTCAACGCAGGGCTCAAGAATACCGTCGCGATCGTGCTCACGGTGAGCCGCATCCACAACGTGGTGGCCGCCGGCGGGATGGCCAGGCGGGCGTCGCGCGAAGCGCACGCCTACGCGGGCTTCCGCCGCGCTTTCGGGCGCCGGATTGCCGAGTTCCCTTTGCTGGCCGCTTCGCTGCGCGAGATCTCCGAGACCGCCGACCGCGCGGAGGCCGCGGCCTTCGCGACGCTCGACGCGTGGCTCGCAGCCCTCGCCCACCCCGACGATCACGATCGCGCGCTGTGGGCGCGTGTCATCGTGAGCATCGCCAAGGCAATGCTCACGAGGCGTGGCCCCGGACATGTCTACAACGCCATGATGGTCCTGGGCGGTAACGGCATCGAGGAACGCTTTTCTGCGTTACCTCGCCTATGGCGAGACTCGGCCATCCTGGAGACCTGGGAGGGCCCCTACACCCTGCTCCTCATGCAGGCACTGGGAGATCTGGTGAAGTTTGGCGTGAAGGGACGCGAGCGCTCCTTCCTCGAACTGGGCCTGGGCGATCATCTGGGCGCGGATGACGCCCGCGAGCTTGCCGAAATCCTAAACGACCCCGACCGAGAGGAGAACGTGCTGCGCTGGGGCCTGCTGGCTCCACGGCTCTTCAGCCACTTCGAAGAGAGAGCGCTGCAGACCCTGCGCGCTGGGGAATGATCCCTGGGGATTGCGTCGGGGAATACACTGGGCTGCGAGCAAGCGGTGGAGCGACGATACGGCGACGCGCCACGTTCTTGGGTGTCAGAATTTGCTTGCCATTGACGCTCTGGCAGAAGATAAATGGGCACAGTTCGAACAGAGTAGGAGCCTCCGCGAGGTCCGCGATTCGATACGCGCTGCCCCTCACGCTGGTCCCGGAAGCGTCTCTGGTGTTGACGACATCGGCCATGGCGAATCCCGCACCGGATCGTGCCCGGCGGCAACCTGGCCGCCCTGAAGAAGACGACCTCGAACGGCAAAGGATCGGAGCAGACCAAGAAAGTCGGCGTGGTCCTGAAGGCGCGAAGGCGCACACAGGGCGCGTGCCGTCCCGGATCGAGCACGGATACGATCTCGGTCCGACTCACCATGGCAAATAGCGACGACGGTAAAATCATCTTCGACGAGACCCAGGAGGGCCTCACCTGCGATCGCCGGCTCCGGCAAGAGAAGTTCATGGTCGACTACGAAGTCGAGG
>PVMK01117532.1_pt1 | contig 15325 bp, 16 predicted proteins | sample 1853481 | NCBI WGS metagenome assembly PVMK01 (sample SAMN08533507, study PRJNA380276) | Marine sediment metagenome, whole genome shotgun sequencing project.
TCGGTTTGGCTGTTGCACCAAATCTTGTCGTTCCGCGCTATCTTAGGGCTTGGGTCGTCAAAAAGCAAACGTTTGCTTTATGGATTGCCTTGACCTTTTGCAAATTAGGGATAGTCATTATATATACGAGAATTTAATTTTCTGAAGTGTCCGTATGCTCGAAACCGAGGCCGGTTACCTCACGGGGTTTGTATCCAAGCGATAGCGCAAGTTCTCGCGCACGAGGAAGATCGCCCGAGTCGCGCGCATCAATTATTTCCCGGATGGCGACCTGGCGGTCCTTGTCTAGCGGATAATTGCGCATGAGCAGGTACACGCTCAGGAAACCAAATACGGGTCCGAAGACCATGACATAGCGCACTCCATCGATGGCATCCGGGGTATTTTCCGTGCCTGGCACATAACCAATCCATGCCAATATCCACAGCCCCATGCTGACCGCGATGGTTGAGCCGAGCTTGGTGCAGACCTGCAGTATCGCGTAGTACATACCCATGCGCGAAGAACCGAACTGTACATTATCATGGTCGCAAACATCGGCCATCAGCGTACGAGGAATGAATTCCACCGCCGAATTGGTCACTCCAATCAGGAACCACACGATAATCGCGAGCAAAATGTTGCCGGCGGGCAGGACGAGTAGCAGGAGTGGCGAGAGAATACCGTACACGGCCGTAATCTGGAATGTGACGTGTTTACTTATCTTCTCGCACAGCCTGACCCATATTGGGACGGAAGCGAGGCCACCCAGTATCAGGAACAGTGAGATCGTTCCAATATGTTCTCCCAGCAGCAGGACATCGGAAACAAAAAATGCGAAACCGGAGCCGACGAGGGCGTAGGAAATCAACATAAGAAAATTGGCCAATACGACTCGCAACAGGGGTTTGTTGGTTTTCAGAATTCTCAGGCTATCTCGTAAATCGACTCGTGGCGGAGGAGGGGCCTCCACCTCGGAGGCACTCAACAGGCAAACGATGACGGTGAGGGGAAGGAAAAATACAAGGAAAGTCGCAATTGCCGATGTTCTGTCGGCAATACTGGGGTCGCCAAGCTGCTCCAGAACCATGGGGATGACGGCTACCAGGACGATACCCAGGGCGCTCATGACCTGCAGAACCCCGGTGATACGCGAGCGTCCGTCATAGTCGGAGGAAAGATCAAGTGCCCAGCTGGTGTGCCCGATGGTCAACATCGTCCAGCCGAAGTAATAGAAAAATAGCCATCCGGCCAGGTACCATGCGCTGCCGGCCGTCCCAAGTGGGTTGGCATACAGGAAATACAGGGCAAGGGCCATCAGCGGAGTGCCGACTATCAACCACGGACGGCGTTTACCCCAGCGCGTATTCGTTTTGTCTACGTATGCGCCGAATATGACGTCGGTAATGGTATCAAACAGCTTGGTCAGTAACAGGATTGTGCCGACCGTCCCCATACCCAACCCGAATTCGCTGGCATACAGTGGAGGAACATAAAAAATATAAAGCCAAAGGATGGACGATAGCGGAATTGCAGGAAGCGCAAACCCGCTAAGGGTCAGTGTAGTGTATCGAGTAGAACGCATATTTCAGAGGCGACCAAATGAGCCAGGACAAGGCGCAGTTCGCAGTGAATGGTGGTTCCATTCGCAAGGACTGCAACACCGTATTGGTTCATTTGGTCGCCTCCCTTCGGGCGCGATGATAAGCGGCTATCTGCTGTGTTGCGCCTTTTGTAAAGGACTCGCCATTCACTGCAAGACGCGCCTTGCAGCTAACCGCTTCTCATCACGCTGAAATATGCATTCTACTCGATACACTACACTCATTTCCCCGGTAAATTATGGGTCATGGCATAGGGGAAACAATCGTTTGTGTTTTGTATAACTCACATTAATACAATAAGTTATATGTGATATCTAATCTAAATTATTGTCACTAAACCGGGAAGTTGTGGCTGGGAGTCCGGCAGGCTCCTAATGCGGAGCCTTCCCTGTCGATCCCCTGACGACCAATCGTGGTGATGTCACCTGGGACAATACCTTGTTCTCCGGATGCTTGATCAGGGACAGCAAAGTTTCGGCCGCACGACGGCCCATATCATAGTGGTCGATGTTGAGGGTAGTGAGTGGAGGGTTGAACTTGTCAGCGAAGGGCATATCGTTGTATCCGACAACCGATATATCCCCCGGGCAGGAGAGTCCGTGCTCGCCAAGCATCTCACAGGCCCCCAGTGCCATCATATCGTTGGCAGCGATTATGGCCGTAAAGTCCTTGTCACTGTCGAGCAGGGCGGCGGTTCCAGCGCGACCATCCTGTATGCTGTAGGAATCACAGGAATGTATCAACGCAGGATCTTCGTCGAGCGCGAATTCCCTGATGGCTGTCAAGAACCCCTCGTGGCGGTTTAACCCTGTGGACGTATCCTGCGGTGCAGACAGATAGGCTATGGAGTGATGCCCCAGTTCGGCCAGGTGTTCCACAGCGAGGCGAATTCCGGCGACATCGTCGTTAGTGACAGACGTCGCACTGTCATCCGTGGTTCGATTAACCAGCACCAGCGGAGTTCCATCCGTCTGGATATCCTTGACGACCGGATCTTCACGAAGCGCGGTGGCAAGAATTAGCCCGTCTACCGACCGCATGCGCATATTCTCTGCGATCACTTTCTCTTCCGCCTCGTTCTGGTCAGAGTCTGCCAGGATCGCGGTGTAGCCCGATTCACGCAGGCGATGCTCGATACCGCGAATCATGGACGGGAAAACCGGATTTGTCAGGGTCGGGATGACGACACCTACAATCGCCGATCGATTGGTGCGGAGGCCATAACCGAACGGGTTCAGCCGGTAACCCATCTCATCGGCGATGTTCCGAATTTTTGCTGCGACCTCCTTCGAGACAAACTGGTCGGAAATTTCAGGGTTGTTGATTACCCTGGATGCCGTGGAGACATGTACGCCGGCACTCTCGGCGACGTCGCGTAATGTAACCCGTTTTTTCCTGGTCGATCCTGGAGAGGTTTCGGAAGTCATTGTCAGTGTTTGCCGGCTTTCATCGTGAACCAGGCAAATTTGTTATTACCTCTTAATCGCGCTGTCGACGCATGTTGAGTGAATGATAGTTTAGCCTGTGAGGCGTAATCAGGAAACAAAAAAAGGCCCTCTGCCGGGGGGCGGAGGGCCTCTTTGGAACTACGCAGAGGATTCCCTAGTATTTCATCCCGCATCCGTAGAGTTCGTCTGTCGGGAACTTGGTGATGATTTCGATACCGGTTTCGGTCACCACCACCTCGTCTTCAAGACGCACGCCGTTCAGGCCGTCGCCGGCATAGGTCTCAAGCGCAAATACCATGCCCGGTTCGATCTCAACCGGATGCTCGACGCTATAGGCGCGGGAAATAATGGGAAATTCCCACAGGCCGACACCGATGCCGTGGCCATACTGCAGTCCGAATATCTCGTGCTCGTCCTTTGCCCCCATCTTCTTGTAGTCCGGCCATACCGTCGCGATATCGGCGGTGGTTTTGCCTGGTTTGACGGCCTCGATGCCGCCCAACTGGTATTCAAGGCAACGGGCATGAATTTCCTTCTGCTTCTCACTGGGCTTGCCACACACGAAGCATCGATACACACAGGTATGATAGCCATTCAACAGGCACACGACGTCCATGAATATCATGTCACCGGGCTGAATAAGCCGATCCGAGCTGAGATGAGGATGAGGGTTCGTCCGGTTGCCTGAGGTTACCTGCACGTTATGCACCCACTGGGCCCCGAGTCTGTGCATCTCGGCCGCGGCGACTGCCTGCAAGTCATTTTCCTTCACGCCAGGCTGGATGGTCGCGGCAATCTTGTGGAAAGCCGCGTCGACAATTGCCGCGCCCCATTTGAGGCACATAATCTCGTCTTCGTTCTTGATCGCCCGCGCGTATTGCATTACTCCTTGTCCGTCGCAGACATTGTAGCCATGTTCCTGCATGGCGAGAAAAATCTGCGCCTCGCCTACATCGATGCCAATCTGAACCTCTTTCTTGTTCAGGTTATGATTGGCGAGGACCATGTCCACGTCTTCCAGGAAGCCGGTATAACACTTCCATTTGGCCGGCAGGGCGCCGTACATGGTGCCGTGCGCCGGGAAGGTGGTATCAGCAATCCAAGGGCAATACAGTTTTTCCGCCGCCACCTCGGAGCCGAATCCAAATATGTGTGGATAACCGTTGCGCGGAATGATGGCGTAGCGCCCCATGTTGTCGACTTCAGGAGAAGCGACCGCGGTGGACGTTGAGTAGCGTTTGTTACCCGTATCGAATAACACGAGCATATCAACACCAAACTCATCCATGTACTTCTTGATACGGGCGACGCGGTATTCGCGCATGCGATCAAAATCACAACGCTGCTCGTAATCTACCTGCATCATTCCAAATGTGCCGACTCTCATGATTTCAATCTCCGTGGGTGTGTTCGTAATATAATCTGTTATCAATAAGTGAATCTTCCGATTTAACCCGTGTGCCGGGCTAAACCTTTACTACCTGGTGTGTTTCTGCCGACCTGACAATCGCCTCGGTAACGGCAGCGCCGTGAATCATTTCCTGTAACGGGATGGGGAAGGGCGCCCCTCCCTGTGCGGCAGTCCCGAAGGCCTCGAGCACCGCGCAACTGACATCAAACAAATCTGCATCCCAGGTCTCGGCGGGACCCTTGACCGGCTTGAAGGTGCATTTCCCGAATAACCGCATACGGCGTTCCTCTGAGGGTGCACCGGCGACATGGGTCATCCCCTCAAGTCGGACATATCCCTTCGAACCGAAGACCTGGAAGCTGAATCCACCGCCTGTCGCGGTCATGGTGCCGAGATAGCCGGACGAACCGTCTTTCATACGAAACAGCATCGAAGTGGTATCATCCGCATCGACTTCGACAACGCGTCGGAAACTCTGGCAGTAGACTTCGTCAATTTCGCCGCTCAGGTCTATCATGCCGTCAACGGCATGCACCCCCATGGGAGTCAGCCCGCCGCAAGGTGTCTCGTGCTTGTCGGCACGCCACGCACCGGGCTTGAGGAACAAGGCATTCGGGAATGTCATGTTTGCCTCGATATGTAATACGGTTCCGAGTTCTCCCGACTCAATCATGTCACGAAGTTTGTTCATTTCCGGGTGTAAACGCCGGTTATAGCCCAGTCCGAGTGTCACGCCTGCTTCCTGCGTTGCGGCAACGGCGCGCTCGGCGTCCGCCCGGGTCAGGGCAAATGGCTTCTCACAAAAAACATGCTTACCGGCTGCCGACGCGGCGACAATCTGGTCGGTGTGCATGGAATGTGGTGTCGCGAGAACGACAGCGTCTACATCCGGGTCCGCAAGAATAGCCTCGTAGTTGGTATGTAATTTGAGGTTGTTTTCCGCTGCAAAGGCCTTCGCATCGTCAGAGAGCGTACGTGTCGTGCCCGCTGAGAACCTGATAATCTCGCTTTGGGTAAGGGCCTCGACCAGGGTCTGTCCCCACCAGCCGAGTCCCACAATCGCAGCATTTAACATTTAAACGTTTCTCCCAAAAATATAGATTCCGGCCGATTCTTTGGCGCGAGGATGATGGTATCGTGTTCAGGGTTCGGACCTGACGGGCGTGATTGTGTGGAGATCGCCCCCATCGCTTGCGGTAATACCAGAACCGAAGATCATTTTATAAAGTTCGAAAAATCAGACGGGTACTACCAAACGCGTCATTATTTCGCTAAAATTGAAGTTTTCCACATTTTATCGATTAAAGCAACAACGAGACGCGAATTCGCGTCCACATCGGCAAGTGGCGCGACATTCCTGTCAAGAATAAAGGTCGACTATGGATAATCACTACCTCATCCTGTCAGAACCGGCATTGTCAATTGTCCTGCTGATCGTGCGTTTCTGCCTGGGAACGGTTTACCTGGTGAGCGGGGTGCACAAGGGCATCTGGTTTCCCAGGGCCCTGCAGGAGTTTCGTGCTGCCGGGGTCAAAGATTCCCGGGTGGTCGTGGCGGTGATCGTGACCGTTGCGCTACACCTGGCGGGTTCCCTTTGCCTGATTACAGGCATTTATGCACGTGAAGCTGCCGCAGTCCTGTGCCTGTTTACGATCGTCGCCACCATACAGGTACATGATTTCTGGACTCTTACCGGGCAAGATCGGCTGATTCAGAGTCGTATTGCGCTGGAGCACCTGGCAATCGTGGGCGGTTTGCTACTGTTCGTTATTGTCGGGCCGGGGATGCTGGTTCTCTAGCGGAATATCGAGCCAGGTTTACAGGCCCGTCAAACCGTCATAGAGCAGTTTTAGTCCGACCACGAACAGAAAAGAATAGCAAACCCGGTAAAATAGCTTCTCCGAGATATTTTTGTGCATCCAGACGCCCATCCCGACCCCGATGGGAGCGAGTGGCGCCAGCACCAGTGAGATGGTCAGATTGCTGGTATCCAGCTGACCAAGCCAGGCATAGGGGACAAGTTTTACATAGTTTGCCATGGTGAAAAATATGACACTGGTTGCGACGAATACGGACCTGTCAATATTCTGCGATAGCAGGTACATATTCAGCGGCGGGCCACCTGAGTGAGCGACAAAACTGGTGAACCCTGAGGTAGTGGCGGCCAGTACACCGACGACCGGATTTGCCTCGTGTTTCTTCTCTTTCTTTTTTCGCAGACGCTGCCACCCGTAGTTCAGGGTGAAGGTGATAACGATGGTTGCCAGGATCAATTTCACCACCGCGACGCTCATGTAACCAAATAGCGCAGTTCCTATGGCGATGCCGAGCAGGCCTGCCGGGATAAGAAAACGCAGTTGTGTCCAACTCCATTTGCCCCGCCATGCCCACAAGCTGAAGATATCCATCAGGCAGAGAATCGGCAACAGGATCGCCGCGGCCTGCACCGGCGATATCACCAGCGCCATCAGTGGAACCGACACCACCCCCAGGCCACCTCCAAAACCGCCCTTGGCAATCCCGAAGATCAGGACTGCCGGGATTGCGACAAGATAAAAGACGGGATCAGTGATCATGAATAAAGTCATTACTGGAGCTCTACCACATTGACAGAGCACGGGTACTCTTTCAACATGATATTGATGGATTCAGAGGGCCCTTGAAATGTTATTCAGATTATTGATCCGGTTTGCGAAATACCTGGGGTGGTGGCTGCTGGGGTTTATCGGTGGAGTCCTTGTGCTGAGCTTTATTTGGGCACAGGGATTACCTGATCTTCAGTTCTGGCACGAGAGATCCGTGGTAGACGAGTACGTCCTCGAGTTGGATGATCTGCAGGGGAGTGGTATCGGGGCGTTTCTGGAGCGCGAGGATGAAATATTTGAGGCCATGGAAACCCTGCTTCTGGAAAAAGCAGAACTGACGAAAAGCGCGCCATTAAGCCGGTACAATCCTGGCAGCAGGTCAAACGCAGCGAATTATCCGATTAACTGGAATCGGTCGTATTATCTTGATTCTGAACACGAGTCAGGGCTGGCGGTACTCGCACACGGCCTGTCCGATTCCCCCTACTCGACCAGGGCAATAGGAGAATTACTTCACGGCGAAAATTTCGATGTGTTTGGCTTACGCGTGCCGGGCCATGGCACCATGCCCGGTGTGCTGCAGCATACACGTTGGGAGGATTTCCGTGATGCATTTGAACTTGCAGTAGACGGACTCGTACGGAGCGTGCCCGCACCTGGGCCGCTGGTTCTGGTGGGGTACTCGAATGGTGCTGCACTGGCCGTTGACTACGCCATCCGTTACCTGAACGGAGATGTGCCTCATCGCCCGGACCTGCTAATCCTGATATCGCCAGCGATTCGCGTGTCCGCGATCGCCAATTTTGCCAGGTTCCAGAGATGGGTGTCTTATATACCCGGTATGGGAAAGTTGTCATGGCTCGACAACCTGGTGGAATACGATCCTTACAAGTACAACTCCTTCCCGGTGACGGCCGGTGAGGAGATTAACAAGTTAACTGGCACGATTCAGTCGGGGCTCAATGCTCTCGAGGCGGGGGAGGGGCTGGCCCGTTTTCCAAGAACCCTGGTCTTTCAATCCGCAGTGGACGCCACGATACCCGCAAGCGGCGTGATTGATGACTTATTGCGGCGCAGGCCACCAGGCGCCGGCGATGAACTGATCATGTTTGATGTCAACCGGCAAGTCGAGATTGCCGAATTTATAAACAATCGACACGAGACCTTGCTTAAGTCGCTTGATTCCGATGACAACCTGCCGTTCGCTTATACACTGGTTACCAATCGCAATGCCGGTTCCATGGAGATGATTGCCCGAACAAAAATCGCAGGAAGTAGCGAGACCCGGATCTACGATCTTGGGTTGAGTTGGCCCGAAAGTATCTTTTCCCTGTCTCATGTCGCATTACCCTTCCCGCCCGATGACCCGATTTACGGTGTTAGCGGGCCGCGAGACGATAATATGATCAACCTGGGCGCCCTCGAGGCGCGTGGTGAGCGTGGAGTCCTTCTTGTGTCGATGGATCAGCTGACACGCCTCAGATATAACCCCTTCTTCGGCTATATGGAAGATCGTATCCTCGATGCCTTGCAGGAATTGCGCTAGATAACTGCTAAATAATTGGTAAGCGACTTTGCAGGTAATGTACAAAAGTGATGCGTGCTTTCCGCTGTAGATTCTCTCGGCTATAATCGTCCGACCAGGATGTGTCACGCAATGCCGGCAGATGCGGTCCGCGTGATCGGGGTATACATCCCATATGTACGGGCAATAGACACTTGCATTAATCACAAAGGGACGATGCTATGAAACTAGTAACCGCCATTATTAAGCCGTTCAAGCTGGATGACGTGCGGGATGCGCTGGCAGATGTTGGCGTGACCGGCATGACGGTATCGGAGGTCAAGGGCTTTGGGCGACAAAAGGGCCACACCGAGCTCTACAGGGGTGCGGAGTATGTCGTCGATTTTGTTCCCAAGATCAAGGTGGAAGTCGCCGTTCCGGAGAGCCTTTGCGAGGGAGTCGTTGAGGCTATTGTCAACGCCTCCCGGAGCAACAAGATTGGTGACGGAAAGATTTTTGTCTACGAATTGAGTCAGGTGATTCGAATTCGTACCGGCGAGACGGATGACGACGCGCTTTAATGCATGGGAATTCTGATAGGCATGCATACTTAACAGGCAGAACCGGCCGGGAATAACAACCGCCGCCCACTTACCACCAAGGTTCGGGAATTAATATGAAAAATATTCTTCAAAAAGTATCTGTGTTGTTGGGGTTGCTGACTTGTTCCGTGGCCGCCGCGCAGGAGGGTGTTATCGATAGCGGGGACACTGCATGGATGTTGACTTCTTCGGCCCTGGTCCTGTTCATGCTGCTGCCCGGGTTGTCCCTGTTTTATGCCGGGCTGGTACGCGTCAAAAACGTCCTTTCTGTTTTAATGCAGTGTTTTGCGATCGGCTGCGTGATGTCCCTGTTCTGGTTTATTGCGGGTTATAGCCTGGCGTTCAGCGATGGCGGATCACTCAACTGGTTCATTGGCGGTCTGGACAAGGCATTCCTAGCAGGAATTACCGGTGATTCGGTGGCCGGTTCGATTCCTGAAACCGTATTCATTGTCTTCCAGATGACCTTTGTCATGATCACGCCGGCCTTGTTCGTTGGCGCTTTTGCTGAGCGGGTCCGGTTTGGCGCAATGCTGATCTTCAGTATCCTGTGGGCGCTGTTTGTATACGTGCCGCTATGTCACTGGGTATGGGGCGGCGGATGGCTCGCCGACCGCGGCGTCATGGATTTTGCCGGTGGTATTGTCGTTCATATCAGTTGTGGTATCACCGCGGTGGTCTCTGCGCTGGTGATAGGAAATCGCAACCGTTTTCCGACCACCCCTATGCCTCCGCACAACCTGACAATATCGGTTGCCGGCGCGGGAATGCTGTGGTTCGGGTGGTTCGGGTTTAATGCCGGCTCCGCACTGGTTGCCGACGGGTCGGCTGGCATGACAATGCTGGCCACGCACCTGGCGGCATCTGCAGGTGCGATTGCATGGATGAGTATCGAGTGGCTGAAGTTTGGCAAGCCAAGCGTACTGGGTATTGTGACCGGGATGGTGGCAGGGCTTGCGACTGTCACGGGAGCATCCGGTTTTGTCGGGCCGCTTGGCGGAGTGCTGATCGGCCTCGCCGGTGGTAGTGTGTGCTTTTTCGCAACTCAGTACATGAAGCAGATTTTACGCGTAGATGACTCCCTGGATGTATTTCCCGTGCACGGGGTCGGTGGAATCCTTGGAATTCTTCTGACGTCGGTGTTTGCTAACGTCGCGCTCGGGGGCGTTGGTCTCGCAGACGGGCAGACTTCGGGCGGCCAGTTCGTCGTGCAACTGACCGGCGTTATCGCCGCCATCGGATGGACTGCCGTCGTTACCTTTATACTGCTGAAGGTAGTGAATGCCATTACGCCCCTGCGCGTATCCGAGGATGAAGAACAGCAGGGCCTGGACCTGGTGCTCCATGATGAAAGAGGGTATGACCTGTAGCCCGGGTGCAAATTAATTGACGTAGATATTCGGGCCCGACGGGAGCCACCCCGCCGGGCTCGTTTTTGCCACACAGGCGACGAAAAAGATGGAAACGACATCGTTATACGAGTTGGTTAAAGATCTCGAAGACAGGAATGAGTCCCTGAGGGGGTACCTTTGACCTTGCTGCCAGGCAGGAGAGGCTTGAGGAAATAACCCGGTTGCTGGAACAACCCGAGGTCTGGAATGACCCCGAACAGGCGCAGAAACTCGGCGTTGAAAGGGCAAGCCTGGAAACAGTCGTCAATACCATGACACAGGTACATCAGGGGGTTAGCGAAGCGGGTAGTCTCCTCGATCTCGCCAGGGAAGAAGACGATCTCGAGTTGCTGAAGTCTGTCGAAAGTGACCTCGCCGGGCTGGACGAATTGCTGGGCCATCTTGAATTTCAGCGTATGTTCTCAGGCGAGATGGATGACAGTAATGCGTTCCTGGATATCCAGTCCGGGTCAGGTGGCACAGAGGCCCAGGACTGGGCAGAAATGCTCTTGCGAATGTATCTCAGGTGGTCTGAAAGCCATGGGTTCAAGACGGAGATAATTGAACATTCGGGCGGTGAGGTGGCCGGAATCAAGAGTGCAACTATCAAGGTCTCTGGTGAATATGCCTACGGATACCTGCGAACCGAGTCGGGTATTCATCGGTTGGTCCGAAAATCGCCGTTTGACTCCGGGAATCGGCGGCACACGTCTTTTGCCTCTGTCTATGTATACCCTGAGATAGATGATAGTGTTGAGATAGATATCAACCCCGCCGACCTCAGGATAGATACCTATCGATCCAGCGGCGCCGGTGGTCAGCATGTAAACCGCACAGACTCAGCGGTTCGAATAACCCATGAGCCTACAGGTATAGTCGTTCAGTGCCAGAATGACCGCTCCCAACACCGTAACAAGGCCGAGGCCATGAGTATGCTGAAGGCGAGACTCTACGAGGCAGAGATGCAAAAGCGGCGTTCAGATGCGCAGGCGCTGGAGGACCAGAAATCCGATATCGGCTGGGGGCAGCAAATCCGCTCTTATGTGCTGGACAAGTCCCGTATCAAGGATCTTCGCACCGGTGTCGAGGTGGGGAATACGCAGTCGGTTCTCGATGGCGACCTTGATCAGTTTATCGAGGCCAGTCTGAAGCAGGGAATTTAATAGATCAAGATGAGCAGCGAATGAGTGATGACAATGAACAAGTAGTCCAGCGACGGCAAAAGCTGGCGGCATGGCGTGACAGCGGCTCGGCATTTCCGAATGATTTCCGTCCCGGTAACCTGTGTGCGGTTATCCTGCAAGACTACGCAGAGGTCGATGCAGCCGGGTTGAAGGATAATCCGGTGCACGTCACGATTGCCGGTAGGCTCATGAGCAGGAGAATCATGGGCAAAGCCAGCTTTGCGAATGTACAGGACACGACAGGCCGTATACAGATCTTTGTGCGGAGAGAGGCGCTTGCCGACGGGTTATATGACGACGAGTTCAGGAAATGGGACATCGGGGATATCATTGGCGTATCAGGAGAGTTGTTTCGCACGAAAACGGATGAACTCAGTATCCGGGTGCAGGAGGTCCGGCTATTGGTCAAGACCATCAGGCCGTTGCCGGAGAAGTACCACGGACTGACCGACCAGGAAACCAGGTACCGGCAGCGATACGTGGACCTGATCATGAGTGAGCAGAGCCGGGAGGTATTTCGCACCCGATCAGGCATCGTCAGCCAGATCCGGGAGTTTATGCTTGAGCGCGACTTCCTCGAGGTCGAGACACCGATGATGCAGGCCATTCCCGGCGGCGCCGTTGCCCGTCCGTTCGAGACACATCACAACGCGCTGGATATGAAGCTTTTTCTGCGCGTCGCACCGGAGCTCTTCCTGAAGCGCCTCGTCGTGGGAGGTTTTGATCGTGTTTCGAAATCAACCGAAATTTTCGTAACGAGGGTCTGAGTACGCGTCACAATCCGAGTTCACCATGCTGGAGTTCTACCAGGCATATGCCGATTACCATGACCTGATGGATCTTACCGAGGCCATGCTACATCAACTTGGACAGAAATTCGGGGATGGCGGCAAACTTGAATACGAAGGGCGTGAGATCGATTTGTCACGGCAATTCAGGCGAGTCACCGTGGCCGATGCCATACTTGAGCACAACCCGGGACTCACGCAGAGACGCTGCGTGATCGCACCAAACTGTCAGCTTATGCCGACTCGATTAACGTTCCGGTGCTGGAAAATTACGGTCCCGGCAAGATCCAGATAGAGATCTTCGAAAAAACGGCCGAGGAAAAGTTGTTCGATCCGACGTTTGTTACCGGATTTCCGGTCGAGGTCTCTCCTCTCTCCGGCGCAGTGACAACGACTCGTTTGTGACCGATCGTTTTGAGTTGTTTATCGCGGGCAGGGAAATTGCGAACGGATTCTCCGAGTTGAATGATCCCGAGGACCAGGCCGAAAGGTTTCTCGCCCAGGTGGCCGAAAAAGATGCAGGGGATCCCGAGGCGATGCATTATGACGCGGACTACATTCGCGCGCTCGAATATGGGTTGCCACCTACCGCCGGGGAGGGGATTGGCATTGACAGGCTGGTTATGTTGTTTACCAACAGTTCCTCGATTCGTGACGTCATCTTGTTTCCTCATATGCGTCCGGAAGGATAGTAGCCCGTATGAATCTGCCCCTGTTTATCGGACTCCGCTATACCCGTGCAAAACGTCGCAACGGGTTTATATCTTTATATCGCTAACATCAATGATCGTTATCGCGCTGGGTGTGTGGGCGCTCATCACGACCATGTCAATCATGAATGGATTCGAACGGGAATTGCGGGGTCGTATCCTCGATGTGGCCTCACATGTCACCATAAGCGGTTATAACGGCACGATTGCGAATTGGCAGGAGTTGACCGATCAGCTTGCGTGGCTGGATGGGGTGGTCGGCTTTGCACCCTACGTGGATGGTCAGGGCCTGGTAACACATGCAGGCGAGGTGACCGGTACCATCATCAGGGGCATCGATCCGGTCCGGGAAGTGGCGGTTTCCGAATTGCAGAACCACATGCGCTACGGTGAGTTTACAGACCTCGTCAGCGGGGAATACAGGATCATTCTGGGCAATGCCCTGGCGCGGAAACTGGGGGTGACAATAGGCAGTAAAGTGACACTTATTGCCCCCAAGGGACAGTCGACCGCGGCCGGTATGGTGCCCCGGCTGAGGCGCTTTGTCGTCAGCGGATTGTTTGACATCGGGATGTATGAATATGACAGTGCACTGGCCCTGGTCCACCTGGAAGATGCGGCCAGGCTGTTCAAGCTCGGGGCAGATGTCAGCGGTGTGCGACTGAAGCTCGACGATGTGTACCAGGCGCCCGCGACCAGCAGGCTGGTCAGCCAGCAACTGGGCTACGACTACTATGTTTCCGACTGGACAAAAGAACACAGAAATTTTTTCCGGGCCCTGGCAGTCGAAAAACGTGTCATGTTTATCATCCTCTTCCTGATAATCGTAGTCGCCGCCTTCAACATTGTCTCTACCCTCGTTATGGTGGTCACAGACAAGCAGTCTGATATCGCCATCCTGCGCACACTCGGGCTGACACCGAGGGGGGTGATGGGGGTATTTTTCGTGCAAGGGACCCTGGTTGGTGTTATTGGCACCCTTGCCGGGGGGCTGTTCGGTGTTCTTACGGCGCTCAACGTTGAGACGCTGGTTCCATGGCTGGAAAGCCTGTTCGGTTTCAAGCTGTTTCCTCCGGACATCTACGTTATTTCCGATTTTCCGGCAGAGCTTCACTGGAACGATGTGAATACAATCGTTCTGGTGTCTCTCTGTATGAGTATGCTAGCCACGCTCTACCCGGCATGGCGGGCATCCAGAACCCAGCCCGCCGAGGCGCTGAGATACGAATAATGAACGGTGCTGTCCTGAAATGTGAAGACCTGGTCAAGACCTATACCGAGGGACCGGCGGAGGTCGAGGTTCTGAGTGGTTTGAACCTGACAATATACCCGGCCGAACGTGTTGCAATAATGGGGGCGTCCGGAGCAGGGAAGAGTACGCTGCTGCACCTGTTGGGCGGTCTTGATCTGCCCACATCCGGAAGCATTGAACTCGATGGACAGCGGTTGTCCAGCCTCTCAGACAAGGAACGAGGGACACTGCGCAACCGGAGCCTGGGCTTTGTTTACCAGTTTCATCACCTGTTGCCGGAATTCACCGTGCAGGAAAATGTTGCTATGCCCCTTTGGATCGCCGGGATGGACCGTGAAGCAGCAATGCAGGATGCCGCAAGGATGCTTGATTCGGTCGGGCTGGGGGCGAGGCTGGAACACCGCCCATCGGAGTTGTCCGGTGGCGAGCGCCAACGGGGCGCCATGGCGCGAGCACTCGTCACATCACCCCGCTGCGTCCTTGCGGATGAGCCGACCGGGAACCTGGATCGCAAGACCGCGAACCGGGTATTCGATTTAATGCTGGACCTTAATCGTGCTTCCAGGACAGCCCTGGTTATGGCGACGCATGATCATGATCTTGCGCATCGAATGGACAGGGTGCTGACCATAGAGGATGGGAGGTTCCAGGAGTAAGCTAGTGCTCTTTCAAGGTGATAATTACGGATTCAGCGTCCCTGTGGTGTTTCGCAGCAAGGCGCAGTGCGAAGCCAATGGTCGCTCCCTTGACGAGCACTGGAACGTAGTTGCGGGACACCACAGGGATGCCCTTCGGGTTAGCTTGTCACCGCCCACGGACTGCGTTCCGCCTCTTGCCAAGGGAGCGACCATTACCTGCGAGGCGCGC
>PVMK01117553.1_pt1 | contig 15325 bp, 10 predicted proteins | sample 1853481 | NCBI WGS metagenome assembly PVMK01 (sample SAMN08533507, study PRJNA380276) | Marine sediment metagenome, whole genome shotgun sequencing project.
CGGATCCGTCTGCGGACGGGGCCGCAAAGGTAAACCAGGGTAATGCCGGTAAACCGGCATCACTCCGGTGATCGTCGAAGACCGCAGGTGGCCGGCATGATACCCGGCCTTAATCGCTACCTGCGCAGATGGTGTTACCTGAGTCAGAGCAATCTGGCGACGGTTGCCCACGCTCGACATGAAAGTGAAGAACGATTTCACCCGTGTGTGTAACCGTAAGCCAGGAGAAGTTCATGGCACTGAAACTCGAAGACAAGAAAAAATTTGTCAAAGAGATAAACGCGGTTGCAGGTGAGTCGATATCCGTCGTTGCGGCGGATTACAGAGGCTTGTCTGTTGCAGAGATGACGGAATTGCGCAGGGATGCCCGCGATGCCGGCGTGTATTTGCGTGTTGTTAAAAATACGTTGGTACGCCGCGCCATCGAAGGAACCGAATTTGAGTGTATTAAAGACACGCTCAACGGTCCTATTCTGCTCGCGTTTGGCAAGGAAGATCCAGGTGCCGCTGCCAGGGTTATCAAGAATTTCGCTAAAGAGCACAAAGTGCTTCGGGCGGTTTCGCTGTCTGCTGGTGGGCAATTATTGCCTGCCGAAGATCTTGCGAGACTGGCTGAATTGCCGACGCTCGATCAGGCCCGCGCAATTTTGCTGGGCGTCATGATGGCACCGATGACCAAACTGGTACGGACGCTTGCTGAACCTTCAGCAATGCTCGCCAGGACGTTTTCTGCGCGAGGCGATAAGGAAGCGGCATAACAATCTGGGCTCAAAATTTTACCTGATTCAGGTTTACATATTTATTAGAGGAAATCGAAAATGGCACTGTCAAATCAAGACCTGCTCAAAGAGTTGAGTGCGAAACCAATTATGGAAGTAGTCGAGCTCGTGAAGATGCTCGAAGAGGAATGGGGCGTATCTGCCGCTGCTCCGGTTGCCGTTGCGGCTGCCGGCGCTGCCGGTGGCGACGCGGCGCCCGCTGAGGAACAGACAGAGTTTGACGTCGTACTGACCAGCTTTGGCGAAGCCAAGGTTGGGGTTATCAAGGCTGTTCGTGCGATGACCGGACTTGGCTTGAAAGAAGCCAAGGACGCGGTCGAGGGCACTCCGTCAACCATTAAAGAAGGAGCTTCGAAAGACGATGCTGAAAACTTCAAGAAACAACTTGAAGAGGCAGGCGGCACTGTTGAGCTCAAGTAACAGGGCTTGGCAGTCATCCTTCGAAAACTGGATCTCGTGATCCACACGGCACGAAGCAGCCAGCGGAGAGTTTTCGCTGGGTGCTTCGCGCCTGTGTGCTCTGTTTGCACGTAGAAAAATTTTGAAATCCTGGTAGCAGAACCTGACCGGTGGTCTTGTGCTACCTGCATTGAGGACAAACCCGAATGGAATATTCATTCACTGAGAAAAAGCGCATACGTAAGAATTTCGGCAAAAGGCCGACAATCCTGGAAGTTCCTTATCTCCTTTCGATTCAGCTGAATTCTTACAACAAGTTTCTGCAAACCGATAAAGCTGAGAAAGATCGCGAAGATATCGGCCTGCACGCGGCGTTTCAGACGGTTCTCCCGATCGTCAGTTACTCTGGCAATGCGGCGCTTGAGTATGTGAGCTATCGACTTGGCACGCCCGTATTTGACGTTAAGGAATGTCAAATGCGCGGTCTGACTTACGCGGCTCCGATCCGCGTCAAAGTGCGTCTTGTCATTTATGACAAAGAGGCCAGTGGCACGCCCAAACCCGTCAAGGACATTCGTGAGCAAGAGGTATATCTCGGCGAAATGCCGTTGATGACTGATCACGGCACATTCGTCATCAATGGCACTGAGCGTGTCATTGTGTCGCAATTGCACCGCTCGCCGGGCGTGTTCTTTGATCACGACAAGGGCAAAACACATTCGTCCGGCAAGTTGCTGTTCTCCGCGAGGATTATTCCTTATCGCGGATCCTGGCTCGATTTTGAGTTTGATCCGAAAGATAGTGTGTTTGCACGTATCGATCGCCGCAGAAAACTACCGGTTACCATTATTCTGCGCGCGCTCGGCCTTAACGATGAAGAGATTCTCGAAATCTTCTTCGACACGAATGATTTCTATCTGTCCGCGAAAGAAATACGGATGGGTCTTGTGCCCGACCGACTGCGTGGCGAGACCGCAATCTTCGATATCAAACTTGGTCGCAAGCTCATTGTCGAAGAGGGTCGTCGCATCACCGCAAAACATGGCCGGGACATGGAAAAATCCAGGGTCGATCAACTGGTCGTCCCGACGCACTACCTTGAGGGCAAGAATCTTGCTCACGACATCGTGGATACAGAGACTGGAGAATTGCTGGCCCCGGCAAATGCCGAGCTAACACCTGAGCTGATCGAGCTGCTAATCGAAAAAGAAGTCGATCACATACAGACGCTGTACGTGAATGATCTGGATCGCGGCGCGTATATTTCGAACACGTTAAAAATCGATCCGTCGACGACACGCCTCGAGGCGTTGGTCGAGATCTATCGCATGATGCGTCCGGGCGAGCCGCCAACCAAAGAAGCCGCGGAGAACCTGTTCCAGAACCTGTTCTTCAATCCTGATCGCTACGATCTATCTGCGGTTGGCCGCATGAAATTCAATCGCCGAGTTGGTCGCGATGACTCGCTGGGTAGTGGCATTCTGGATAACGACGACATCCTCGATGTATTGAAAACGCTTATTAATATCCGGAACGGCAACGGCACCGTCGATGACATTGATCATCTCGGCAATCGTCGTGTGCGTAGTGTCGGCGAAATGGCCGAGAATGCATTCCGTGTCGGTCTTGTGCGCGTCGAGCGTGCGGTAAAAGAGCGTTTGACCCAGGCGGAGACCGAAGGCCTGATGCCGCAGGAAATGATCAACGCCAAGCCCGTGGCAGCGGCAGTCAAGGAGTTCTTCGGCTCCAGCCAGCTGTCACAGTTTATGGACCAGAATAATCCGCTGTCGGAAGTCACACACAAGCGGCGTGTTTCTGCGCTTGGGCCTGGCGGTCTAACGCGAGAGCGCGCCGGATTTGAAGTCCGCGACGTTCATCCGACACACTATGGACGCGTTTGCCCGATTGAGACGCCAGAAGGGCCGAACATCGGCCTGATCAATTCGCTCGCGGTGTATGCGAGAACCAACGAGTACGGTTTCCTCGAGACGCCGTATCGCAAAGTCACGAAAGGCAAGGCGACAGCAGAAATCGATTACCTGTCGGCGATTGAGGAGAGCCAGTTCGTCATCGCACAGGCAAATGCCGAACTCGACAAGCTGGGCCGATTCACAGAAGAGCTGGTATCAGTCAGGCACAAGAACGAATTCACACTCGCCGATCCGACGATGATCGAGTATATGGACGTGTCGCCGCGGCAGATCGTCTCGGTTGCCGCATCGTTGATTCCGTTCCTCGAGCACGACGATGCAAACCGTGCATTGATGGGCTCGAACATGCAGCGTCAGGCGGTTCCAACGCTGCGTTCCGAGGCGCCCCTGGTGGGCACCGGCATGGAGCGTGCGGTTGCCATTGACTCCGGCGTAACGGTCGTCGCCAGGCGCGGCGGTCAGGTTGATTCAGTCGATGCGTCACGCATTGTCGTGCGCGTAAACGACAATGAGACCGATGCCTCGGAGTCCGGCGTCGACATCTACAACCTGACCAAGTACACGCGTTCGAACCAGAACACCTGTATTAATCAGCGACCGCTGGTGAAGGCCGGGGATGCGATTTCGAAGGGCGACGTTTTGGCTGACGGACCGTCGACCAACCTGGGCGAGCTGGCGCTTGGTCAAAATCTGATGGTCGCGTTCATGCCGTGGAATGGCTACAACTTCGAGGACTCGATCCTGATATCAGAACGAGTCGTCAAGGAAGATCGATTCACGACGATCCACATCGAAGAGCTTTCCTGTGTTGCACGCGACACCAAGCTCGGTTCTGAAGATATCACTTCAGATATCCCGAACGTTGGTGACGCCGCGCTAGCCAAGCTCGATGAGTCCGGCGTCGCGTTCATCGGTGCGGAAGTCAATGCAGGCGATATCCTGGTCGGCAAGGTTACACCGAAAGGCGAAACCCAACTGACACCGGAAGAAAAGCTGTTGCGTGCAATCTTTGGCGAGAAAGCTTCTGATGTGAAGGACACATCACTGCGCGTTCCGCCCGGAATGGACGGCACCGTCATTGATGTTCGTGTATTCACCCGCGATGGCGTGGAAAAGGATGCCCGCGCTCTGTCAATTGAGAAATCTGAACTTGAGAGCGTTCGTAAAGACCTCGATGACACGCTCAGAATTCTCGAAGAAGACATATACGAGCGCGTAGAACGAATGCTCACTGGCAAGATGGCGCAGGGCGGGCCGAACAAGCTGAAAGCAGGCAGCAAGATCACCAAGGGATATCTTGATGAAGTGCCCCGCGAGGAGTGGTTCGCCGTTCGCCTGAAGAGCGACGATGCCACCGAGCAGCTGGAGAAGGCATCAGAACGGCTTAAAGCACAACGTGCCGAGTTCGAACGCCGCTATGAAGAAAAGAAGCAGAAAATAACTGCGGGTGATGACCTCGCTCCCGGTGTGCTGAAGATGGTTAAGGTTTACCTGGCGGTTAAGCGCCGGATTCAGCCAGGCGACAAGATGGCCGGGCGTCACGGCAACAAGGGCGTGATCTCTACCATCGTGCCGGTTGAGGACATGCCCTATCTCGACGATGGCACACCGGTAGATATCGTCCTGAATCCCCTGGGCGTGCCCTCACGCATGAATGTCGGCCAGGTACTGGAGACACATCTCGGCATGGCCGCCAAGGGACTTGGCCATAAGATTAACGCGATGCTCGCTGCACAGGAGTCGATTACTAAAATACGGCAGTTCCTGGACCAGATATACAACAAGACCGGCGGCAAACAGGAGAACATCAAATCCCTTAGCGATGCCGAGGTTTTGGAGCTTGCAGGCAACCTGGTCAACGGCGTGCCTATCGCGACGCCGGTGTTCGATGGCGCAACCGAAGCTGAAATCAAGACGCTCCTGGAGCTTGCGGATCTGTCCGAGTCGGGTCAATCGAGACTCAACGATGGCCGAACCGGCGAGCCGTTCGATCGCGAAGTCACCGTCGGCTACATGTATATGTTGAAACTCAACCACCTGGTTGATGACAAGATGCATGCGCGTTCGACCGGACCCTACAGCCTGGTAACGCAGCAGCCGCTCGGCGGCAAGGCACAGTTTGGTGGCCAGCGCTTTGGCGAGATGGAGGTCTGGGCGCTCGAAGCCGATGGCGCCGCATACACCTTGCAGGAAATGCTGACCGTCAAGTCCGATGACGTACAGGGTCGCACCAAGATGTATAAGAACATCGTGGATGGCGAGCACGAAATGGATGCGGGCATGCCCGAGTCTTTCAATGTACTGGTGAAGGAGATTCGATCTCTTGGCATCAACATTGAGTTGGAGACAGAGTAATGAAAGATCTTCTGAAACTTTTCAAGTACCAGAATCCGGTTGATGATTTTGATGCGATTCGCATCGGCCTGGCGTCGCCCGATATGGTTCGTTCGTGGTCATTTGGCGAAGTCAAAAAGCCCGAAACGATCAATTACAGGACCTTCAAGCCGGAGCGGGACGGCCTTTTCTGTGCGAAGATTTTTGGCCCGATCAAGGATTTCGAGTGCCTCTGTGGCAAATACAAACGCCTGAAGCATCGCGGCGTCGTTTGCGAAAAATGTGGCGTCGAGGTGACGCAAACGAAAGTTCGTCGCGAACGTATGGCCCACATCGATCTCGCGAGCCCGGTTGCACACATCTGGTTCCTGAAATCATTGCCGTCACGTATTGGCCTGATGCTCGATATGACACTCAGGGAAATCGAGCGAGTCCTGTACTTCGAGGCGTTTGTCGTCGTCGAGCCGGGCATGACGCCACTCGAGCGTGGCCAGTTGATGACGGATGAAATGTATCTCGATGCAATCGAGCAATACGGCGATGAATTCGACGCCCGCATGGGCGCCGAGGCAGTACGTGAGATGCTCTCCACGATCGATCTGCAGCGCGAAGTGTTGCAAGTCCGTGAGGACATCGGCGCTACCCGTTCCGAAACCAAGATCAAGCGCCTGTCAAAGCGCTTGAAACTGCTGGAATCTTTCATCGAATCAGGTAACAAGCCGGAGTGGATGGTCATGACCGTGCTGCCAGTGCTGCCGCCGGACCTGCGTCCGCTGGTACCGCTGGATGGCGGCCGCTTCGCAACCTCGGACCTGAATGATCTTTACCGTCGGGTGATCAACCGCAACAACCGCCTGCGACGCCTGCTGGAGCTGAATGCTCCGGATATTATTGTGCGTAATGAAAAGCGCATGCTGCAGGAATCCGTCGATGCGTTGCTCGATAACGGCCGTCGCGGTCGTGCAATTACGGGCACCAACAAGCGCCCGCTGAAGTCGCTTGCCGACATGATCAAGGGTAAGCAGGGTCGTTTCCGGCAAAATCTTCTTGGCAAGCGTGTCGACTACTCCGGTCGCTCGGTGATCGTAGTGGGTCCGACACTCAAGCTGCATCAGTGTGGTCTGCCGAAGAAAATGGCGCTGGAACTGTTCAAGCCGTTTATTTTCTCGAAGCTGCAAATGCGCGGTGAAGCCACCACGATCAAGGCCGCGAAGCGGCTGGTCGAGCGGGAAGGCGCGGAAGTCTGGGATATCCTCGAAGGCGTTATTCGGGAGCACCCGGTCATGCTGAATCGTGCACCGACCTTGCACAGGCTTGGCATCCAGGCATTTGAGCCGGTTCTGATCGAGGGCAAGGCCATTCAGCTGCACCCGCTGGTATGTACGGCGTTCAACGCCGACTTCGACGGTGACCAGATGGCGGTCCACGTGCCGTTGTCGATCGAGGCGCAGATCGAGACGCGCGCCCTGATGATGGCGTCCAATAACATCCTGTCCCCGGCGAACGGCGATCCGATCATCGTGCCCTCTCAGGACGTTGTATTGGGTCTTTACTACATGACCCGCTCTACCGTTAACGGCAAGGGCGAGGGCATGGTCTTCTCGAATGTCGACGAGGCGCGTCGCGCATACGACAACGGCTTCGTGGCATTGCACGCACGGGTCAGAGTGCGCGTGCCCATGCACGAGACGAACGAAGATGGAGAGACGGCCAGCAGTATCAAGATTATCGAAACCACTGTCGGTCGTGCGCTGTTGTCGACTTTGTTGCCTGAAGGATTGAGCTTTGATCTGGTCAATCGCAACATGACCAAGAAGGAAATCTCGAATCTCATCAACGCTTGTTACCGCAATCTCGGACTGAAAAAGACCGTCGTCTTCGCTGACCGCTTGATGTACACGGGGTTCCGTTTCGCCACGATTGCCGGCATCTCGATCGGTATCAACGACATGGTCGTGCCGGAAAACAAGGAAGAGATATTGGTTGCGGCGGAAGCAGAGGTTAAGGAGATTCAGGATCAGTACGGTTCGGGTCTCGTCACCGAGGGCGAGCGCTACAACAAGGTTGTCGACATCTGGTCGCGTACCAATGACCAGGTGGCCAAGGCCATGATGGATAAACTGGGTACCGAAACCGTAAAGGATGCCAAAGGAAACATCGTCGACCAGGAGTCGTTCAACTCCATTTATATGATGGCCGACTCCGGTGCCCGTGGTTCCGCGGCGCAAATCAGGCAGCTTGCCGGTATGCGTGGCCTGATGGCCAAGCCGGACGGCTCGATTATCGAGACGCCGATTACGGCGAACTTCCGCGAGGGACTGGACGTATTGCAATACTTTATCTCCACTCACGGTGCCCGAAAAGGACTCGCGGATACGGCGCTTAAAACTGCCAACTCCGGCTACCTGACGCGCCGTCTGGTTGACGTGGCCCAGGACCTGGTTGTCACCGAGGTGGATTGCGAAACACGATACGGTGTCGCGATGTCGCCGCTCGTTGAGGGTGGCGACATCGTTGAACCGCTGCGTGACCGTGTACTCGGACGTGTTCTGGCTGAGCCGGTATTGATTCCGGGAACGGACAAGATTGCATTCGACGCGGGCACGATTCTCGATGAAGCACAGCGTCGCGCGTCTGGAGGAGTTGTCGATCGACAACGTGCTGGTTCGATCGCCGATCACCTGCGAGGTTCGCTACGGCGTTTGTTCGCAGTGTTACGGACGCGACCTTGCACGCGGGCATCGCATCAACATCGGCGAGGCAGTCGGCGTTATCGCAGCCCAGTCGATCGGCGAGCCCGGCACGCAGCTCACGATGCGCACCTTCCATATCGGTGGTGCGGCGTCACGTTCTGCAGCCGTCAACAGCATCGAGATCAAGAGCGTCGGTGTTGCGAAGCTCAACAACATCAAGACCGTCAAGCACAAAAAAGGTTACCTGGTCGCGGTTTCGCGTTCTGGTGAAATCTCCGTTATCAACGAACACGGTCGTGAGCGCGAACGCTACAAAGTGCCCTACGGTGCCACGATCACCATCAGTGACAGCAGCAAGGTTAAGCCGGGACAGGTGGTAGCAACCTGGGATCCACATACGCATCCGGTTGTCAGTGAGGTAGCGGGTAACCTGCAGTTCGAGGACTTCATTGATGGCATCACCGTCGCCGAGCAAGTCGATGACCTCACCGGCCTGACCAGTACCGTCATTCTCGATCCGAAACAACGTGGCGCTAGCGGCAAGGATTTGCGGCCGGTCGCAAAACTGATGGGTGCGGACGGCAAAGAAGTTTGCTTTGCGAATACTGATATTGCCGCGGTTTATGCATTACCGGCCGGTGCCATCGTCAATATGAGCGATGGTGCGAAAATATCGGTGGGTGACGTTATTGCGCGCATTCCGCAGGAATCTTCGAAGACCCGTGATATCACCGGTGGTCTGCCGCGAGTTGCCGACCTGTTTGAAGCCAGGAAGCCGAAAGAGCCGGCGATCATGGCCGAGTACACCGGTACCGTCAGCTTCGGTAAGGAGACCAAGGGTAAGCGTCGTCTCGTCATTACCGATGAGGCTGGCGAGAGCATGGAAGAGTTGATTCCGAAGTGGCGTCATCTGAATGTGTTCGAGGGTGAGCAGGTTGTGCGCGGTGAAATTATTGCCGATGGCGAACCGACGCCGCACGATATTCTGCGCTTGCAGGGCGTGAAGCCGCTGGCTGACTACCTGGTTCGCGAGATCCAGGACGTCTATCGCTTGCAGGGTGTGAAGATCAACGACAAGCATAACGAGGTGATCATTCGCCAGATGCTGCGCAAGGTAATCGTGACTGATCCGGGCGACAGCAACTATCTGCGTGGCGAACAGATCGACAAGGCGCGCTCCTTTGAGGTATCGGAGCAGCTTGAAGCACAGGGCAAGAGGCCGATTGTCATCGAGCCCGTGCTGCTGGGCATCACCAAGGCGTCGCTGGCGACGGAGTCGTTCATTTCTGCGGCTTCTTTTCAGGAAACGACGCGCGTGCTGACGGAAGCCTCGGTGCGTGGCTTGCGAGACGATCTCCGCGGGCTCAAGGAGAATGTCATCGTCGGTCGCCTGATTCCGGCCGGAACCGGATTCGCGCATCATGCGGAGCGTCGCAGAACGCGCGAGCAGGATCTGGCGGAGCAGCTCAAGGAGCTTGAGGAAGAGACGCAAGTTGTTGATGATAAAGAGGAAATTACCGCCGAGGACCTCGTTGCCGAAGTTCAGGAGGAAGTGGCCGCAGCGGCGGCGGTGGAAAGCGAAACCGCTACGGAATCCGCGGAACCTACGCCGAGCGCATAAGGAAGCCGATGCCAACAATGACGGGGCCTGCGGGCCCCCGATTATTGGTTGATTGGTCGCTTGACACCCCTATGGCAGCGTCAATACAATGCCCGCCCTTAACCTAGGGACCCGCCATAAACGGGTGCTACAAATTAGGGACGAGATTTGAGGATAGCCTTTTAGTTTCAAAGGCTTGAGTCTCAAGTCCGTCAACCCGCAGGCTGGATCAGGATTGGTCCGGCCGTTGGGCGCGCGTGTAATTCCGCGCGCTGTTTTTTTGCAGATAGATTAATAAAGAGAAGGCCCATGGCCACGACAAACCAGTTAGTACGGAAGCCGCGCTCGTTGAATGTGGCAAAAAGCACCGTCCCGGCGCTCGAGGGCAGCCCGCAGAAGCGCGGCGTGTGTACGCGCGTCTACACGACAACGCCGAAGAAACCGAACTCGGCAATGCGCAAGGTTGCGCGTGTGCGGCTGACCAACGGTTTTGAGGTCACGAGCTATATAGGCGGCGAAGGCCATAACCTGCAGGAACACTCGGTGGTGCTGATTCGTGGCGGTCGCGTAAAGGACCTGCCCGGGGTTCGCTATCACACGGTGCGCGGCACGCTCGATTGCTCGGGCGTCAGCGATCGCCGGCAAGGCCGGTCCAAGTACGGAACAAAAAGACCCAAGTCATAGATTAAACGAACTAGGGTCAGAGCCCGGCTCTGACCCCATGCTAACAAGAGATTACACATGTCACGCAGAACACAAGCGCCAAAGCGCCTCATCCTTCCGGATCCCAAGTACGGTAGCGAATTGCTTGCCAAATTCATGAATATGATCATGAATGACGGCAAGAAGTCTGTTGCGAGCGGATCATCTATGGTGCGCTCGATCGCATTTCGGAAAAAGGTGTCGCGGAGGGCAGCCAGTCTTTGGAAGTCCTGGAACAGGCGCTCGAGAACGTTAAGCCGGTGGTAGAAGTCAAATCGCGCCGTGTTGGTGGCGCGACTTACCAGGTGCCTATCGAAGTTCGGCCGGCGCGTCGACAGACCCTTGCAATGCGCTGGATAATCGACGCAGCAAGAGCCCGCAGCGAAAAATCGATGGCATACCGGTTGGCCCATGAATTGATGGATGCTGCTGACAATCGCGGTACGGCGGTCAAGAAAAAGGAAGACACGCACCGCATGGCTGAGGCGAACAAGGCGTTTTCGCACTATCGCTGGTAAGGCCCCAGACAACCTGATTATCTAAGGAAGAACCCCGTGGCACGCACAACCCCCATCGAGCGCTATCGCAATATCGGCATCATGGCGCACATTGATGCTGGTAAAACGACGACGACTGAACGCGTTCTCTTTTATACCGGTGTATCGCACAAGATTGGCGAGGTGCACGATGGCGCGGCGGTTATGGACTGGATGGAGCAGGAGCAGGAGCGTGGCATCACGATTACCTCTGCTGCGACCACCTGTTTCTGGAGTGGCATGGATCAGCATTTCGAGGAACACAGAATCAATATCATCGATACGCCGGGCCACGTCGACTTCACGATTGAAGTAGAGCGCAGCCTGCGCGTGCTCGATGGCGCTGTCACCGTGCTGTGTTCTGTGGGCGGTGTCGAACCGCAGACGGAAACAGTCTGGCGGCAGGGCAACAAATACAACGTGCCGCGCATGATTTTCGTCAACAAGATGGATCGCGCAGGCGCGGACTATCTACGAGTGAGTGAACAAGTCAAAGAGCGGCTCGGCGCTAACCCCGTTCCGATTCAGCTGCCAATCGGCGCCGAAGAAAAATTTGAAGGCGTGATCGATCTCGTTCGCATGAAGGCCATCTACTGGAATGAAGCCGACCTGGGGACGACGTTCGAATTGCGTGACATCCCTGAGGAATTGCTTGCCGAGGCAGAAAAGTGGCGTGAGAAAATGGTTGAAGCTGCGGCAGAGGCCGATGAAGAGTTGCTCGAGAAATTCCTCGACGACCACGCACTGACTAATGACGAAATCAAAAAGGGCCTTCGCGCCCGGTCACTGAGCGGGGAAATCGTAGTGGCGTTGTGTGGTTCGGCATTCAAGAACAAAGGCGTACAGGCGATGCTGGACGCGGTTATCGATTTCATGCCATCGCCGGTCGATGTACCTGCGATCAGGGGCATACTCGAGGACGATACCGAAGCTGAACGACTGGCGAGTGACGACCAGCCGTTCGCAGCACTCGCGTTCAAGATTGCGACGGATCCATTTGTTGGCAACCTGACTTTCTTCCGTGTGTATTCGGGTGTCCTGAATTCGGGCGACACGATATATAACTCGGTCAAAGGCAAGCGCGAACGCATCGGCCGTATTTTGCAGATGCATTCCAATGACCGCAAAGAGATCAAGGAAGTGCACGCGGGAGATATTGCCGCGGCTGTTGGTCTGAAAGATGTTACAACCGGTGACACCCTGTCTGACATAAAGAATGTCATCACACTGGAGCGTATTGAGTTTCCGGAACCGGTTATTTCGGTCGCGGTTGAGCCGAAGACCAAGGCGGACCAGGAGAGGATGGGTATGGCGCTGCAGAAGCTGGCGAAGGAAGACCCGTCATTCCGCGTGGCGACCGACGAAGAGTCCGGCCAGACCATCATCTCCGGCATGGGCGAGCTGCATCTCGACATTATCGTCGACCGCATGCGGCGCGAGTTCAAGGTCGATGCGAACATCGGCAAGCCACAAGTTGCTTATCGCGAGACCATTCGAACCACGGTCAAACAGGAAGGAAAATTTGTCAGGCAGACCGGTGGACGCGGTCAGTATGGTCATGTGTACGTCAAGATCGAGCCGCAGGAACCTGCTGCCGGCTACGAATTCGTCAATGCCATCGTCGGTGGCGTTGTACCGAAGGAATACATCAATGCCGTCGATAAGGGCATCAAGGAACAGATGGAAAACGGCGTTATTGCCGGCTACCCGGTGGTCGACGTCAAGGTAACGCTGTACGACGGTTCATACCATGATGTCGACTCCAGCGAAATGGCATTCAAGATCGCCGGATCGATGGCGTTCAGGGATGGCGCGCAGAAGGCGAAGCCGGTCTTGCTCGAGCCGATCATGAAGGTCGAAGTAGTGACACCGGACGAGTATATGGGTGACGTAATGGGTGATCTGAATCGCCGGCGTGGTTTACCAAAGGGCATGGACGACTCACCATCTGGCAAAGTCATTCGCGCCGAGGTGCCGCTGGCCGAAATGTTCGGATATGCGACCGACCTGCGCTCAATGAGCCAGGGCCGAGCAACGTATTCAATGGAATTCGAAAAGTACGCCGAAGTGCCGCGGACTGTGGCCGATAGTGTATTGAGAAAAGCGGCTGACTCATGGGTAAAGAGAAATTTCAAAGAACGAAGCCGCATGTAAACGTGGGCACGATTGGTCACGTGGACCATGGCAAGACGACGCTGACGGCGGCGCTGACGAAGGTGATGGCAGCGAAGCACGGCGGTGAGGTCAAAGGCTACGATCAGATAGATAACGCGCCGGAGGAGAGGGAGCGCGGCATCACGATTGCGACCGCCCACGTTGAGTACGAGAGTGACAACCGTCACTACGCCCATGTGGACTGTCCGGGGCATGCTGACTATGTGAAGAACATGATCACGGGTGCGGCACAGATGGATGGTGCGATCCTGGTGGTGAGTGCGGCCGATGGGCCGATGCCACAGACGCGCGAGCACATTCTGTTGGCGCGCCAGGTAGGCGTTCCCTATATCGTGGTTTACCTGAACAAGGCGGACCAGGTTGACGATGACGAGCTTTTGGAGCTGGTTGAGATGGAGGTCCGTGATCTTTTGTCGACCTACGAGTTTCCGGGCGACGACACGCCGATTATCACGGGTTCAGCGCTGAAGGCGTTTGATGGTGATACCTCGGATATTGGCATTCCCTCTGTGGAGAAGCTGATTGAGGCGATGGACTCCTACATTCCGGTGCCTGAGCGTTTGATTGATGGGGACTTTTTGATGCCGGTGGAGGACGTGTTCTCGATATCTGGTCGTGGCACGGTGGTCACTGGTCGAATCGAGCGTGGCATTGTGAAGGTGGGCGACGAGATCGAGATTGTGGGCATCAAGGATACCGAGAAGTCGGTATGCACAGGCGTCGAGATGTTCAGGAAGCTGCTGGACGAGGGTCAGGCCGGCGACAACGTTGGGGTGCTGCTTCGGGGCACCAAGCGTGAAGAGGTTGAGCGTGGCCAGGTTCTGGCGAAGCCGGGATCGATTACGCCGCACACCAAGTTTGAGGCCGAGGTATACATCCTGACTACGGAAGAGGGCGGTCGTCATACGCCGCTTTTCAAAGGCTATCGGCCGCAGTTTTACTTTCGCACGACCGACGTAACGGGTGCGGTTGAGTTACCGGAGGGCACCGAGATGGTAATGCCGGGCGACAACGTGCAGATGGTGGTTGACCTGATTGCACCGATCGCGATGGAAGACGGCTTACGCTTTGCAATCCGTGAGGGTGGCCGCACCGTTGGTGCAGGCGTCGTGGCTAAAATTCTCGAGTAAGCGAACTAGGGTCAGAGCCGGGCTCTGACCCCGGATAGATAAAGACAGGATTGCCGACAATTTGTGTCGGTGGGATAAGCGAACAGATTGGCACATTGATGAACTAGGCCAGTAGCTCAATTGGCAGAGCGGCGGTCTCCAAAACCGCAGGTTGGGGGTTCGATTCCCTCCTGGCCTGCCAAGTTAGGAAATGCGATTTGATAACGATTGGCAGAATCGCGAAAACTGTAGCAGGCCACCCGGTGAGGATCGGATGGACGACAAAGTAGAGCAACTTGCCGCAATCGCTGAAAAAGGCGTGAGCAGATAAATAGCAGGTAGTTAGAAAGTGACAACGACAACACAAGAAACCGGCGAGTCGGGAATTCTCGACACCATAAAACTGCTGCTTGCAGCAGGCGTGCTTGTGGGCGGCCTGTACAGCTATTACTACTTTCTGGAAGTGGCATTACCGCTCCGCGTGCTGATGGTGCTCGGCGGTCTCGCGGCCGGTATTACTGTCGCAATGACCAGCATCCAGGGCCAGCGGCTGTGGGCTTTCATCCAGGGCGCGCGAATTGAGATTCGCAAAGTAGTGTGGCCGACAAAACAGGAGACGACGCAAACTGCCATTGCAGTTTTTGTTTTCACGTTAATCATGGCGTTGTTTTTCTGGGGTCTGGATTCGTTCCTGCTCTGGCTGACGCGCACCCTGGTAGGCTCGGCCAGTTAGATGACAAAGAGTAAAGAGGAAAGTACCGAAGTGGCATTACGATGGTACATCGTTCATGCCTACTCCAATTTCGAACACAAGGTGAAGGCCTCACTCAAAGAGCGCATTGCGTTGATGGGGCTGGAGGACAAGTTTGGAGACATTCTCGTCCCGACCGAAGAAGTGGTCGAGATGAAGGAAGGGCAGAAGCGACGTAGTGAGCGCAAGTTCTTTCCCGGCTATGTCCTGGTGCAAATGGAAATGGATGACGAGACCTGGCATCTGGTCAAGGAAGTGCCGAAAGTACTGGGATTTATCGGCGGGTCGAGCGATCGCCCTGCGCCGATTTCGCAGA
>PVMK01123846.1_pt1 | contig 15324 bp, 9 predicted proteins | sample 1853481 | NCBI WGS metagenome assembly PVMK01 (sample SAMN08533507, study PRJNA380276) | Marine sediment metagenome, whole genome shotgun sequencing project.
TTACCGCGTTCGCCATAGACATCGGCCGTATCGAAGAAATTCACACCCAGGTCCATGGCCTTGTGTACGACTTCAGCAGATTCGGCTTCGTCATTCATCATGCCGAAATTCATGCAGCCTAACCCGACGACGGATACCTGCAGGCCCGAGCGACCGAGCGATTTATACTCCATTTTTGTTCCCCGGTATCCGTATCAGGATATATTTTTTACTTCAAAAGTACAGAATATATTATTGATTAGTATAGTTTTTTTATACGTTTCTCTTGCGACCGCGGCAATCGACACATCCGGATACCAGGTCTGTTCGGTCCGTCTGCCACGACCGTCAATCTGCATGATTACCGCATCGATAAGATATGGCCGGCCCTCCCGCGTGACGTCCCTCGCCCGCCGCAAGGCGCTCTTTGAGTTCTGCCGGCGTAGAAACCATCTCGGCCGGAATTTCGAAACTTTTCGCCAGCCCGGCGAAATCCACGACCGGGTCGCCGAGGTAGCCGGTGATATCCAGCCACTTGTCCCGGGTTTCTTTATTTGTATATAACGGCGAGCGCATTTGTAAGCGATTCCGCTCGTTATCGTAACTGCGGTTATTGAATACGACGATAAGGATAGGAATGTCGTAGCGTGCCGCGCTCCAAAGCGCCTCGATCTCGCCGAATAAAAGCGCACCATCACCGACCAGACAAACTACCTGCCGATCCGGCTCGGCGATTTTTACGCCCTGGGCCGCGGCGATTGCCCAGCCCAAAGCAAAGCCGGTCGTCTGGCCGATCAAATATTTCCTATCCAGGTTGAAATCCAGCCAGTGAAGCGGAGTGCGGTAATCCAGCTCCGGCACGATAATCGCATCTTCATCAAGCGCGAGGTCGAGTTCGGCTGACAGTCTCTCCCAGGACATCGGACTCGCGTCCCAGTGCTCCCGTGCTTTCTCGCGACGCGCGACATCGCGTGCCGCCTGTTCATCCTGGGCAGCCGCAATGCGTTCGGCGCTAATCCGCTGCAGACGATCGGCTGTGGCCATGCTTTTAATGGCGTCGCTCAAATCGACGATCGTTTCCTTTACGCCGCCGGCGATCGCAATATCTATCGGATAGGTCGTGCCGATGGCCTGGTATTCGATTCGTGCTTCGATAATTTTCGCCGAGCGAGGCGGCGGTGATGTGAAAATACCGGGTCCGGGCATCTGCACACCGAGGTTCATAAATACGTCGGCACCCGCCATGCTCGGCGGCGCACCCAGGCCGTGAAAGCCCGAGAACAGTGGATGACGGAATGGGAAATCCCCATAAACGCTGTAGCCCTGCGCCACGGGAATACCCAATAACTCTGCGAGTGCCACAAGCTCGGCATTTGCACCGGCACGAGTGACCTCCGAACCGACCGTCATCACGGGTTTTTTCGCTTCGACAAAGGCTTTCGCCGTCGCTTCGATCAATTCCGGCTTAGGCCGCATCTCGACCGGAATCGTAAAACGACTGTGCGGATATATGGTCTGTTTAACATTGCGGGTACCCAGCACATTCAGCGGAACACGAACGTGCACCGGCCCACCCGGTGCCGTTTCCGCCAACTTGATGGCGCGCCGGACAATTTCACTGATATGCCGTGCATCGTTCACCTTCCAGCGCGACTTGGTGAACTGGATCATCGGCTGAACCCAGTCCTCCATTTGCTGAAACATATTGCGGAAAGGAATCTCGTTGCTCGGGCCATCGGAAATCACGACCAGGGACGAGCGATCCTTCCACGCGTTGTACAGCATGTTCATCGTGCTCGGTATAGCAACACCGGGTACCAGCAAAACCCCGGGCCTGCCACTGGCCAGTTCATACCCGTGCGCCATCGCAGTCGCTTGCGACTCCGCGACGGACATGATCCATTCGGCGCCGGGTGCAACCGTCATCGCGTCGAAAATAGGCGACATTCCGGTAGCGGTCGTACCGAACACGTAGCGGGTGTTCGCGGCGCGCAGCGTTTCCCACATGATCTCAGCGCCGGTGCCTTCGACCTTGACGCCGTCCCTCGGCAACGGTTCAGCCGCGGCCACCGAAGCAATCAGGGAGTTGGCCGCCGCGCCACTGAATCCCAGTGCGGTCAGGCCCTTCGCAAACTCGCGGCGGGAAATATCGTGGTCAAGAAAGTCTTTTAGTAAGTCGCGCATTTTTCTTCTCTTAATTGCCGAATCGGTATGACCAGCGCACACCGATGACGCGTGGCGGGGGCAAAAACGCGGTCGAGAACAGGGGCAGGTCCACGATCACTGCGGGATTGGGCACCCCCAGAACCGGTGGGTCGGCATCGGCGTCCGCGCTCAGATCGATGCTGCTTGCAAGCACAAAACAACAACCAAGACCCGGGCCACCACCGGTAAATTTAACCGTATCGTCATCGAGCACATTATCTACATACAACATGGCCTCGAATCGATCGCTGCGGACACCCAAACGCAGGTCCAGGTTCCAATAGGCATCGGTCCAGAGATTGTTGCTAAAGTCAGTGTAGCGCTTGGCCTGCCACTGGACGTCGGTCTCAACGAATGCGTCAACCGTAGCACTTATCGGCCGGGCGTATTCTACCCCGCCGATGAACGCGCCCTCCGGCGCGTCCTCGAGCTTGTTACCGGTGTAACTCAGGGTGCACAGGTTTGCCTCGCCGACGACTGTCGGCGTGCAGTTGCCAGCAATGGCGGCATTGACCGAGCTGCCGCTGTCAACGGTAAACTCTGTGTACTCGGTGTCCAGGTAGGTATAGGCGCCGTTCAAACGCCACCCGCCACCGAGAAAATCGGCGATCGGCTGCCACACCACACTGATTTCGGCGCCCCAGACTTCCGCTGAGCCTGCATTTTCGGTCTTCGACACCAGGCGTCCGCCGTTACCGAGCGCCGAGGTCAGCGCCTGTTTATCCGTGAAGTCCTGGAAAAATACCGCGCCGTTAACGATCAGAGTGTTCTCCAGCCAGGCCGTGTTGGCGCCCAGCTCCCAGACTTCCATTTTCTCCGGCTCGAACTCGGTCAGGTCACGATCCAAACCCGAGGAACCGACTGTCAACAGGTTGAATCCGCCGGGTTTATGCGCGCGCGACCAGGAAAAATACACCAGGGAATCATCGGTCGGCGCCCAATCCACGGTCACCTTCGGGCTAAACCACGAATCTGCGTCGGTCAGGCTGCTGACGCACCAGGGATTGAACACATCGATACCATCGGGATTGGGAACTGGCAAGCCGTCAACCAAGAGCGGGATCGGCTGGCCTGACGCATCGAGACTGGGGATGGGATTGCCGGTGATCGAGTCAATAATCGGGTCGCCGTTTTCATCCAGCGCAGGTTCATAGAGCAGCGGCCCCTCGAGTTCGGAACGTCGCACGCCGACGGGATCCTGCTCTCGGCATTCAATCGGGACATTCGCTATAAAGCCCTGCCCATCGTCCTCATCAAAGGCATCGAACTGGTCGGCGAACCAGTTGCCGGCGGCAACCCAGTCATCGAATGGCTGACAGGCACGAAAGAAAATACCGCAGGGATTCACGCTGCCCGGTCCGCCGCTCGCCTCCGGATCATAGAATATCGGGCCAAAGACGTCGACGTCCTCGTCGTTATAACGTCCCTCAAGCGTCAGCGTCCAGGTCGGTACCAACTCGATGTCCAGGAGCCCGTATGCCGACCAATGCTCGGTATCGCGATCGGCCGGACTGGCACCACGATACACCGCGCCGGCCTGCAGGAACGGGGCCACCGGTGTTGATGTAAATCCGGTACAACCATCCTCGATGCCAATCGGGTTCAATAATCCGGTACTGGACTGCCACATGCAATGGCTGCCCGACGCCTGACCGGTAACGGAAAACGCGCCATTGTCGACTTTTTCTGACCAGTACAGTCCCCCGAGTGTACCGTTCACCGGGCCATCGAAAGTCGTCGAAAACCGCAGCTCCTGGCTAAATTGCTTGGTAAGCTTGCGGTTGGCCGAGGTAAAGGAATTTACATTGCCGTCCAGAAACGGCCCGGCCTCCGCGGAGAGAAAAGCATATGCATTGCTGTCCTGTGCCTCGACATTCTCATCGCGCGTAAAGCCCGTCAGAGACGCGAACGTAACGTTCTCCAGAGACCACTCAGCCACCAGCGATACGCGGAACAGTTCCCGATCGAAGCCTACAAAATCTTCGCCGGGTGTAACCGCATTGGGGGCCAGCCTGACAATAAGGTCGTCACCGTCGGGAACCTTTCCGACATTGGTCGGAACCACCCACTCACAGTAACCACTGATGCCACCGGTCGGTACGCTTGAGTCTGTCGTACCCGTGATCGGTTCGCCAAGCGTTTCCAGCAGAAAATTGTTCAGGTCAGAACCGGGGACCTGGCTACTGAAATTCGCTGCCATGATGCGGTCGGTCCTGGCCTGCATGGCCTCATCGTTGCCCGGAACGCCGGCCGATAAGGCGCCGATAAAGTCTGGCAATCCGTTTTGCCCATTGAAGCATTCCGAGATACCGGCGCTCAGCCGGTTGCCGTTAGCGTCCACGATCAATTCGGTGGCCTGCAGAGGGACAGCCCGTTCAGTATTGAATGGCAGAAATGCCTGTGCTGACGGTTGACCTTCATCATCCGTGTATTCGGTGCGTAACTTGAATGACAGGTTGTCACCGATATGCGAATCAAAGGTCAACGCCAATCCATAGCCCTTGTCGCCACCGATCGTATCGCCGGTAATCGAATTCTCGTAGAAACCTTCCTCATCCCACCAGGCGCCGTTCAGACGAAACCCGAGGGCATCACCGATCAACGGTGCACTGACGCTGCCGATCACGCTGTAGCGGGCATTTTCGGCGACATCGAATCTCACCTCGGTCTCCAGCGAGTCGGATGGGTCCTTGGTGATGTACTGAATTGCGCCGTTAAATGCACTGCGACCGTATAATGCCATTTGCGGTCCCAGCACCACTTCGATGCGTTCGATATCAACCAGGCGCGTATTCAGTAACAACGAACCCCCTGAACTCGTGATCGCTTCACTCGACACATCGATGCCGTCGAGGAGCAAGGCGACGTTCTGCCGCCCGCGGGTCGGTGACAGGCCGCGCACCACGATTCGCGTATCGCTTTGTGCGAAAGACTCATCGAACTGGATACTCGATGTGAGGCGTGCCACGTCGGCAATATTTCTGATGCCTTTCCGGTCGATGTCCCGTGCCGAAAATGCCGTCACGCTCATCGGCACGTCCTGCAGACTCTCCTCGGTTTTACGCGCCGTAACGACAATCTCATCGACTTGGGACCAGGCATTGATCGGATTGAGGGTGATTACGCTGACTATGACAAAAATTGCCAGGGACAACCGGGTTCGTACCAAGCTGCTTGAGTCCAAAATACTTCCCCCACTCATTATTAATATTGGCTCCCGAAGTTGCCAAGCCTATCACCAATAGCGCTGTTTCTGGACATGGATTCTTGCCCCGTCGGAAAAAGCCGCGACGACTCAGCCGGCATCCCGCCAGACTAACCAAAATACGGTTTGCAGATCGGAATCCTCCCGGCGCCTGGCCGCCACGAATTTTCTTACGACGTTTACCGTTCGATGTGCAGGCCGCTGAATCACCGTATTAATACGACTAGAACATTACCGTACGATGTGATACATTAGTGTTCGATTTTATCATGAGCACTTAATCCAATGCCTCAAATCGATACAGCCGTTGCTATGAGCCCCAAGGTCCGCAAGCGTCAAAGCCGGACACGTCAGCGAATTCTCGACGAAAGTGCTCATTTATTCGTGGCCAAGGGTTTTGAGAATGTCAGCGTCGAGGAAATTATCGAGGCCGCGGAAATCGCGAGGAGCAGCTTTTACCGGTTTTTCTCAAGTCGGGATCAGGTACTCGCCAATATCATCCGCCCCGTGTTTGAGCAGGGCTTACTCGAACTGGAAAAAATCAAAACGACCGATCCTGCCGACACCATGTCGGGGATCTTTGATACCTATATAAAACTCTGGAACAACAGCCCGGATGCCTTGCGCGTATCGACCCGGGTTGGCGGTGTCTACTTTTATTTGTTCGAGGATGTTCATGCTCTTTTTCGCGACAGGATTGCCGGCCTGCTGAGCGCCATAGAGTCATCCGGCATTTTTATAAATGGCAGCGCTGGCCACACGGGAAGGCTGCTCGCCCGGACCGCCGTTGACGTTCTGGAGGTGTATAGCCGGGAAAACGATTTCGCCGAACTTTTTCATAACACAATGACAGGATTTCTGTTAGACACAGAACAAAAAAACAGGAGTAAATAATTAGTGAGCACAGTGAGTAAGATTTTTTTTCGCCCACCCTTCATCGGACTACTGGGTTTCGTTATCGTCCTGCTGGTCCAGGCGCTGGGGCATACCGTCATGATCCTGATGGAGAACATTTTCGGCGAAGCCTACGTTTACCAGTCAGCTACTTTCCTGGGCGCAGTCGGCGCTGTGATGCTCTACATCGGCATGAAGAACCCTGGTGAAGTGGCTGCAACCTGGCTGGGTTTTTTCGCCGGTACGTTTCTCTGGACCGGCTGGGTCGAGTTCGCCTTCGTCTGGAATGCAGCCTGGCTGGGAATTCCTGACCAAATGGTCGATGCTGAGATGGTCAATGGCAAAATCGCAACCAAGGCTGAATACCTCGTCATGATGTCCTCGGTCGGCGTCATGATGGCCACGCTGGTATATTTCACTCTCAATAAGGAAACCAAGTGCAACTTCTTCCATTGGTTTCAGCGCCGCCTGCACATGAGCACCGGCAAGCCGACCCGCGGTTACCCGCGCAACTTCGCGGCCATTACCGCGCTTGAGACCATGTACGTTATCTGGTTCTGCTATCTGGCCCTGCTTTTCATCTACGAAGTTCTGGGCGACACACACCCGGCAACCTATGTTCTGTTTTTCGGCAATACGATCTGGGCCATGTATCTCCTCAACCGCCTCGTGAAATTCTGGAAAGTGACGACCGCGATACGCTACGCAATTCCGACGGCGATCATCACCTGGAACAGCATCGAGTTGCTCGGCCGCTGGAACCTGTTCGAAGAAATCTGGATTCACCCCGAGAAATATGTGCTCGAGATGTCCATGGTATTCGGCGCGTTCGCCATCGTGACCGTCGTGTCAATATTGACTCCGGCGCATGGCAAGGCAGAATTCGAGAAGGAGAAACGGGCCGCTTAACCCGGACGTTGCAAGCCTGGCGAAAAAACACGAACGGCAATCGCACCGAAGAATAAGGCCACCTGTACCAGCCCGACCATAACAAAAGGCGCGCTCGGACCGAATGCATCAAACAGGCGGCCACCCACCACGAAAGCCAGCATTATGCCGACCGCACCACAAAACCCGTTCATGGCGATCACGGCGCCCCGCTCAGCCGGCTTAGCTTCCTGGCCAACCAAAGTCATTGACGCGGCCATGACGCTCATTTGCCCGATAGAGAGAATAATAAAAGCCGGGATGTAGGATAAATCCAGCGGCGAATCAACCAACCACATAGACGTGTAACCAACGCCGCCCAAAAGCATCGCCAACGCCAGCCCGGTAACACGATTGACCCGATCCAGAAGCCAGCCGTAAATCACCACCCAAATCATGCCGACGATACTCATGATACCGATGAGTTGTCCGACTTTACCCATGGCCTGTGCCGTCGTCAGACCAGCGGCCGGAGCAGCATTGATTGCCCACAGGGAAACAAACATGCCCTTTATTGAGACATCAGCCCGACCAACAAAGGCCGCTCCATAGGACAGCAGTATGCGCGGGTTGCGTGCGGCTCGAAACCCGCTGGTCATCAATACCCGCCATTCCGGTGCATCTTCGGACGAGCCAGCCGGAATGCCGCCTTTTAAACCGAGACGAAACCAGATGGCCGATAGAAAACATAAGCCGGCAACAACCCCGAACATCACCCGCCCGGCCAGTACCTGCTCAAATCCGCGCGCACTGAACATCGAAGGAATTTGCGCAATGACCAGCGAAACGAAAATCACGCCAAAGCCGTTCATCACATTACCGAAACCGATCAATTTTCCGCGTGAAGATTCGTGAGGATAATCATTACCCACGACAGCGATTATCGCAGCCAGACAAGATGCGCCGACGGAAAAAATCACGCGGTATAACGTCAATTCTGCAATGCTGTTGGCCATTGGATACAAAACATAGCCGACACCGGATATTACAATTCCAAATACCATCAAAGGCCGGCGACCGATACGGTCCGATAGCCAGCCAAATGGATTAATCAGAATAATGGCCAGAATTTCCTGCCACATGCCCAGGTTACCGCTAACGGTCCCTTGCTGGTCCCGAGGTATCTGCAAAATCTCCGTCAACACATAGGGCTGCAGGATATTCATACCAGCCAGCATCCCGATTACGATGAATGAGGCATACAGGAATGACCAGAAATTAAATTTCGTCACGCCCTGCGCCAGATGCATGGGCCCAACTTTTACACCTGTAATAGCAGTCATAGATGTCCTTAATGAACTAACGCGTTACGGACTCACGAACTTGTGAGCAAGTAGATTGATCACCGCTATTTAACTTGCGGTGAGCGAGCCGCCCGGTTCCCCGTTAAGGTAAAATATGTGAAAGTCGTATAGCCCCCCCGCCCGAAGATGCTGTGAGCGGCAAGCCTACCTTTGTTTCGCGATGACTCAAACTCTGAGTAACTTTGACCGAGAACCAAACACACCTCTTTATTGTCGAACACGAGGAACCCAGCCGGGACACACCACCTGAGACATGAATAGAACCAAAATACTCCTGATATTTCTGATAATTGGACTGATTGCCGGGGGTACCTGGCTCGATATTGGCCAATACCTGACTCTCGAGGAATTTCGGGCGCGACAGGACTCCTTGCAAAATCTTGTGGATCAGAATTTAGTCGCGGCAGTTCTCGTTTATTTTCTGGTCTATGTCACGGTCGCGGCCTTGAACATCCCGGGCGCCGCGGTCATGACCCTGGTCGCCGGCGCACTCTTCGGCCTGCTAGTGGGCACCGTGGTAGTCTCCTTTGCCAGCACCATCGGCGCCACATTGGCGTTCCTGTTGTCACGGTTTTTGTTGCGAGACTATGTCGAGCGCCGGTTCAGTCGCGCGGCCGAACGAATTAACAACGGACTCAAAAAAGAAGGCGCCTATTATTTGTTCACGCTGCGCCTGGTACCCATTTTTCCGTTTTTTGTCATCAACATGGCAATGGCCCTCACGCGTCTTAAGACGGTGACATTTGCCTGGGTCAGCCAGGTTGGCATGCTCGCCGGAACGGTGATTTACGTGAATGCCGGCACGCAAATCAGCCGGATTGAGAGTACCGCGGATATCCTGTCGCCGGGGCTGCTGGGCTCATTCATTCTGCTGGGTATTTTCCCACTCCTGGCAAAAAAATCTCTGGCGATCATCACGATGCGCCGCCACCGCAAGCAGTTCAAAAAGCCGAAGCGATTCGATGTCAACCTGGTCGTCATCGGCGCCGGCGCCGCAGGGCTGGTGACGGCTTATATCGCTGCCGCCTCGAAAGCAAAAGTCGTTCTTATAGAAAAGCATCGCATGGGTGGCGATTGCCTCAATACGGGCTGCGTTCCCAGCAAGGCCCTGATCCGTTCCGCTCGAATCGCATCTTATATGGAACGCGCGGAATCATTTGGATTACGGGTCGATAATCCCGGCGTCGATTTCCCGAAGGTGATGCAACGAGTACGTGACGTCATCAAGACCATCGAACCGCATGATTCAGTGGAGCGCTACACGAAGCTCGGGGTAGATTGCATTCAGGGTACGGCCGTTATCGATTCTCCATACTCGGTGAGCGTAAACGGTCAAACCATTTCGACGCGCAGTATTGTGATCGCGACCGGTGGCGAACCATTCATACCGCCGATTCCGGGCCTGGACGATATGGCGCATTGGACCTCCGACACAATCTGGGATATGAGTGAGCTGCCTGAGCGACTGCTCATTCTCGGTGGCGGGCCCATTGGCTGCGAAATGGCGCAGGCCTTTCAAAGGCTTGGAAGCACGGTCACCCTGGTAGAAATGGGACCACGCCTTTTGATTCGCGAAGACCCGGAGGTTTCGGCAGCGATCGCGGCCCAATTTACCGAAGATCGAATAACGGTGTTGACGAAACATACGGCAACGCGATTCGAGGCGCGCGGCGAACAAAAACTCGTGTACTGCTCGGCCGCCGAAAAAGCCGGTGACAACAATATAGAAATTGAATTTGACGAAGTTCTGGTCGCCGTAGGCCGCCGCGCGGATACAAAGAGTCTCGGGCTTGAGAACTTAGGCATTGAGTCAAACCCGGATGGCACAGTCGCCGTGAATGAGTACCTGCAGGCCACATACCCCAACATATACGCCTGCGGTGATGTTGCCGGCCCCTACCAATTGACCCATGCGGCGGCACACCAGGGATGGTATTGCGCAATGAACGCGCTGTTCGGCGGCGTGCGAAAATTTCGCGTCGACTATTCCGTATTGCCCTGGGCGATATTTACCGACCCGGAAGTCGCACGGGTAGGTCTTAACGAAGAAGAAGCCATGGTTCAGGGCATCGAATACGAGATCACGCGTTACAACATAGATGATCTGGACCGGGCGATTGCCGACAGCGAAGCAACCGGATTCGTCAAAGTGCTGACTCCACCGGGCCGCGACAAGATTCTTGGTGTCAGTATTGTTGGCCCACATGCCGGCGACCTGATCGCTGAATTCGTCATTGCCATGCGTAACGGCCTCGGACTGAAAAAGATACTGAATACGATTCACATATACCCCACCTTCTCCGAAGCCAATCGATTCGCGGCCGGCGAGTGGCGAAAGGCCCACCTTTCAGAGCGCCTGATTGACATCGCGCGACGCTATCACCAGTGGATGCGCCACTAGCCCGGACTATTCATGAATCGCCGCGATGATTGCGCAGAGATTTGTTCGCACACGGGATTTTCCGACCGAGCGGAATACCGGTGTGTATTTCCGAGGGAGGAAAAATCCGTGTGCGGACAAGGATCAAGCAAGGGCGCGAGCGCATTCAGGAATAGTCCGGGCTAGCAGGCTGGTACTCCGTCAAGGTAATATTGTTGGTGTACCAGCTCCCCCAGGGGCTGATTTGTTACAAACTGTTGCATCTTGTTACCCCCCGGTCATGAAAATTTGACCAGACGGTATTAATCTGTCTCGATGGCTATGAACGCCCAAAATAGACAGCCTCCCGATGCAGAGTCCGCATCGGAGGCGATGATCATCACGCAGAATTTACGGCGCAGTTACCCCATGGGCGACATCGTCGTTCACGCCCTTTGCGGTATCGATCTGGTTATCAGAAAAGGTGAGTACGTCGCGATCATGGGCCCATCCGGATCCGGGAAATGGACATTAATGAATCTTATCGGCTGCGTCGACAGCCCCTGATGAAGGCGTATATCGACTGAATGGTCGAACAGTTTCGAATATGGGTGACCGGAAATTAGCGCAGGTTCGCAATAAGGAAATCGGCTTTGTATTTCAGACGTTCAATCTGCTAAACAGAACGACCGCACTGCATAATGTCGAAATGCCACTGATTTACGCCGGCGTCGGCCGAAAGAAGCGGCAGAAGATTGCCGAAGATGTGTTGACGCGTGTCGGCCTGGCCGATCGAATGCGTCACAGGCCCAGCGAATTGTCCGGCGGCCAGCGGCAACGAGTCGCAATCGCCAGAGCATTGGTCACATCGCCGAGCATATTGCTGGCCGATGAACCAACGGGCAATCTTGACTCCAATACCGCGCGTGAAATTATGTCTTTATTTGATGAACTGCACCAAAGTGGGCATACCATCATCCTCGTGACGCACGATGCCGATGTCGCCGGTCACGCCGATCGCATAATTAAATTATTGGATGGTGCAATCGAGTCTGACGAACGTAGGTGAAGAAACCATGCGATTAATTATTCCAATGATAATTCTGGCACTGGGCCTGACGGGCTGCGAGAAACCGGAAGAAGTAGTGGTCTATGAAAGCGCGCCAGTTGTGCGCCGGGATATCGTTGTGGCCGTGGAAGCCGCGGGCATTATCGAACCCTATCTTACGGTCGAAGTTAAATCCAAGGCATCGGGCGAGATCCTCAGCATCCAGGGTGAAACCGGCGACCTGGTCGAGTTGGGAACCACCCTGGTGCGAATCGACAAACGTGCACCGCGCAATCAACTCAATCAGGCTGAGGCGGAACTCGAAGCGGCAAGAGCACGACGATCGATTGCCGAGGCCCAGATGCGACGATCAAAAACGTTATTTGAATCACGCACGATCAATGAAGTGGATTACGAGCAAACTACGCTTGAGTTTGCCAACGCCAAGGCCGAGGTTATTCGCTCACAGGTGGCTGTGGAAAATGCCCGGATCGCATTAGACGACACCGAGGTCAGAGCACCGATGACCGGGACAATTATCGACAAGCTGGTTGAAAAAGGACAGGTCATATCCTCACCGACCATGGATGTTGGCGGCGGTACTTTGCTGTTAATGATGGCCGACTTGAGCTCCGTGCAGGTGAACTCTCTGGTCGATGAAACGGATATCGGCAAAATACAACCGGACCAGCTCGTTACCGTGACGGTTGCGGCCTATCCGAACCAACCCTTTGAAGGGAAAGTTGCGAAAATCGAACCCAAGGCAGTAGAAGATCAGACGGTCACTACATTTTCCGTTCTGATTATTCTGCAGAACGAATCCGGCCTGCTACGTCCCGGCATGAACGCCGACGTCGAAATACGCATCACCGAACGTCGGGATGTCGTCGCTGTGCCTACCACCGCCCTGAGAACCGATAAGGACATTCCGGTATCCAGCATGCTTGTTGGCTTGACAGATGCCATAGTCCGGGAGCAACTGGGTAGCCCGGCGGCAACAGCCAGGACCGAAACCCGGTTGAGAGACGCCTATCAGTTTCAAGGCCGTTACTGGGTTTTTCTGGATGAGCCGTCCGGCCCGCGAGCTGTTACGGTAAATACCGGTCTGACCGACCTCGATTACAGCGAAGTACTGTCAGGCCTGGACGAGGGGGACCAGGTGTTGCTGCTACCAAGCTCTGATCTGATTCTGTCGCAGCAGCGATTGCAGAACATGATGCGGAGATTCACCAGCCTCCCCGGAATGCAGCAAGACGAGGACAAAGACAAGGACAAAGACAAGGACAAAGACAAGGTCAAAAGTGAGGAGTGATATACTGGATCCCTATCTCATAATCCCGCGTGACCCACGCAACGCTTAGCGGTCTCGTGCGACATTCGGGCTGGCAGGACGTGTTTTTCCGCAACAACTACGATTCATAAGCAAAACAGCAAACTAATTCCAGACAGGATTTCAGCCATGTTATTCAACGAAATGATCTCCGTTGCGCTGCAGTCGATCCGGACGAATATGTTTCGCGGCTTTCTGACCATGCTCGGCATTATTATCGGCGTCGGATCCGTCATCACGATGGTTGCCCTGGGTTCCGGCGCACAACGTGCCATCGACGATCAGATCGACGCATTAGGCGCAAGCATTCTATCGATCAGATCCGGTGGCTTCATGCGTCATGGCGTCGGCAGCAGCCAAATTACATTGAACATCGATGATGCGCAGGCGCTTGCATCTGACGCGTCAATGATTAGCGCCATCGTTCCCGAAGTTTCGCGTCAGCTGCAAACCAAATATCTGAACAAAAACCAGAATATTCGCATCGTCGGTATTCCTCCAAATTTTGCTGATGTACACAACTACGCCATCCACTATGGAAAAATTTTTACGCAGGCCGACAGTGCCGCCAAGCGCCGCGTCGCTGTGCTCGGACATGGCGTGCCAAAGAAACTCGAGACGACGGCAGAGAAAATATTTGGCAAAGATATTTATATCAACAACACGAGCTTTGAAGTCGTTGGAATACTCGAAGAAAAAGGCTCTGCCGGCTTTCGGAACACAGACGAACAGATCTGGATACCCTTGACCACGGCCCAGTTTCGTGTCTTTGGCACCAAGGAACTCGATGTGATCAGTGCGCAAGTAGCACGCGGAGTCGCCGTTGAACGGGCAATCGTCGATATTGAGCGTATCCTGCGACGCGAACACCGGATCTTGCCCGGCGCAAAAAATACCTTTTCTATCGGCGATCCGCGTCAGTTCTTCAACGTGCGTCAAGCAGCCACCCAGATTTTCGCCTATTTATTGGCCAGCATTGCGAGCATCAGCCTGATTGTCGGCGGGATTGGCATTATGAATATCATGCTGGTTACCGTGACTGAGCGGACCCGTGAAATCGGAATTCGCAAAGCGCTGGGCGCGACCCGCTTTAATATTCTCATGCAATTTCTAATTGAGGCGATGGTGCTTTGCCTGATCGGTGGCCTGGTCGGTGTACTGCTCGGAGTCGGTATCTCCTACGCGATGAACGAAATCATCGGCTGGCAGACGGTTGTCTCGCCACTTGCAATCGGCATCGCGTTCGCATTTAGCGCCGGAATCGGGTTGTTCTTTGGTATCTGGCCGGCTAGTAAAGCCGCGAAACTCGACCCTATTGAGGCCTTGCGCTACGAATAACCTGTAGTAACTCAGACAGGCTTAATTCTACAGGCCCTGTACGGCGCGTAACGCATAGGTTCACCGATTCCAAACGGTCGTGACCTGCAGGCCTTGTCTGCGGCATACGCTTCGCAGGGAATAAAGCGGACCGCAGGGAGCCATCCCAGCGAAGCGTATGCCGCAGACAAGGCCGAATGCCTGGCACATGGTTTCGGCTGGTGGAATGATTGGCTATTTCAAGTATGCACCAGTGCTCGCGGCAGTTCGCCGGAGACGCTTTCCTGGGATGGCTCCCTGCGGTCCGCTTTATTCCCTGCGGAAAGCGTCTCCGGCGAACTGCCTCCAACGGTGGATTTGCGAAGTGCATTTTTCGTGTGATCGGACACTGCCTGTCCGATGAGATCTGAATATTCACGAATGGCCCGGATTTCGGGCAATGAAACTACCGATACTTATTCAATAGTTTGAGCAGGGTGACAACATCGGGCGCCAATGTCCGGGCCAGCGGGCCTGAACTGTAACTTGAATGTACGATTTTACCGTCTGCGCCAACGATAAATTCAGATGGCTGGATGATGCCGCGACTGCCCTCCCACCATGCCCCGAGTGAATCAGCAATATCACGAGTCACGCCATATGCGACCGGGAACGACAACTCATCGGCCACTTCCTGAGCCTTGTCACTGGGATCCGTGCTTGCCGCCACTACCGTCACCCCAAGCGCTGCAAGGTCGCTTTTTTGCTCTTCGAAGC
>PVMK01126351.1_pt1 | contig 15323 bp, 15 predicted proteins | sample 1853481 | NCBI WGS metagenome assembly PVMK01 (sample SAMN08533507, study PRJNA380276) | Marine sediment metagenome, whole genome shotgun sequencing project.
CGGCACGGGCAGCTTGACCATGGCTGGTGCAAGATCGGACGAAAGTCTCGAGGTTATGCTCGAGCCATTGGACAATCAGGTTCTGGCGAACCTGTGTGGGCAATGTGATGAGCACCTGCGCCAGATCGAACGGCGGCTCGGCGTGCATATTCGCAATCGCAGCAACCGCTTTCAGGTAACCGGTTCGGAGCAGTCTTCACAACAGGGTGTTCGTGTGCTCAGGGAGTTGTATGCACTGGCCGGTCGCGAGCGCCTCGATCCAAAACGTATCCATCTGTGTTTGCAGGAGTCTTCAATGGCGGATGAGCAGAATACTGACGGCCATGGCAGCGAAGACTCGGTCGACGCGGGAGCCGGTGCGGATGCCAGGAATATCAGGACACAGCGACAGTTGATTCATTCCCGTGGTAAACATCAGCGTGCCTATATCGACGGCATCAGGGGACATGACCTGACGTTCGGGATTGGTCCGGCCGGCACCGGCAAGACGTATCTCGCCGTTGCCTGCGCCGTCGAGGCATTGGAGCAGGAATATGTCCGGCGCATCGTGCTGGTTCGGCCAGCTGTCGAGGCCGGCGAGCGATTGGGGTTTCTTCCCGGCGACCTGTCGCAGAAAGTCGATCCGTACCTGCGGCCGATGTACGACGCGCTGTACGAGATGCTCGGCTTCGACCGGGTCGCCAAATTGATTGACCGCAATATCATCGAGGTCGCGCCGCTCGCATTTATGCGCGGTCGCACACTGAATGAGAGTTTTATCATCCTCGACGAGGCGCAGAATACGACCGTCGAGCAAATGAAGATGTTTCTGACACGCATGGGCTTTGGTTCGCGGGCTGTCGTGACGGGTGACATTACGCAGATCGATTTGCCGCATAGTCAGGCATCCGGTCTGCGTCACGTCCTGCGCGTACTCGACGGCGTACCCGAAGTCAGCTTCACATTCTTCAATTCCCGTGATGTCGTGCGCCACGATCTCGTGCAGCGTATCGTCGAGGCGTACGAAGGATTCGAGTCGGACTCGTCTGTCGATGACAACCGCAACGATGCAGGCAAATGAGCGCCGTCCGCACCACCACTCCGCTGTACGTCGATCTGCAGGTGGCGGTCGATGGGTTCTTTGTGCCGGATGATGCGGACTGCAGAGCGTGGGTTGGCGCTGCGCTGTCTGCCGGCAGCCGTACGGTATCCGGTGTCGTAACGGTGCGCCTGGTCAGCGAAGACGAGAGTGCCGCATTGAATGCAACATATCGCAACAAGCCGGGAGCGACGAATGTACTGGCATTTTCCGGTCCCGGAGATACGCTGGCAATTACCAATGGCGATGTGGCGGGCGACGTGGAACTGGGCGACTTGGTTATCTGTTTGCCGGTTGCCTGCCGGGAAGCCGATGAGCAGGGTAAACAGCCCAAAGCGCATCTGGCGCATCTCGTTGTGCATGGCACGCTGCACCTGATAGGTTACGATCACGAACACGAGGCTGATGCCGAGCATATGGAAAGTCTCGAAGTCCGGGCTCTGGGCGAGCTCGGGTTTGCCGATCCGTATGTCGCCCCTGAACGGACGAACAACAGAAGAGTATGAGCGACGATAATAAAAACGGGTCAGTCCCGCAGCGGAACTGGTGGTTGCAACTTCGCAGTGTATTTACCGGCGACCTGCCGACTCGGGAAAGCCTGCTGGCGCTGTTGCGCGGTGAGCGGTGGAGTAAAGTCATCAACGCCGACGAGGTCACGATGCTGACCGGCGTGCTCAAGGTGTCCGAGACCCAGGTGCGCGAGGTCATGATTCCGCGGTCCCACATGGTCGTCATCGAGCGTGGCGCGCCGAGGGAAGAAGTGATCAAATCGATCGTCGAGTCCGGGCACTCCCGGTTCCCGGTCATCGGTGAGGACCGCGATGAAGTCGTCGGTATCCTGCTGGCCAAGGACGTCTTGTCCCATATCGTTTCCAGCCCTGATGAGGCCTTCGACCTCGGGCCGTTCCTGCGTCAGCCGACCTTTATTCCGGAAAGCAAGCGACTCAATACGCTGCTCAAGGAGTTTCGCGTCAGCCGCAACCACATCGCCATTGTAGTTGATGAGTATGGCGGCACGGCCGGGTTACTGACGATCGAAGACGTGCTCGAGGAAATTGTCGGCGAGATTGACGACGAGCATGATCCGCTCGAAGCCGAGCCGATCCAGAAAAAATCTGATTCGCTCTACCAGGTCCGCGCACTGACTCGTATCGATGAGTTCAACGAATATTTCGGTATCGAATTCAGTGATGAAGAGTACGACACCATCGGCGGGCTGATTATTCACGAACTCGGCTCTATGCCGCGGCGGGGTGAGCGCGTGTTCTTTAACGGGTTCGAGTTCAAGGTCGTTCAGGCGGACCGTCGTCGGGTGCACGTCCTCGATGTGACGCGCGCAGAGCCGCCGGCCGACACCGGAACGACGGCCGAAACTTGAGGTTGCCCATCGCGTTCACCCATTGGGAGCGCTGGGCCGCCGGCCTGACTGGCCTGTTGTTGCCACTGGCCTTCGCGCCGTTCGGCTGGTATCCGCTGATCTTTCCACTACTCGCGGCTTTGATGTTTCTATGTGAAGGGTGCCGCCCGGCAGAGGCGGCATGGCGCGGTTTCTGGTTCGGCTTCGCCGCGTTCGCGGCCGGCACGTATTGGTTGTACACCAGTATCCACGTGTTTGGCGGCGCGCCGGTCATCGTCGCCTTTGTGCTGATGCTCGGTTTGTTTTGCCTGATGGCATCCTACACAGCACTCGCGGCCGCCGCCGCTACGGTATCCGGACTCGCACCGGTGTTGCGCTGGTGCCTGGTATGGCCCGCGTTGTTCACGGTCTTCGAATGGTTACGCGGGTTCCTGTTTACCGGCTTTCCGTGGCTGACGCTTGGTTACGGTCAGATCGACGGGCCGCTGGCGGCGTGGGCACCGATCGCCGGCGTACACGGCGTGTCGTTTGTCACGGTCATACTGGCCGGCGGTTTGTTGACGCTGATTCGTGGCGGTTCTGCCGCTCGCATGATTGCCACCGGCCTGATCGTCGTGCTGCTTATTGTTACCGTTGTCGTGCAAAAGAGCCGGTGGACCGGGCCGGACGGCGACGAGGTGCGCGTCAGCATGGTGCAGGGCTCAATTTCCCAAGACCGCAAATGGTTACCCGAACAGCTACAGCCCACCCTCGAACTTTACAGTCGCCTGACGTTTGAGCAGGACGCGGACCTTGTTATCTGGCCCGAGGTTGCCGTGCCGGCACTCGCGCCCCGGGTACAGGACTTTCTCGATGCAGTTGCCGGCGAAGCGCGTGCCCGGAATCTGCAAATCTATCTCGGCATCCTGACGTTGGATCGCGATACAGATCAGTATCGCAACTCGCTGATTGGGCTCGGCCGGCATGCCGACGAGTATCACAAGCGGCATCTTGTGCCGTTCGGCGAGTTTTTTCCGGTGCCGGACTTTGCCCGGCGCTGGATGCGCAGCGCGGGTCTGCCGAACCAGGACACACTGGCCGGCAGTGACGAGCAGGCCCTGTTGCGGCTCGGCGATGTGCGCCTGGCGCCGACGATTTGTTATGAAGATGCCTACGGCGCCGAGCAACTCGATTTCCTGCCGGCGGCCAATATGCTGATCAACGTCAGTAATGATGCATGGTTCGGCGACTCGATTGCGCCTCATCAGCACCTGCAGATCGCCCGCATGCGTGCACTTGAAACCGGTCGCTTTATGCTGCGGGCGACGAATACCGGCATCACCGCGATCATTTCACCGCTCGGTGCGGTTGTCGCACGCGCCCCTCAGTTCGAGCCGGCTATTTTGAGCGGCGTCGTCCAGCCGTATGCCGGCTCGACACCTTACGTGCGCTTCGGCAACTGGCCCGTGCTGCTGATCTGCCTGGCACTGATCGGTGTTGCCGGGTATCTCGGTCGTCGAAATCAGGTGTATCCTTGCGGCCCCAGCTAACTATGAGCAAGGAACATTGACCGAAATACCCTACGATCCGGAGCAGGTTGAGACGCAGGCGCAGCACTTTTGGGAAACTGAAGGGACATTCCGCGCCGGCGAAGACCCGACACGCGAAAAATTTTATTGCCTGTGCATGTTCCCGTACCCGAGCGGCCAGCTGCACATGGGGCACGTGCGTAACTACACGATCGGCGATGTCGTATCACGATACCAGCGCATGATGGGAAAAAATGTTCTGCAGCCGATGGGCTGGGATGCTTTTGGCTTACCGGCCGAGGGCGCCGCGATCAGGCACGGTATGGCGCCGGCGAAATGGACGCGCGAAAACATCGACTACATGCGTGGCCAGCTCAAGCGGCTGGGATTCGGTTACGACTGGGACCGTGAGCTCGCAACGTGTGATCCCGAGTATTACCGATGGGAGCAGTGGCTGTTCACGCGCATGCTCGACAAGGGACTGGCCTATAAAAAGAAGGCGGTTGTTAACTGGGATCCGGTCGATGAGACCGTACTGGCGAACGAACAGGTCATCGACGGCTGCGGCTGGCGATCCGGTGCGCCGGTCGAGCGTCGGGAAATTCCGCAATGGTTTTTGCGTATTACCGATTACGCCGAGGAGTTGCTGGCCGAACTCGATAACCTGGACTGGCCGGAGCCGGTCAAAATCATGCAGCGTAACTGGATCGGCCGCTCGGAAGGTGTCGAGGTCGAGTTCGGCATAGAGAATTCACAAGATGTCTTGCGAATTTATACGACCCGGCCCGACACGTTATTGGGGGTGTCGTATATGGCGGTCGCGGCTGAACATCCGCTCGCCACCCGGGCCGCCGAAACGAACCCGCAGCTGCAGGCATTTATTGAAGACTGTCAGCGACATGCCGTCTCCGAAGCCGCGATGGAGACGATGGAGAAACAGGGTCGCTCGCTGGGCATTAATGCCGTGCACCCGATCACCGGCGAGTTTGTGCCGGTCTGGGTCGCGAATTTTGTGCTGATCGGTTACGGCACCGGCGCCGTCATGGCTGTGCCGGGGCATGATCAGCGCGACTGGGAGTTTGCGCGCGAGTACGGCCTGCCGATCCTGCAGGTCATCGAACCGGCATCTGGCGAAGCTCATGTGTGCGACATCGAGTCGGCCGCATTCGTCGAATACGGCGTGCTCGTCAACTCCGGCAAGTACACGGGCCTGACATTTACGGAAGCTTTCGACGCAATTGCAAAAGACCTGGAGGCGGCCGGCAAGGGCGAGCGCCAGACCAATTATCGACTTCGCGACTGGCTGATCTCGCGCCAGCGTTATTGGGGTGCGCCGATTCCCGTTATCACGACCGGTGACGGCGAGCCGTTTGGTGTACCGGACAAGTTCCTGCCCATTGTATTGCCGGAAGATGTCGACCTGGGCGACGGCGGTTCGCCGATCAAGAAGATGCCGGCGTTCTATGAGACGACGGATCCTGTGACCGGTGAACCGGCAATCCGCGAGACCGATACCTTTGACACATTCATGGAATCGTCGTGGTATTACGCACGGTTCTGTTCACCGGGCAGCGAGTCGGCGATGGTCGACGAGCGGGCACGTTACTGGTTGCCCGTCGACCTGTATATCGGCGGTGTTGAACACGCGATCCTGCACCTGCTGTACGCACGATTCTTTTACAAGATCATGCGTGACGAGGGGCTCGTCGACGGCCCCGAACCGTTCAGAAAATTGTTGACGCAGGGCATGGTGCTCAAAGACGGGGCGAAGATGTCCAAGTCGAAGGGCAACACGGTCGATCCGCAGGGGCTGATCGATCGTTATGGTGCCGATACCGTGCGGTTATTCATCATGTTTGCGTCGCCGCCCGAGCAGAGTCTGGAGTGGTCCGATGACGGTGTGCAGGGGGCATCGCGGTTCCTGCGCCGGTTATGGCGCATCGTTCAGGACCATGCCCACGGCGATCCGCCCGGAGAACTGAACCCGGATGCGCTTGACACGGTACAGCGCGATCTGCGTCGTATCGTACACAGCACCATAGGGAAGGTCAGCGATGATATCGGTCGCCGCTACACATTTAATACGGCAATTGCGGCTGTCATGGAACTGATGAATGCGATAGCGAAGTTCAAGGTGCACGCAGCACAGGATCGTAGTGTCGTACGCGAGGCGCTTGAGACGGCCGTGCTGCTGCTGGCGCCGATCATTCCGCATATCTGCCACGAGTTGTGGCATGCGCTGGGTCATAAGACGGCAATCGTCGATGAATGCTGGCCGACCGTTGACGAGAGCGCCCTGCAGGCTGACACGATACAGATTATTGTGCAGGTCAACGGCAAGCTGCGGGCGCGCATCGACGTGGCGGCAGATGCCGGTAACGACGACATCGAACAGGCGGCGCTGGCGGATGATAATGTGCAGCGTTTTATCGCCGATCAGCCGGTGCGAAAGGTGATTGTTGTGCCCGGAAAACTTGTCAATGTCGTGGTTTAGAAGAAAAATGGTGTCAGACACCATATTTGATTGGACTTCATGCTGAAATTTAATTTCATAGTGTCGAAAATGGTGTCAGACACCATTTTTCTTGCCCCTCTTTTCTGCTTGGCGCCATTGCTGCTGTCGGGATGCGGTTTTCACCTGCGTGGCAGTGTGGATTTACCGCCTGATATCAAGAGCGTATATATTCAGGCCGAAGATCGTTACTCACCTTTTTATCGTGAGCTCATTGCAGTGATCCAGCAAAACGATCTCGGGCCGGCCGGTGATCCGGATAGCGCCGACGCGATCATTCGTGTGTTGCGCGATGATGCCGCTCGCCGAACTGTGAGTGTGTCGGCGCGCAATGTACCGGTCGAGTACGAGGTGTATTACATCGTCCGTTGCTCAGTCATTGTTCACGGCGAACAGATCATCGAGGATCAAAGGTTCATCCTGACGCGGAACTACACGTACGACGATACAAAAGTGCTGGGCAAGGCCAACGAAGAGGTATTGCTTACGGACGCGCTGGCGAAGAACCTGGTTGGCTTACTCGTGCAGACGATCAGCGCGGCGAATAAATCACGGCGAATAAATGTCGGCAATTCCATAACCTTGGGGAACCTGTCGGGTCGGATACCGACCAATTCACTACAGCTTCGTCGGATTCGGCACGCCGGGATAGATTTCTTCGGGGTCGAAGACTTTTTCGGTTTCGGTAAATGTCAGCTCGAGTGCGCTTGTTGGTTCGGTGTCGACCTGATCGCCGAACGGGACGCTGCGGTAGAAGCATGAGCGATAGCCGACATGGCAGCTTGCACCGCCGGCCGCGTCGACACGCAGCCAGACACAGTCCTGGTCGTCGTCGATCAGCAGCACTCTGACTGTCTGCACGAATCCGCTCGTCGCACCTTTGTGCCAGATGGCCTGGCGGCTGCGGCTGAAGTAATGAACCTGTCCGGTCTCGATTGTTTTGGCCAGGGCTGCGGCGTTCATGTAGCCGTGCATCAGCAGTTCGCCGGTTTTGTAATCGGTCGTTACGGCCGGGATCAGGCCTTTTTCATCGAATTTTGGCGCAAGTTCAGCGCCTTCCTCGACTTGTTCGATTGTTTTTCGGGCAGCAAAAATTGTCGACGATTCCACGTGTCTGTTCTCCGCAGGGGTCTCCCGCCAGCTATAAAACCCCGCCATGGTGAAGCCACAGCGGCGAACTTGTTATTATAGCGGGCTTGCCCAGCCATTCAGTAGCCATGAGCATTTTTCTATACAACACGCTGACGCGGCGTAAAGAGGAATTTACACCCCAGGAGGCCGCGGAAGACGGTCGCGCGCGGGTGACAATGTACGTCTGCGGACCAACGGTTTACAGCGCGCCGCATATCGGTAACGCGCGGCCCGCTGTCGTGTTCGATGTGCTCGCGCGGTTGCTCAGGAGCCGCTACGCACTGACATACGCGCGCAACATTACCGATGTCGACGACAAGATCAATGCGGCGGCGCAAGAGGCGGGCCTGGATATCAGTGAAATTTCCGGCGAGTTCGCCGCCGCGTATCATGCCGACATGCAAGCGCTGGGCGTAGCAAATCCGGATATCGAGCCGCGTGCGACCGGGCATATTGATCAGATCATCGCAATGATCTCGCGTCTGATCGACAGTGAACATGCTTATGTTGCCGACGGCCACGTATTATTTCGCGTCAGCGCTTTTCCGGCTTACGGCGGTCTTTCACGCCGCGACCAGCGCGAACTGCTGGCCGGCGCCCGGGTTGAAGTCGCCCCGTACAAGGAAGCTCCCGGTGACTTCGTTCTGTGGAAACCGTCAACGCCGGAGTTGCCCGGCTGGGAAAGTCCGTGGGGCCGCGGCCGGCCGGGCTGGCATATCGAGTGCTCGGTGATGGCGGCAGAACATCTCGGCGAAACCATCGACATCCATGGTGGCGGCAATGACCTGATATTCCCGCATCACGAGAATGAAATCGCGCAGAGTACGTGCGCACACGGCGGCAAGTTGTTCGCCCGGTTCTGGTTGCATAACGGATTCGTCAACGTGCATGACACCAAGATGTCAAAATCGCTTGGCAACATCGTGCTGGTTCGCGATCTGCTTGACGAGGCGCCAGGCGAGACGATACGACTGGCGCTGTTAAACGCACATTATCGCCAGCCGCTCGACTGGTCCGATCAGGTCCTGACCGAGATGAAACGCAAGCTCGACCGGTTGTACGGCACCTTGCGTGATATCAACGGCTGGCAGTCGGTCTGGCAGACCATCGAGCCGGACCCGGCCTTCGTCGCGGCGCTTGAGGATGACCTGAATACACCCAAAGCGCTTGCTGCATTGTTCGAACTGTCGCATGCCGCACGCAGCGAGTCGGGCGAGAAGCAGGTACAGGCGGCCGCGCGCCTGCGTGCCAGCGCTGCATGGATGGGGCTGCTGTCTGCCGAGCCGGAGGAGTGGTTCACGGCTGGCAGCGGCGCGAAGCTCGACAGCGCGGCGATCGATCAGCTGCTTGCGGAACGTAACGCGGCGCGGGAACAAAAAGATTTTGCGACGGCGGACCGGATTCGCGACGAGCTTGCCGCGCAGGGAATCTCGATTGAGGATGGCGCTGGCGGCACGCGCTGGCGGCGCAGCTGAGTCATTGGAACGGTAATGAGTGAAATTCAGGCAGCCCAGAATGAGTTGATCGAAGACTTCCGGTTATTCGATAACTGGATAGATCGTTACCAGTACATCATCGATCTTGGTAAAAACCTGCCGGAGTTTCCCGAAGCCTGGCGCACCGAGGAGAACCGGATTCACGGCTGCCAGTCGCAGGTCTGGCTCAGGACCGGGTGCACGGATGGGCGGCTTGATTTCACCGCTGTCAGTGATTCGGCGATTGTGTCGGGTCTGATCGCGATCCTGATGCGTGTATACAGCGGCAGGCAAGCGGGAGAAATAATCATTGCGACTCAGGATTTCATCGGCGAAATCGGTCTCGATGAACACCTGAGTCCGACCCGTAGCAATGGTCTGAATGCAATGATCAAGGCGATCAAGGGTGCGGCCGGGAGCTGTGTCGATTCCTGATGACAATAGTCATGGCCTTGGCCATGACCTTGGCCATGACCCGGATCATGGCTCGTGCGGCGCCCGACCGTCACTGGGTGCGCGTGCGGCGACCGGGTTGATCGCCGGTTATCAGCGTTATATTTCACCGTTCCTGGGGCCGCGCTGTCGTTTCTACCCGACCTGTTCGGCCTATGCCGGGCAGTCCATCACGCGGTTCGGCTTCGTGCGTGGCGGTTGGCTGACACTGCGCCGAATCGTGCGTTGCCACCCGCTATGCGACGGTGGTATCGATCCGGTGCCGGAGCGGTTTAACTGGCTGAATCAAGACGCTAATGAGCGAGAATAGTCTGCTATATTGAAGCCGTGTACCCGCGGAAGCGCGATGGATAAGAAACTATTAGACATAATCTGCTGCCCGACGACGAAGCTCCCCCTCGAGCTGCTGACCAGGGACAGGCTGGATAACCTGAATGCCGCGATTCGTTCCGGCGACATCAGGAACCAGACAGCAACGTTGACCGACGAATTGCCCGAGGCGCTGATCACGCGCGACGGGCATCGTGTCTATCCGGTTCGCGACGGCATCCCGATCCTGCTCGAAGAAGAATGTATCGACTGGATCCAGGTGGCGCGGGTGACAAGCTGATCGCGTGAAGCTGAATCCTCAGCAACTCGAATCTCACGTCAGCGGTAGACTGGCGCCGGTCTATCTCATCTCCGGTGATGAGCCGCTGCTCGTCGACGAGGTGCTCGCAAGACTGCGCAGCGCGGCTGTCGAACAGGGATATACCGAACGCGAGCGTCACGTCGCCGAGCGTTCATTCGATTGGAGCGAACTCGCGTCCGGTCTGCAGAATCTGTCTCTGTTCGCCGAACGGCGCATCATCGAATTACGTCTGCCGACCGGTAAGCCCGGCGACAAGGGGTCGCGTTTTCTTGTCGAAGTCGCCACCAACCCCACGCCGGATACCGTTATCGTCGTCATCACACCGTCACTCGACAAACGTACACAGAAATCGAAGTGGGCGACGAGCCTGATGAAAGCCGGTGCCTGGCTTCCACTGTATTCACCAGGTGCGGCCGAATTGCCGGCGTGGATCGCCGACCGGCTCGCTGCGGTCGATCTGCGCGCCGATCGTGATGCGTTGCAATTGCTGGTATCGCAGGTCGAAGGCAATCTGCTCGCGGCCAAGCAGGAGATTGACAAGTTAGTACTGCTGGCGACGGACGGGCGGGTTACGGTCGATACTGTGCGGACATCGGTTGCCGATGGCGCGCGGTTCGACGTGTTTCAACTCGGCGATGCGGCGCTGGCCGGCAACGGCGCTCGCGCTGCGAGGATCCTGTACAGCCTCGAGAAAGAAGGTGTTGCCGCGCCGCTGGTATTGTGGAGCATCGTACGAGAGAGTATTGCCGTCGCCGATGTCATTCTCATGGTTTCCGGTGGCCAGTCAGTTGGCCAGGCAATGGCTAATGCCGGCGTCTGGTCAAAACGACAGAACTTGTTCCGGCGCGCGACGCAGGGACGTGATACCCGGTTTGCCCGTGGACTCATCGCGAGTGCGAGCCGCGCCGACCGGATCGTCAAGGGTTCGCTCAGGGGCCGGCCGTGGAATGCGCTGCTCGAGTTGACGATGACGTTAGCCAGCAATGACGATGGTTGGCGGGCCGAGACCGTATGACGTCCGTCGTCGTACGCTACACGGAGATGTCCATTTGATGGGCCCGGTTGGATTTTTCGGCGGCACCTTCGATCCGATTCATTTCGGCCACCTGCGTACGGCTTTAGAGCTAATGAACCACCTGCGGCTGTCCGAGGTGCGTTTTACGCCGTGTGGTCACCCGCCGCACAGCAAGACTCCAACCGCATCCGCGGCGCTCAGACTCGACATGGTGAAGGCCGCGATCGCCGGTCAGTCGGGCTTTGTCGTTGATGAGCGCGAACTGAACCGGCCCGGACCATCGTATACGGTCGATTCGCTCGAGGCGCTACGCGCCGAGTCGGCGTCGCGACCGCTCGGACTCATTGTCGGCATGGACGCCTTCATCGATATCGGTTCGTGGCATCGCAGTGAGGACATTCTGCATCTCGCCCACATCATCGTCGCTCGGCGCCCGGGTGCGCAACTGCCCGAGTCCGGACATGCCGGCGCATTGCTGGCCGCAAACAGAGTGACCGGATCTGCTGAGCTTGCGGACGCACCGGCCGGCAAAATACTGGTTCATACGGTGACTCAACTGGAGATTTCATCGTCCGCGATTCGTGCCGGTCAAAGCCCGCGTTACCTGGTACCGGATGCCGTTGCCACGCTGATCGAAACCACCGGCTGTTATGCGTGATGACGATGGCACATGACAGGGTCACGCATAGTCATTATTTCGAAGACAGACACATAAGGAGCATCAATTACGTGCAAAGCAGTGAATTCAAGCAGTTAGCAGAAGGTGCCCTCGATGATCTGAAAGCCGTCAATATCGTCGCGCTGAATGTCACCGGGTTCACATCAATAACCGATTACATGCTTATTGCCAGCGGTACATCGGCTCGCCATGTGCGGTCGATTGCCGACAGCGTCATAGAAAAGGCCCGGGAGGTCGGGCAACCAGTACTGGGAGTCGAGGGACACGAATACGGTGAATGGGTACTCGTTGATCTCGGGGATGTCGTTGTGCATGTCATGCAGCCGCGGGCACGCGATTTTTACAAACTCGAGGACCTCTGGAGCATGGACGAAAAGTCCGTTCGTCCCACCGACGCTGAGCAGGCCGGCTGACGGTCCGCGATGCAACTCTCGGTTCTCGCTGTCGGTACGCGAATGCCGGTCTGGGTTAACGACGGCGTTAAGGAATATGCTCGACGGATGCCGCGCCAGATTCAATTCAGCATTGAAGAAATTCCACCCGGTCACCGCACCGCGCGCGGCTCTGTTGCTGTGGCTCGCGAACAGGAAGCTGCGCAATTAATGAAGCGTGCGGCCGCAGCCGATCTCAGGATCGCGCTCGACGAGAAAGGCAAACCATGGACATCGACAGAACTTGCGGACCAACTGCGGGACTGGCTGCATCATATGCCGCGTGTGGCGTTGATGATTGGTGGCCCGGATGGATTTACAGATGAAATTCGTGATGGTGCGAACAGGCTCTGGTCACTGTCTAACCTGACGCTGCCGCACGGACTCGTGCGCGTTGTGCTGGCCGAACAGTTGTACCGTGCATGGACCATTGTCGATGGACATCCCTATCACCGGGAAGGGCGCTAAGCGACGATGCGCGAGCCATTTATTTACCTTGCATCGGGTTCGCCGCGCAGACGCGAATTGCTTGCGCAACTTGGACTATCGTTCGATTTACTCGTAACGGACATCGACGAATCCTTGCAGTCAGGCGAACTGGCAGATGCGTATGTCTGTCGGCTGGCAAGGGACAAGGCCCGGGCAGCGCTCGGGCAAATGCCAGAGCGCCGTGCGCCGGTCCTCGGCGCGGATACAACCGTCGTTGTCGACCGGCACATCCTCGGTAAACCAGCAGATCGAGAGACGGCCGCGGCGATGCTGCGGCGCCTGTCAGGCCGCGATCATGACGTGCTGACGGCTGTGGCCCTGGTTGATGCCGATGGCGATGTACAGCGCGAAGCCGTTGCCGTAAGCCGCACGGTCGTCACTTTCCGGGCGTTGAGCGACGCGGAGATCGATGGCTACTGGGCTACCGGTGAGCCTTGCGACAAAGCCGGCGGTTACGCGATCCAGGGATTCGGGGCCATCTTTATCGAGGCGATTCATGGCAGCTACTCTGGCGTCATGGGATTACCGCTATTTGAGACGGCACACTTGCTGAACGGCTTCGGTTATCGTTTTATGTAGCCGTTATGCCTGAAGAAATCCTGATTAATTTTACCTCGCGGGAGACGCGCGTCGCCGTGCTGGAAAACGGCGTTCTGCAGGAACTGATGATCGAGCGCACCTCCCGTCGCGGTTTGGCCGGCAATATTTACATGGGTAAGGTCTCGCGCGTGCTACCGGGCATGCAGGCCGCGTTCATCGATATCGGTATCGCACGAACGGCGTTTTTGCATGCCTCGGATATTGCACCGGGCAGTCCTGCCACCAGTGACGGGTCGTTGGACGAGCCGGATATTCGCGATCTGTTGCGCGAAGGACAGCAGTTGCCGGTGCAGGTCATAAAGGATCCGATCGGGTCGAAGGGTGCGCGGCTGACAACGAAGATTGCGATACCGTCGCGCTACCTCGTCATGTTGCCGACTGGAACCAAACTTGGCATCTCGGCGCGCATCGAGGACGAGGACGAGCGTGAGCGCCTGAAAGCGACGATGGAATCGACTATTCCGGCAGAAAATGCTTTCGGTTACATCATCAGGACGGCAGCCGAGGGGGCGAGTGCCGAAGCGTTGTGTGCCGATATGCTGTTTCTCGAGAAACTGTGGAAATCAATTTGTGCAGCCGCCGCGACAGCTGAATCCGGGCAGATGATTCATGAAGACCTGTCGCTTGCCGTGCGCGTTATTCGCGACATCGTCAGCCTCGATGCCGCGCGTGTCCAGGTAGATTCGGAGCAGATGTTCGATCGGCTCAAACGTTTCGCCGGTCTGTTCATGCCCGAGATCGAGCCGACTATCGAGCTATACCAGGGTCGCCGGCCGATATTAGACCTGTACAGTGTCGAGGATGACATCGAGAAAGCGTTGAATCGCAAAGTTGCTATGAAGTCAGGCGGTTACGTGATCTTCGATCAGACCGAAGCAATGACGACAATCGATGTTAATACCGGCGGTTATGTCGGCCACCGCAACCTCGAGGAAACAATTTTCCGTACCAACCTGGAGGCCGCAGTGACGATCGCCAGGCAGCTCAGGCTGCGCAATCTCGGCGGCATCATCATTATCGACTTCATCGACATGGATGAGGAAAATCATCGCCGTCAGGTGCTCGAGGCACTAGAGACGGCGCTGGCTTCCGATCATACCCGCACGCAGATCAGTGAACATTCGGCGCTCGGTCTGGTCGAAATGACTCGCAAGCGGACGCGGGAAAGCCTTGAACACATCATGTGCGACAGTTGCTCAGCCTGCCACGGAAACGGTTTTCTCAAGACGCCCGAAACCGTCTGTTACGAAATTTTTAGAGAGATCCTGCGCCAACACCGACAGTTCAAGTTTGATGAGCTCGTCGTGCTGGCACATCAGGATGTCGTTGAATTACTACTCGATGAAGAGTCATCGGGGCTTGCGGAGCTGGAAGAGCTGACCGGCAAGCCGATCAGGTTGCAGTCTGAAGGGATGTTCGCACCGGATCGGTTCGATGTCGTCCTGATGTAGACGAAACGTGCGAATCGATGGGTAATGTACTCGGTAAAATTCTGAAATGGCTTGCATACGCGGGCGCCGCCGGCATCATGTTGCTCGCGTTGCTGGTCGGTATCGCGCGGTTGTTTCTGCCGCTCGTTCCCGAATACCAGGATGATATTCGTCGCTGGGCCGCCGGGGCGACCGGGTTCGACGTACAGTTTAAAAGTATCAGTGCGAGTTGGCCGTTCGCCGGTCCCCAATTGCGCTTCATCGACGTAATCGTGTCATCGCAAGAGACCGGTGAGCCGATTTTTGTCGCCGATAACCTGACGGCCGGCATCAGCCTGCTCATGCTGATCCGCGACCGCAAGGTGCTCCTGAATCGTCTCGGTGTCGAGGGTTCGCAAATCCGTGTGCGGCGCGATGCCGATGGACAGTTCCTGTTTCAGGATCGGCTGCTCGAAGAGTATATACAGCTTGAAGAACTGACCGGCAAGCCGATCAGGTTGCAGTCTGAAGGGATGTTCGCACCGGATCGGTTCG
>PVMK01132203.1_pt1 | contig 15322 bp, 13 predicted proteins | sample 1853481 | NCBI WGS metagenome assembly PVMK01 (sample SAMN08533507, study PRJNA380276) | Marine sediment metagenome, whole genome shotgun sequencing project.
TAAGCGCTTGATGGTGCCGCTTTCCTTGCGGCTAAAGGTTTCGACTTCCTGCCGCCCTTGTTGAATTTCCCGGCGGATATGTTTTTTGCGTTTTTCATATTCATCAATTTTGTTTTGCCGGCCTGGCGGCTTTTCGGCAACGTCGCGGGCAGTTTTGTTATCCTGAACGATTTTTATTAAGTGGGCCTGATCCGAGATGAACCCTACCTCACCGTCATGAAGAATTTGAATCCATCCTTGTCGGCGCCTAATTATTTTTATTTTGGCACCCCGCGGGAGGGTTTTTTGTAAAAAGCCGTGTTTACCGGGTTCGGTCTGCACCGCAACTTCGTCGTCGGTCACAATACCAATCGAATGCCCGTCGGATGCGCCTGCCGTTCCAGAGCTGATAATCAGAAGCAGGCCAGCCATCAGGAGAGATAGCGGTTATATTGTTCTCTTATACGATTACAGTGCACTCCATTGTATATTACAGTCAGTCTCTAGAGCTCTGTGGCTTAGTGGCCAGTACACCAGTGATCAGTAACCTGTGGCCAGTACCAGTGTCGGTACCAGTATCGAGCATCAAGTATCGAGCATCGAGGATCCAGCATCCAGCATCCAGCATCGAGCATCCAGCGATCGAGTGACCGAGCTATCCAGCATCGAGTATCGCATCCAGTATCGAGTATCGAGCATCCAGTATCGAGCATCGAGCAACCCGCAACCAGCTACTGCTTCAAAAACTGTTTCAGCGAAATATAACACCCCAGCCATCCCACCAGCATGCTGACCAGCAGAATCGTCAACAGAAGTGTCGGGGACAGAAAATGAAATCGAAAAAGTCCCGAGAAAAATTCTTTTTCAATATTGGCCGAAATAAATATAAATGCGATATAGAGTATGACAAGCCCGATAATGGCGCCCCAGGGCTCCCTGAATAAGACCTTCGAAATAGAAGGGGATTTTAATAAAATTGTCGGTGGCGCCCACCAGACGCATAATTTCAACTTCTTCGCGCCTTGAATAGATAACGAGACGGATTGTATTGGCAACAATAAAAATGGTAGCCATGAAAAAAAGTGTACCCCATAGCATATCCTGCCAGTCGAAACAGGGAAATGATCTGAGCGAAACGCCCCACCCATCTCTGACCGTATTCTACTTCATCAATCTGTGGCAGGGCTTCAATTTGAGCAGCCAGGGAATCAATTTTTTGCCAGCTTTCAGTGGAGGCTTTCATGCGGATTTCAATACTGTCGGGCAAAGGATTCTGGGTGAGGTTCTCAAAAAGGGATGATTGATGCTCCATCTGGGCTTTTAGTCGGCTAAGGGCCTCTTGTTTTGATATAAATTGTAAAGTGTCGACGTCATTCAGAGATTGGATAGCCCGCTTTAAATCTTTCAGCCCGTCGTTGTTGATTCCCGGTTTAAGATAGGCCATTATGCGCAGGCCTTTTTCCCAGGAGTTTATTATTTCGCTGGTATTGACAAAGAAGAGGATAAAGGCGCTGGCAATTAAAATTGACAGGGAGATGGTGATGATAGTGACCAGATTCAAAAACCTGTTTTTGAAGATATCCTCTATCGCCCGTTTAAAAAATAGCGTTATCATACTGTTTTTCTATAAACCAAGATGCTTCAAGCCGTCCCTGTTGAAGGTGCAGAACATGCCCTCCGGTTTTTCGCATCAGTGCTTTGTCGTGGGTTGCGATAATTACCGTTGCGCCTCGGATTAGCACCCCTCTGAGAAGTTCAAGGATCACTTCGGCAGACTCTTCATCCAGGCTTCCGGTGGGCTCGTCTGCAAGAATTATCTTCGGATCGCCAATAATGGCCCGGGCCACGGCGATGCGCTGTTGTTCGCCACCGGACAGACTGGGCGGAAAAGATTTCAGTCTGTCTTCCATGCCCACCAGGCGCAGGACGCTTTTGACTTTTTTTTGAATCAGGCGATTTTTGGCACCGGCAGCCTCAAGGACCAGGGCCACATTATCGTAAACACTTTTGGTCGGGATCAGCTTGTAATCCTGAAATATGATTCCGAATTTTCGTCTTAATTGGGGGATGCGCTTGCGCGGAATTCGCGCTAAATTTATTCCGTCTATCAGCACCTGCCCTTCGGATACCGGCTCGCCTAAATACAAAAGCTTGAGCAAGGTGGTCTTGCCGGCCCCGCTGGGGCCGCTGATGAACACGAAACTCATTTTTGGCAATGTCCAGGGTGATATCGATCAGGGCTTTTTTGGGGCCGTAATTGTGGTGAACGTGAAACATCCGGATGATGGAGGTTTTTTCAGGGGCATCAATCATTCCAGTACTTCCTGGCCTAGCCCCCGGTAGAGGATGGCTTTGGCAATTTTAAAATCATACAAGGCGTTATAATAATTGGTCATGGTTTCCGTGAGCAGGGTTTGCGCCACCAACACGTCGGTGGTGGTCGATACCTGTTCTTTGTAGCGTTCCTCGGTTATCCTGCAGGTTTTCTTTGGCCTGTTCGATGGCCTTTTCAATGGTGGTTATATTTTTTTGCGATTCCTGGACCTTGAGATAGGCCTGCTTCACTTCCAGGTCGATGTTATCCAAAACTTGCTCTTTGCGAAGCTTGGCCTGGGAAAGTCGGCTCAGTTTTTCCCTTGACGCCGTATCTCGTCCGACCCCATTGCCAGAAATCCCAGCTTGCCGTGGCCCGAATATCCCAAAAATCCTTATCGCTGATACCTTCCCCGCCGTCTACATCCCAGTCGGTGCCCCGCTTGGTCCAGGTGCCGACCAGGTTGACCGACGGGAAAAAATCTCTTTGCGACAGTTTATAATCTTTTTCAGCGATTTGAATCTCTAAATCGGCCACCTCAATTTCCAGCCGAAGCTCTTCGGCCAATGCCAGGCAATAATCGATGTCGTATTCCCAAGGGCGTGAAATCCAGAATGTCAACCACGCTCACCGGCGAGTTTACCTGCCGGCGCAGCAAGGTGTTAAACTGGGATTTGGTGAGGTCCAGATTGTTTTTAGCCTTTATAAGCGCCTGTTTGGCGTTGGCCAGTTGCACCTGACTTTGCAGCAAATCATTTAGCGGGCTCATCCCGACCCGGTACATATTTTCAGCCACCTCCTTTTGGGCGGCGATCTGTTCAACGGTCTCATCGGCCACATCCATCAATTTTTGGGCCTTCAGGATTAAATAATAGACATTTTTGGCATCTAAAATGACGTTCTGGCGCGTAAGCTTTTCTGTAAACTCGGCAATATCGAGTCCCAGGTCGGCAATTTTATACTGGTTGTATATCGCAAACCCGGTAAAAATAGGCTGGGAAAAGGAGGTCACAAAATTATATTCGTGTTTGGGGTTGGTCAGGACATCAACACCTGGCCCGCCTCGGGTTCCCAGGGCCTGCCGGGTCGGATTATCACGATGTATATAACCATATCTTGCATTCAAGGGTCGGAAAAAATTCAGTGGCACGCGCACTCCTGGTTGCGGTGGCGGCATCGACTTTCATCTTTTGACCTTTGAAGTTCAAGGTTGGCTTTGGAGGGCGGCTTCAATGGTCTGACTCAGGTTAAACCTTCCGTCATCCGCTTCAGCTGCTATAAAAACTGGAAGTAAAATCAGAAATCCGAGGGTCATGCTGTAAACTAAGATTCGCCATTTTTTATGGGTCGTAGATAGTTTCAATTTATTAACCCCGGACAGGATTGACAATTGACAATAGTCAATCACAATAGGGATTGACCCTTGTCACATTTGCTGGTATGAATTTTTTGAGTTCAGGGAGTGCCGTTGCCGGTTTTCCTTGCTCAAGCCTCCACTGATCCCATTAAACTGGCTTCTTCCATTAAGTGGAGGCTTTTTTATATCGAATTACCCTTTTGAAATCAACAGTTTCTTAAAACCTAATGCCATATATCTTTATAGGTTATGATGCGATGAAACAAGAATTAATTGATCTCCTCTGCCGCCAATCGTTTAAATACACTGAAGAACCCAGTTTCAAGCTGGTTTCCGGCAGAATGAGCCGCTTTTATGTCAACTGTAAACCGACCACGTTAAGCGCCCGGGGAATGTATCTGGTCGGTCATTTGATGTTTAATGAGATCAAGGACAGCAATGTATCCGCAATCGGAGGGCTCACCTTTGGGGCCGATCCCATCGCCGTTGCAACAGCCTTTGCATCCGAAATAAACGCCCAACCGGTGAATGCCTTTTCTATCCGCAAAGACCGCAAAGATCACGGTATCATCCGGTGGGTAGAAGGTGAGGTGCATCCGGGACAGCCCGTGGCGATCATCGATGATGTGGCCACTACCGGCGGATCCACCCTTAAAGCCATCGAACGGGCCCGATCGGAAGGACTGGCAGTTGTCAAGTCGGTAATATTGGTTGATCGTCAGGAGGGCGGGCTTGATAATATTCGCAGACACGTGGATGAGTGTATCTGCCATTATTACACGAGATGAGCTACTGGTAGAAAGGTTTCAAGACAATTATGGGTGAGTCCTCAATTGCCTTTGTTGTTGGGACGCTGCGGTAGATGGAAAATATTAAATTTCCAAAAAACAAATCCCAAATAACAAACAAATCCCAATAACCAATAACCAAATTCCAAACACCGCTTTGGTGCCTTCGACAGGCTACATTCGGCCTGAGCTCATGTCGAAGGCAGGCCCCGAGCGAGTCGGGGGGAGCCGTTCGGGACCGAACTCACGACAATACAAACCGGAACCGCCAGGTCTGTCTCGGACTGATTGTTTTGGTCATTGGAAATTGAAATTTGAGATTTTTTTGTGATTTGGTGCTTGGGATTTGTGATTTAATGCGCTAGATTTGAACAAGCGTAGTGACTAATCTGGGATGGATTATTGGGTTTTGATCCACAATATACGTTGCACTAGGCATCATCCGACTCCCAGGCGGTGACCCGGCTGACGGTTACCGCCGTATTCTCAATTCGTTGCTGCAGTTCGGCAGCAACAAAATAGGCGATGTTCTCAGATGACGGCTGGCTCTGCTTAAAGTAATCGAGCTCGTTGAGGTACTTGTGGTCAAGCATCGACATGATTTCGGCAACGTTCTTTTTGATCTCGCCGAAATCCATCACCACACCGCCTGCACCTAATTTTTCGCCGGTGACATAGACTTCGACTTTCCAGTTGTGTCCCGTGCAGGTTTCTCACATTTTGAGCCCACCATGGTGAGTTGATGGGCGGCCGCAAATTTGGTGACGACTCTTAGCTCATACATGTCAAAAATTCCTAAATTCGAAGCACGAAATCCGAAATCCGAAACAAATTCTAAAAGTTTTACTTTATTCTACGGAAGGTTAGTTACGGGCTTGCGATGCTCCCCCTTTGAGGATATTTTTTAGCTTTTTGGAGAGCTTGCTGGATTCGACCTCGGCGAATTCCTTCAGTAAGGCTTCCTGCTTTTTGGACAGATGGGTTGGGGTTTTGATATCGACCTGGATGATCTGGTTACCGCGCCTTCCCGTCCGCAATGACGGGATTCCCTCTCCGTTAAAGTATAGAACATCTCCGGGTTGAGTGCCTTTGGGAATCTGCAGCTTTTTATCGCCATTTAAGGTCGGCACTTTGATCTTATCACCCAGAGCCGCTTGAACAAATGAAATCGGCACCCTGCAGATAATGTCATTGTCGCGCCGCTGGAAAAATTCATGGGGTTCGACATAAATGAAGACATACAGATCGCCATGCGGTCCGCCCTGCCGGCCGGGTTCTCCTTCACCGGTCAGCCGCAATCTTGACCCATTGTCCACCCCGGCCGGAATCTTTACCGATACTTTTTTGCCCACGGTTACTTGACCGGTTCCCCGACAATTCCTGCAGGGATTGGGGATGGCCTGGCCTTGACCCCGACAGATGGGACAGGTCGACCGTACGGTAAAAAAGCCCTGGTTCCTGGTAATCTGACCCAAACCGCCGCATTGCCGGCAGGTCTCGGGGCCGGTGCCCGGCTCGCATCGATCCCCATTGCATTGCGGGCAAATTTCCATTTTTTCAACGCTGATTTTGGTTTCCGTACCAAAAGCGGCTTCCATAAAGCCGAGGGTGAGGTCGTAGCGTAGATCGGCTCCCCGCTGCGCCCTGGTTCGGGAGCGTCTCCGGGTACCAAATCCGAAGAAATCCTCAAATATATCACCGAAGCTGGAGAAAATATCTTCAAATCCGCCAAAACCGGAGAACCCGGACCCTTCCAGACCGGCATGACCGAATTGATCATAAAGCCCTCGCTTTTCAGGGTCCCGCAAAACCTCATAGGCCTCGGCGGCTTCTTTGAATTTGTCTTCAGCGGTTTTATCGTCGGGATTCCGATCCGGATGGTATTTTAAGGCGAGTTTGCGGTAGGATGCTTTTAAATCATCATCAATGGCGTCGCGTTGTACGCCCAAAATTTCGTAATAATCCCGTTTGGTACTCATTTGCATTCGTGATTGCTTCTGGATCGAGTGATCCGTCTAATAATTTCTAAGATACTAAGTCCCTATCCCCATCAATTGTTGTCACTAATGTAATGCAGTAAAGCCGGTTGTCAATTTGCTGAGCGGCCGGGGGTGATATTGTCGTGTCCCCCAAATACATTAAAAAAGTTGAACAGGATATCAGTTTTGCTTGGGATGTGTCCCCACCAGAAAAAGACCGGTGCAGATCAGCATAACCATTCCTCCCAGAGGAAATGCGGCTCGCAGCTGAAAGAAATCCATCATCATTCCTCCCAAGAGGGCCCCGCTCAGCATTCCCAAACTGTGGGCCACCGTCATCAGTGCCATAATACTTCCCATGGCATTGATCCGGCTGCCTTTTAAAATCGCCATCGCCATCAGGGCCGGCATGGAGATCCCTCCGCCCAGACCAAAAAACACAGTGGCCCGGAATAAATCCGCCAGCCGGTCGGCCCACACAAATGACAGGATGCCATAGCTTACGGTCAATCCGCCGGCGACCACCATCAGTTTTTTACTGATCCTGTCGGCTATGTAACCCATCGGTATATGGATTAAGCCGCTGACAAATACCCCCAGCATGATCAGAACGCCGATTAAGGAACTGGAAGCCCCAAATTTCTGGTCGGCATACAGGGGGATAAAACCCCAGATGATGCCCACACAGAATATATAGGCAAATCTGAAAGAAAAAAGACCGGCCACATGCCGGTCATAAACCAGTGTTTTCCATGAAATCAGTTTTTCCGCGGAAATGATGCCTTTTTCGGATCGGGTGGGTGGGAGCAGCAAAAGACACAAAAAAAACCCGATCAGGGCCAGCAGTCCCATACAGATAAAAGAGGTCTGGAGGTTGAAATGGTCCTTGACGATTCCTCCGATTAACGGTCCAAGGCTTAATCCCAGAAACAAAGACGTGTTAAACATCACCCATGGTGATGCCCTCGCGACCCCTCGGCGTGATATCTCCAATATAGGCCTGGATCACCGGCATCAGCATGGCCGAGGCGATTCCGTGAATAAAACGGATGACAATCAGTGTGCTGACTGTATTTGAATAGATAAAAGCCACGGAGATCAGGGCATAGGCGAGAAAGCCCGGGACAATAATCGGCTTGCGCCCCTTTATATCTGAAAGACGTCCGAACCATGGCAAAAAAACGGTTCGTGACATGGAAAAAGCCCCAAAGATGAGTCCGATGTACAAACCCGAAGCGCCGAGATCGTGGGCGTAGATCGGAAGCAGCGGAACCACAACGCCGACTCCGGTTACGGTTGCAAATATAGAAAAGAACAGGGTGCCAAATATTTTTTTGTCCAGTTTTCCCATATTCCAGATATCGTTGATTGGTTGATCCGCCAGACTGAAGGCGGACTTGCAGTGAGGTTGATTAGTTAAGTGGTTGTAAATATGGATTTATCCCATATTTGCAAAATAATTGGACACTTCGGGTTTCAACAATCGTAACATTCTGAAATTATGACTATAATTTACCTAATCAACCTTCAACCAATAAACCATTCAACGAGGTCTGTATTCAGTCAATTACCTGTTTAAATCACGTGGCCTTGATAATATAATTTCTCCCGTTCTTTGGGTGCTGTAACCGCCTAACGCTTCCACCCGGGTCTTAAATTCTGAGGTATTGATGGTTTCAAGCAGCAGTTGAATATTTTCCGATTCGAAGTGCGTCGAGGGTATGATCAGGTCATACTGCTCGGTGACAACCGGAATAAAATCAAGATCCAGTGCTGCCGCTGCGGCGTAAATGCCCAATCCGGTGTCGGCCGTTCCGCTGAGTACCGCCACGGCTACAGCCATGTGGGTGAATTCTTCATGCTGATAACCGCTGATTTGCGCCGGGTTGATTCCGATTTGGTCCAAACGGTAGTCCAAAAGAATTCTTGTGCCGGATCCCGCCTGCCGGTTGATAAAAGTGATATCCTTGCGGGCCAGATCCTCGACGCCTTTGATACCCCTGGGATTGCCCCGTTTGACGATCAGGCCCTGATCCCGGAATACCAGATTGACCAGTTTTACATCCAGGTGCGCTAAAAATTTTTGGATATAGGACAGATTGTAAGAACCATCTTCAGGATCCAGCAAGTGAGACCCGGCCAGGTGGCAGACACCTTTTTTGATCGCCATCAGCCCCCCCATGCTTCCCACATGACTGGATGAAAGCGTCAGGTGGCTGTGTCTGGCTTTGATCTGGTCGGCCAGTACATCCAGGGTATTGTCATGACTTCCGACAACCACGATGGTTTGGCGTATAGAAGGCAGGGGGCGTAATAGTTCGGCTCTGACCAGTTCATCATCCCTCAGCCCCTCGATATGGTTGGGAATACGGATAATACCGTCTGCCTCGCTTATCGAAGTGATACTGCCGGCACCTCGGGGCAAAGGTGTTGCAACGATATGCTCGCCGACCTGCCCCAGCTTGACCCGTAAAAATTCTTCCACCCCGAGCTTGGAGGCAATTTTGCGTGTCGGCGCCACCATTACCGTCTCTCTGGTTGGGTCGGGTTGTCCCAGCATTTTATGGATCAGGGGCCGAACAAATTGCTCAAAGGCAATGATGGCTGAAACGGGATAGCCCGGGATGCCGAAAACCGGTGTGTTCTCCACGGCACCGATCACCACCGGTTTGCCGGGCATAATGGTTACACCATGGACAAACACCTGACCCAGATCCAAAATGACACCTTTGGCAAAATCTTCTGATCCGGCGGATGACCCCCCCAGTATCAGGATTATTTGATAATTTTCTTGGGCTGCTTGTTGCACAACCTGTTTGATCTTTTGCGAATCGTCCATGAGCATATCGTGGCGGGTATGTGAGCCGCCGCAGCTTTCGATCAAGCAGCCCAGGACAAAGGAATTGGTTTCCAGCACCTGACCGGGTTTGAAGTCATCCATCGAACTGGAGCGCCAATCGACGAGTTCGGAGCCGGTTGGAATGATCAGGATTTTCGGCTTCTTTTTGACCGGCACCGAAAATACGCCCCCGCTCAGCAGGGCACCTACACAGTAAGGTGTGATTAAATGGTTCTGGGGGAATAAAAGCTCGGTTGCCACAATGTCTTCTCCGACCTTGCGCACGTGCTGCCAGGGAAACACCGGTTTATCAATTTCAACCTTATCTTCGTCCAGAACAAGGACCTGTTCGATCATTATTACAGCGTCGGTATCGACCGGCATGACATGACCAGTATTCACATAAAAAGCATCCCGGCCGGCAATAAGTGTTTTGGGGGACGCTTGACTGGCTCCGAAAGTAATTTCAGCCTTTACGGCCAGACCGTCCATGGCGGCCGCATTAAAGTGCGGTGAGGACAATTTAGCCTGGATGGGTTGTGCCAGGACCCGTCCGACGGCTTCCGGCACCGGCACCATCTCGGTAGCAAGGATATCAGATAGGGCCAAGGTCTCATCGAGAATTTGGCGGGCCTCCGGCAGGGTTTTCATTTTTAAATACACATTGCGTTGTGACTGCATTTACCAATTCCTTATATCTATTTAATTGTATACTTTGTTTCATGGCTTCGAATATAAAAATGAAGAATGAATATTCAATAGTCATTTTATTTTATAGCAGTATCACTTCCACTTCCGTTCCTTTATCCAGGCCTTCGGTGTTCATTCCGATTTCGATCAGTCCATCGGCTTTGACCATGGTACTGATTAACCCCGATTTGCCCAGGATCGGCTCGGCCCAAGTGGTGTCATTTTTTTGAATAAGCCGGATGCGGACAAAATCGACCCGACCCTGGGCCGAGGCCACGTTTCGGCTCAGCTTTGCCGTAAATTTTATTTTCTTTGGGGCCCGGCCTGGAATCCCGCTGATATGCTCTATAAAGGGCTTTACAATCCTTGCGAAGACAACCATGGCCGAGACCACATGACCCGGCAGCCCCCAGAATTGCTTGTTTTGAACCCGGGCCAGAATCGTCGGCTTCCCCGGGCTGATTGAAATGCCATGGAACAATATATCCGAGTCTTCCATAGCTGAAATGACATCGATAGTAAAATCGCGAACTCCCACCGAACTGCCACCCGACACCAGGACCATGTCGCAGCGGTCCAGTGCCTCGGTGCTTTTGGCCAGCAGCGCATCATAGTCATCCCCCACAATGCCAAACGGGATGGCACTGGCCCCGAGCTCCAAAACCTGGTTTAAAAGGGTATGGGTATTGACATCGCGAATCTGACCCGGACCGGGTACTTTATCGACAGGCACAACTTCGTCCCCGGTGGAGATGATGCCGACAACCGGCTTTTTGCGCACCCTGACAGCCTGTTTGCCCAGGGCAGCCAGCAAACCAGCTTCCTGAGGCCTAATGACCTGACCGCCGATCAGTATAGCCTCACCTTTTTTAATGTCTTCACCCACCGCCACCATGTTTTGTCCGGGAGCGACACTGCGGTAGACCTCGATGGTGGTCTCGTCAATCGCTTCGGTGTGTTCAACCATGATAACGCTGTCAGCCCCCTCCGGCAGCATTCCGCCGGTTGAAATCCGAACCGCTTCTCCGGGACCCACGGATAAATTCGGTATTTCTCCCATGGCAACGCTGCCTTTGACGGCAAGATAGGCAGGATTTCCCTCGCCGGCTCCAAAGGTCGAGGCTCCCCTGACGGCGAATCCATCCATTATCGAGCGGGTAAAATCAGGCAGGTCAATGTCGGAATGGATATCTTCGGCCAGTATTCTTCCCATCGAATTCCCCAAGGGTACCTCTTCGGTTTCCAGGGGAACAAACTGCGTTCTGTATTCGAGAACCTGATCGATTGTTTTGACCTTAAAAAATTCTTTCATTATTGTCCTCGTTTTCGTCTTTCGTCCTGCATACGATACCGGTCCACGAGCACAAGGTCGAAAAGTATCCCAATGAACTGAACCCCAAATCTCTCAACCTCTTGTATGAAACATTAGTTTCTTCTTTGATTTGGCCGGACGCTCGCGGCCACAAGGCGGCGCTGAACCTGTTGACGGTTCCAATATGGTCCAGTGAAACTTCATTGTCAAGCGGCTCGCGTCAGGCCTTGCAATAATCAGAAATGTGAGTATAATTAACCCAACAATAAAATTGGAAAAATAACCGGTGTTTAACTGGAGCATATTTTAAGCTAACAAAATCAATGGTAGAAGATCCCCAATCATCATCGCCAATCCAGCGGGCGGAAAAACCGGAATTTTTGACTCAGACAAGGTTTGATGAGTTTAATCTGCCTGACGCTGTTGTTACCGGATTGCGCGATGCCGGATTCGTTTATTGTACCCCCATCCAGGCTCGAACCCTGCCGCTGTCGTTGACCGGTCGCGATGTGGCCGGCCAAGCCCAGACCGGTACCGGGAAAACAGCCGCCTTTCTGGTGACCCTTTTTACCAGGCTGTTAGCGTTGCCTGAAAAAAGTCCCCGATTGCCCTATGCCCTGATTGTTACACCCACCCGGGAGTTGGCCCGTCAGATTTATGAGGAGGCCAAAATTCTTGCCCGCCATACGGATTTAACCATGGTCCAGGTCGTGGGCGGTGTCGATTATCTCAAACAGGCCGACACGCTTCGCCGGGGGGTGGATATCATCATCTGTACCCCGGGACGAATTATCGATTATTATAAGCAGGGAATATTTAAAACCGAAGGAATTAAGGCCCTGGTGATTGATGAGGCCGACCGCCTGCTGGATCTTGGATTTGCCAAAGACATGCGCTATATCCTGCGCAAGCTCCCCAATTATGAAAAAAGACAGTCCATGCTGTTTTCAGCGACCCTTTCTTACCGGGTTTTGGAACTGACTTACGAATTCATGAATCTGCCCGAGTTTATTGACATCACCCCCGAAACAGTAACGGTGGAAGGTATCGAGCAGTCTTTGTATCACGTGGGCAGCGACAAAAAAGTTTCCCTTCTTCTGGGTCTCTTAAAACAGGAAGATTGGAGCCGGATGCTTATTTTTGTAAACACCAAGGCCGGGGTGGAAATGCTGACCCACAAGCTGAAAGGCAACGGATGGCCGGCCGAAGGGATAACCGGGGATCTCCCCCAGCCCAAGCGTTTCCGATTGATGGAGCAGTTTAAAAAAGGTCAGATCAAAATTTTGCTGGCCACCGATGTGGCTTCAAGGGGCATTCATGTGGAGGATATCAGCCACGTCATTAACTATGATCTGCCCCAGGAATCAGAAAACTACATCCACCGTATCGGGCGTACCGCCCGGGCCGGCAAAACCGGTCGGGCGCTATCCTTGGCCTGCGAGCATTATGTTTTTCATCTCGAGCCCCTGGAAAAGATGCTGGGTTACAAGATTCCGGTGGTCTGGCCCGGAGATGACTGGTTTGTTGAAGACCGTTCCAAACCGTTTGCACGCCAAAGAAAACCCCACCCGAAAAGATCCACTCAAGGGATAACCAGAGGTCCGGAAAATAAACGGCGGGACCATCGTAGATCCCAGCCGAAATCAAAGTCGTCTTCCTTTCCAGGGGCCCTTTTCGGTTTTGGTCCAGAACCCCAAACAGATCCTCCCGAAAAGAAGAATCAAACTTCTTGATAAAGTGCGATTTATTCTTTAAATTACCAAGCATGGGACACGTCTTTAATTTTAATGAAGCCATCAGCTATGAGCAATGGTTCAACCGGCCGCAGAACAAAGCCGCATTTGACCTGGAAACGCAGCTGATGCGGGATTTGCTTCAACCCATGCGCGGTGAATCCATTCTGGATATTGGCTGCGGTACCGGGGCATGTCTGGCGGCATTTCTTGAGATGGGGCTGCAGGTCACCGGCCTGGATCCGTCCACCTATATGCTGGATATGTCATTGGAAAAAATCGGGGAACGTGCTGACCTTTACCGTAGTTATGCTGAAGACCTGCCCTTTGATGACAATTCGTTTAACTACTCCTGTTTTTTTACGACTCTGGAATTTGTGGATAATCCCAAAAAGGCGCTGCAAGAGGCATTTCGGGTGACCAAAGATCGTGTCTTTATCGGCGTGCACAACCGCTATGCGCTTAAGGGAATTCAGCGGCGGGTCAAGGGAATTTTTACACCGACCATATTCAATCACGCCCGGTTTTTCAGCGTCTGGGAGCTGAAACAATTGATCCGGTTAATTATCGGTCAGGTGCCGGTATCATGGCGCACCGTTTGCCAGCTGCCGATACCATCGGGCAAGTTCGTCTACAATCTGGAACAGTCAAAAATTATTCAACGCTGCCCGTTTGGTGCCTTTGCCGGGATGGTGGTGATCCTGGTTCCCCGGTTAAAAACCCGGCCGCTGACCGTACGGTATCAGACCAAGGATCCCAGCGGCGCTGCGACGGGATGACTTAAGAAGGTTTGCCGATTCACCCGTTAAACGGCCAACGGGCCAACGGGCCAACGGGCTAACGGGCCAACGGACCAACGGGCTAACCGGCCAACGGGCAAACCCCCTCAATGGAGCTATCATGAAAGCTTACCTATGGGAACCGCTGGATGACAACAAAGTCAAATGCAACCTCTGCAGTCATCGCTGTGTGATCAAAGACGGCCGCCGCGGAATATGCGCGGTGCGCGAAAATCGGGACGGTACCCTTGAGACCCTTGTTTACGGCAATCTCGTTGCCCGGCACATTGACCCCATCGAAAAAAAGCCCCTGTTTCATTTTCTGCCCGACACCCTATCTTATTCCATTGCTACGGTGGGCTGCAATTTTCGCTGCCGTTTCTGCCAGAATGCCGACATCGCCCAGATGCCCACCGATCACAAAGGCACCATCATGGGCAGCAGCAGCACGCCCCGGGAAGTGGTTGAGGCAGCTGAGCAGGGCGGTTGCAGGAGCATTTCTTATACCTATACCGAGCCCACGGTTTTTTTTGAATTTGCCTATGAGACCGCCCGGCTGGCCCATGAAAGAGGGTTGCGCAATGTATTTGTCACCAACGGCTATATGACCGCCGAAGCCCTGGAGATGATCAGCCCCTATCTGGATGCCGCCAATGTCGACCTGAAGGCCTTTAGCGACAAATATTACAAAGAACTTTGCAGCGCCCGACTCAAACATGTGCAGGCAACCTTGAGACTGATGAAAACCCTTGGCATTTTCGTCGAAGTGACCACTTTGATTGTACCGGGTCTAAATGACGACCCGGCCGAGCTAGAAAATTTAGCCGCTTTTATCGTTGAAGACCTGGGGTCCGGAAACGCCCTGGCACATCAGCCGCTTTCACCCAACTTATAAACTTACCGACCGCTCCGCCACACCGGTTGCAACCCTCACTGCAGCGAGAGAAATCGGCTTAAATGCCGGCCTAAGATATGTATACACCGGCAATGTTCCCGGTGATACCGGTGAAAATACCTTTTGCTATGGCTGCGGCGAACTCGTGATCGAGCGCCGGGGGTTTCGGGTGGGAAAGCTGGGGATTGAAAACGGCAAATGCATCCATTGTGGTGTTGAGATTGACGGAATTTGGGACTAAAAAAAAGAACATCGATGTTGGACGTTCATCTTTCAAACCAAAGCTCACACTTACGTGCCGTGAACTTTTACAGGTGTCCGGATCAACTGGACAGCCAGTAGCGACACCAAAGCCATCACGGCACCGCTGACAAACGGAATGCGATAATCGATCATCCACAGCATCCCTCCCAACGCCGGCAGAAAAACAGCAGCGATGTGATTGATGGTGAATCCGACGGCCATACTCGGCGCGATGTCTCTGGGGTCGCCGACCTTCTGAAAATAGGTGCGAATGGCAATGGAAAAGTTGAAAAAAATGTGGTCAAAAATATAAAGGAGGGCCACGATCAATTTCGATCCGGTAACGGCATAGGCCAGAAAAACGAAAATCAGGCTCAAATATTCAAGCGACAGCACTTTGCGTTCCCCGAAACG
>PVMK01157608.1_pt1 | contig 15314 bp, 15 predicted proteins | sample 1853481 | NCBI WGS metagenome assembly PVMK01 (sample SAMN08533507, study PRJNA380276) | Marine sediment metagenome, whole genome shotgun sequencing project.
ATGAAATATTCATTATCCATTAATATACAAATATCCTCATCACACGGACAGCTTCCGTCTACTTCATAGCAATACACAATTCGGGATTCCATTTCTGCCCGGTCGGCCGGAAGGGGATTAAAAGGCTTTCCGGAAGCAATTTCAATCATTTGTGATTTAGAAGGTATGTTTGCCAGTCCACGTGATATGACATTCCCCGAAGAACCATCAATAATTTCGGCATCTTCACCGTTGGTAACCACTGCGATGGGGACCTGATAAGGCTCTATGACCCGCGATACGGCCAAAAGCGGTCGACGGCGTGTAACAATGGAACCGGGGCCATACTTGATGACCATGCAAACCTTGCCGGCGAGTTTTATTAAAAAATCGATTTTTATGATGGCCTTTTTTTTCCGGCTCGTACCAATAGGCTTTTACGCGGTTCGACGTCGCTTTTGAGATACCCTTTGCGATTGACGAGCAGATGTGCCAGTAGTTGGCGGTAGCGCTCATCGTGGGTATCTTTTATGGATTCGCCGGTGATAAAATCATCGAGCTCACCCAGTATTAAATGATGTCCGGTCATGAGGTTCAAGGTTCTGGGTTCAAAGGTTCAGAGTTCAGGGTTCAAAGGTTCTGGGTTCAGGTAACAGCGAACCGCAGAACCGTAGAATTTCGAATATCGAATGTCGAAGGGTGGAAACGCTTCGCGTTAGCCTATTAAAATAGACAGCAATTCCTTCCTTCGACATTCTGCGGTTCGATGTTCGATATTCTGCGGTTCACTGTTTCATTAACCTTGAACCCTGAACCTTTGAACCTTGAACGGTTACAAAACAGATATTCCTTTACAAGAAAGCATACTCAGGGGTAATATAACACCTTTTTCAACTTTGTTAAGTAGTATCTTAGTTCTGAAATTGTTGTTTTTAGTGACAAGAAATTTTTTGGAACTTTTGTAGATCCCTATCTATCCAAGCTTCAGAGAAATCTGAGCGGGGTTCAACTTTTTTTGTTTGGGTCATTTGAATTTTGGTAATTCGAATTTGTTTCGGATTTCGTATTTCGAGTTTCGGATTTCCGGTTTATCCGGGTTAGGGTGCACGATGTCTATACGGGAAGAATTTGAAAAGCGTGAAAAAAATTTTATGTCACCGTTCGGATGCCTGAGCGCTGAAACCCGGGGGCGGGAAATAGAGGAGAAACCCTGTCCGGTCCGAACCGCCTTTCAATTGGACCGCGATCGCATTGTGTATTCCAATGGATTCCGACGGCTGAAACACAAAACCCAGGTTTTTCTTTCTCCGTTAGGCGATGATTACCGGACCCGATTGACCCACACCCTGGAAGTGGCCCAGATGGCCAGGGCCATCACGCGGGCTTTGTTTCTCAACGAGGATTTGGCCGAGGCCATCGCCCTGGGCCATGACCTCGGCCACACACCTTTTGGGCACAGCGGTGAGACGGCGCTCAAAGAAGTTTATTCCGCTGATTTTTCACACAATGAACAGAGTCTGCGTGTTGTGGAGATCCTGGAAAATAATGGAAAAGGGCTCAATCTTACCTATGAGGTCAGGGACGGAATTTTAAAGCACTCCAAAGGTTTCGGGAAAATCATTTCCGAGGATTCCGATGAAATGGCATGTACTTATGAGGGCCGTATCGTTAGAATTGCCGATATCATGGCCTACCTGAATCATGACCTGGAGGATGCCATTCGAAGCCAGGTGATTCGTACCTCGCAGGTGCCCAAGCGTGGATAAAAATTCTGGGCCGGTCGCATTCAGAGCGGGCAACGACGATGATCCGGGACCTTATTTCAACCAGTGAAGCTTGCGACGGTGAGCTTAGCCTGCAAATGAGTGGTGATGTGCACTCTGCCATGATTGAGTTAAGACAATTTCTTTTCGAAAACGTCTATCGTTCAGCAAGGGTTCACAAAGATTTTGAAAAAGCCAAAAAGATTGTATCAGAGCTATACAGCTATTTCCTCGAAAATGATCAAATCCTCGAGCAGAAACTGAAAGAACTGCAAATGGACAGATGCCTTGATAATCATTCCAAAGAGCGCACTGTCTGTGACGTCATCGCCTCCATGACCGACCGCTATGCCCTGGACCTGTATAAACGCTAGTCTAAGAAAGAGTCTTAATTGTTGTTTCTTTGCATTTTATGCAAAAACCAATACACAAGCACAAACTGTTAAAATCTCAAATACCAAGCACCAAATTACAAATGGTTCGACAGGCTCACCACCCTGAGCCTGGTCGAAGGGTAAATCTCAAACTACAATAATTTATTTGGAATTTGGAATTTGTGTTTTGGAATTTCCGGTTTATCCGGGTTAGATTTAATTTCAATCATCTAAATTATGTTTAAATTGTGTTAGAGCCGAATCCACTTCATATTGATGACCGCCTTGTGACCACTTTCCTTGATCGGCTGGGCGATATTTTTAGCGACATGGATCGGGAATATACCCGGGCGGCCGAACACTATCAATTTCAGTGTGACGGTTGCATGAATAATTGTTGCCTGACGCGTTTCTACCATCATACCCATCTGGAGTTTTATTATCTTGGCATGGGTTTTGAAAATCTGGAATCCCAAAAAAAAAGCGAGATACTCTTAAAAGCTGAAAAGGTCTGCCGGGAAACTGCAAAAGCAGATGAGAAAGAAATACCTGTACGGGTTATGTGCCCGTTAAATGATGACAGCCTGTGTACCCTCTACCCGTACAGGCCCATGATCTGCCGGATGCACGGTATCCCTCACGAGCTCCAAAAACCCGGCCAAAATTTTATTCAGGGACCGGGTTGCCGCACCTTTGATGACCGCTGTGCAAACAAACCATATTATAAATTCGATCGGACCCCTTATTATTTGGAGATGGCAAAGCTGGAAAACAAGTTTAAACAGGCCGCCGGGATGACGGGCAGGATTAAGATGACAATTGCAGAGATGATTGTGAGTCTAGCGCGAAAGGCATAGGCTTTCGAATGAGAATTTGGGAGGAGATGACATAGAACTGGAGTATAAAAAAGTGGTATAAGGTGGAAGGTGTCAGGTATAAGGTAAAGGATAAAAAAAATCTGAATATAAATTAGACCGCATTCCTCTACCTTAAACCCTCTACCTTCTACCATTAGGTTACGCCCTCGGCCATACGCCATACGCCTTGCGCCTTGAACCCTGAACCCTGAACCTTTGAACCTTAACCAACATGAAAAACGTTGATATTGACGAAATAGACAAATTACCCGGTATCCCGATCAAGGGGAATGATACCTTTTACTTTCGCTGTCATCCTGAGATTTCCTGCTTCAATCGCTGTTGCCGAAATTTGAACCTTTTTTTATACCCCTATGATGTTGTCCGGTTAACGCAATCTCTGGGCATATCTTCAGATGAGTTTCTGGATAAATATGTAGACCTCGTTTTAAGGCCGGCCAATTTTCTTCCGGAAGTTCTTCTGCGAATGTCGCCGACACCGGCGAAAACCTGCCCCTTTTTGACCGATTCCGGATGTTCCGTTTATGCGGACCGACCGGATACCTGCCGAACCTTACCAATTGAACAGGGGATGCTGTATGATGCCCAAAAGAAAAAGGACAGGCCGGTATATTTTTATAGACCGCCGGATTTCTGTCGCGGGCAGGATGAAACCAAAGAGTGGACCATATCCGAATGGACCCGGGACCAGGAGGCAGAACTTTATCACAAAATGACCATGCGGTGGGCGAAGGTAAAACGGCTGTTCCAGGATGATCCCTGGGGACCTGAAGGCCCCGAGGGATCCAAAGCCAAAATGGCTTTTATGGCGACATACAATGTCGACCGTTTTCGGGATTTTATTTTTCAAAGCAGTTTTTTAAAGCGCTACAAGGTAAAATCCGCTCTGCTCAAAAAACTGAAAACCGACGATGTGCAATTGCTCAAGTTCGGATTTGAGTGGGTCAAGTTCTTTATCTGGGGGATTAAGAGCAAAACATTCGCCTGCGGTAGTGCTCGATGCTGGATACTGGATACTCGATGCTGGATGCTCGATACTGGATGCTGGATGCTCGATACTGGATACTGGATGCTCGATGCTGGATACTCGATGCAGGATACTGGATACTGGTAGCTGGAAACAAATGGTATAAGGTTGAAGGTAAAGGCGCAAGGCTCACAGCCGATTTATTAAATTAGACATTATACCTTAATTTAAATCCGCAATCCGCAATCCCAAATCCCAAATCCCAAATCGAAAGAATCCCAAATCGAATGAATCTCAAATCACTAAACCACACCGGGTGGCATATCGGGTACTTTCTCGCCCCCTAGCACATACCCCCCATCCAGGCGCAGCACGGCGCCGGTCATAAAGGGCGCATCCTGGATAATAAAGAGCACGGCTTTGACGACATCCTCCACGGTGCCGGTGCGGTGCAGCAAGGTGTGGTTGATGAGGGCATTTTTATCAGCCTCCGTCAACACCCCCCAGCCCCGGGTTTTTTCTGCGTGACGGGTGGCAACCAAGCCCAGCATGATTTCGTTTACCCTTACCCGGGGGGCGCCTACGCGGGCCCAGGTTTCGGTCAGCGACGAGACACCCCGATTGGCCGCGGCATACCCATCGCTGAAAACCATGCCCGCTGGTCCGCTGCGCCCGACGATGGCGGCAATCGAGGATAGATTGATGACGACACCGTCTCCGGAGGCCTTCAGGTGCGGCAGAGCGGCGTCAAAAACCCATCGTTTGGCACGCAGGGTGGTCTCGATTTCAAGGTCCCACTGGTCCGGCACATAGGGCCCGTGGACAATAGGCCAACCGCCGCGCTCGATATTGTTGATAAGAATGTCAAGACGGCCGAAATGATCGACGACTTTCCGGATCAGGCCGGCTATTTTATCAACATCCAGCAGATTGGTTTTAAGGATAAGATGCGGGTGGCCGCTAACGCCAAAATCCTGTTTCAGCCCTTCAAGTTCTTCTTCCCAGTCAAAATAATTCAGGGCCACCTTTACCCCCTGCTTTGCCAAGGACAGCCCGATTTCCTTGCCGATACCCCTAATTGCCCCCAAAACCAAAGCTACTTTTCCATTTAGCTCCATAGTAGTACCTCCCAACATTATGGCAAAGTAGACTACACTAAAATCCCAAATAACAAATCCCAAATATCAAACAAATAACAATGACCGAAATTCAAAATTCAAAACCCGCCTCCTGTTTTGGTCATTGGATATTGGAATTTGAAATTTATTTGTAATTTGGTGCTTGTAATTTGGAATTTTATGAGTTGGTTATTAATACCAGTGCTTCATTGTTCCACCAACATAGGATGAAATACCCCATTTCATCATTGATCAAAAAGCACCTGCTTAACCCACTTTATGCCAAGTTTCAACAAGACCACCTCATCCTCTATAGCCTTATCAATGGTCGTGGAATCGATAGGGAAATTTTCCAGAAGTTGGTTTTTTTGAATTTGGGTTCGAAAATTGTCCAGATCGTAGAGCGCTGTATAAAAAAGGGACCTTGATTTCAGATCCAGGGGGCCCGGCATCAGCCGGTTCTTTAAACTGATGATCTGCATCAGTTGGTCATTGATGTCATTGTAAGCTGCGATATCCTGTTCATCGATCCATTGCGGCACTGTTTGCGATTTTCCTTTATTAAACCCCAGGCAGTGCGGCTCCCTTAAGACCATGAACTGTTCAGTGATTTCGCCGGTTTGTCTTGATCGGGAAAGTGCCCTTACCAGCGGGTAGGTGCGGCATGATGATGGGCGGTTTTCATATACCGTGCATCCGCCGGGGGAGACAAACGGACACATGAGGTCGTGGTTGTCCTTGGGCCTCAGTGCTACGATTGGCAGTCCGGATTCAGGCCCGGTGTGCTGGGAAGTATACTGTTCGAGGAATTCCCCGGATGACAGCCCGAGATGGTTTTTTAAGCGCAAAATGTCATAGGGTGTCAAAAACTGGTTCAGGTCCCGGCAGCAGGCGTTAAAACACGGAACATCGGGTGAACATGAAAAGCGAAATGTGTCTTGCAGTGATATCGGGGTTAATTTAGGTTCCAAATTGTGGGTTCCTCTCAAAATGGTGAAAATTATCCATAGCATGGGCTTTGATTTTTATCCAATGGTAACTAAAAGGTATAAGGTCTAAGGTGTAAGGTATAGGGAAAAAAACCGGGAAAAATTCAGCATATAAAATAGACAGAATTCCTTCTACCTTAAACCCTATACCTTAAACCTTCTACCCATTTCATTACACCTGACACCTCCATAAATTTTTATCAACAAGACGGCATAAAAATGGATTTACCACTACATCTGGTACCGGATTGCGCATTTTTATCCAGATGTTGTAAGGTACGCCAACACAGTCTAAATTTAGGTTTTTTTGTCATTTTGTTTGGTTAAAAACACTTGACAAGCCCAGGGTTGAATGATATTGTTTTCCCCTTATAGCTACTGTATCATATTGAAATTATTTAGAATCTTTTCATTATAATTTCATTTTAAATCGCCTGTATTGCCAAAGAGTTTAACCGGATAGGGGTTCCGGTTGTTTATAGAATAAAAAACCCGAGATATAGAAAAAATCGAGCCAAAGAGTGCATCTTTGGTCATCACTATGAAGGGAGGTGCAAACGAGTAAAGGAACGTTTTTTTAGGAGCATTAATTGCAGAGGTAAAAACCAAATTGTTAGAAAAACAAAATTAGGAGGTATACTAAATGCCAAGTTTTGTAATATCTGAAAAATGTGACGGCTGCAAAGGCGGAGACAAAACCGCATGCATGTACATTTGCCCCAACGACCTGATGGTTCTGGAACCCAACTCGATGAAGGCCTACAATCAGGCGCCCGATCAGTGCTGGGAATGTTTTTCCTGCGTTAAGATCTGCCCCACCCAGGCTATCGAGGTCAGAGGCTATTCCGACTTTGTGCCCATGGGAAGTTCCGTTATGCCGATGCTGGGTACCGAAGATGTCATGTGGACCTGCAAGTTCAGAAACGGCCTTATAAAACGCTTCAAGTTCCCCATCCGGACCACCCCCGAAGGACAGGCCAATGCTTATCTGGACCTGAAGGGCAATGACCTTGAAAGTGGGCTGCTGTCGACCGAAGAAGCAGACGGCATGGAGTTGCGTGGACCTGCAGCTGACCAGATGGTCTAAACCTGCAACTCAGGTGTAAAGATGACGAATACTTACTGTTTACTTTTAATTAGTGATTTAAGGAGGATGCAATATGGCATTACCAAATAACCCTTTGGGTGAACTCAAGGCTGTTAGGGACCCGGAAGTCGAAGCGCGGGAAGTTGATATTCTCATCGTCGGCGGCGGCATGGCTGCCTGCGGATCCGCATTTGAAGTTAAAAAATGGATGTCCGATGACCAGAGCGTTCTGCTGGTGGACAAAGCCGCCCTGGAAAGAAGCGGGGCGGTGGCGCAGGGTCTTTCTGCAATTAACACTTATATTGGCGATAATTCCGTTGAAGATTACGTGCGCATGGTGCGTAACGACCTGATGGGTATTGTCCGCGAAGACCTGATTTTTGATTTGGGCTTACACGTGGACGATTCCGTCCATCTGTTTGAGGAATGGGGACTGCCGATCTGGAAAAAATCCGAAGAAGGCAAAACCCTGGACGGCAAAAAAGGCCAGAAAATGGGAACCCTGAAATCAGGCGCCTCCCCGGTGCGTACCGGTAAATGGCAGATCATGATCAACGGCGAATCCTACAAACGCATTGTGGCCGAGGCCGCCAAGCTGGCGATCGGTGAAGAAAATGTTCTGGAAAGGGTTTTCATCGTCGAGCTGCTGCTGGATGCCAACAAAGAAAATCAGATCGCCGGTGCGGTCGGTTTTTCCGTCCGTGAAAACAAGGTTTTCATCATCAAATGCAAGACCATGATGGTGGCCTGCGGCGGCGCGGTAAACATCTACCAACCGCGAAGCGTGGGTGAAGGCAAAGGACGGGCCTGGTATCCGGTTTGGAACTCCGGCTCCACTACACCCTGTGCATGAAGTCGGTGCCGAACTGTCCATGATGGAAAACCGTTTCACCCCGGCCCGTTTTAAAGACGGTTACGGCCCGGTGGGGGCCTGGTTTTTGCTGTTCAAGGCCAAGACCCTCAACGGTCTGGGCGAGGCTTTTGCCGGCAGTGATGCCGCCAAGGCCGAGTTGGAAAGATTTGCGCCATACGGAACCGCGGCCATCACTCCGACCTGTCTGCGAAACCACCTGATGCTATTTGAGATGAAGGAAGGTCGCGGGCCGATTATGATGGATACGGTCAGCGCCCTGGCGGAACTGGGCAAGACCATGGACAAAAAAGAGCTTAAACATCTGGAGTCCGAAGCCTGGGAAGACTTCCTGGATATGACTTGCGGCCAGGCCAATCTGTGGTGCGCCACCAATACCGAGCCTGAAAAGAAGAATTCCGAAGTCATGCCGACCGAACCGTACCTGCTCGGATCACACTCCGGCTGCTGCGGTCTGTGGACCTCCGGTCCGGATCTGGACTGGGTACCGGATGCTTACAAGATCAAGGCCGACAACGGCAAGGTTTACAACCGCATGACCACGGTCAACGGCCTGTTTACCTCCGGCGACGGGGTGGGCTGCTCCGGTCATAAATTTTCCTCCGGTTCTCATGCCGAGGGAAGAATGGTTGCCAAAGAACAGGTGCGTTACGCCAAAGATCATGCCGACTATTCACCGGCCCTGGCCCAGAGCACCGAAGAGCTGGTCGACATCGTTTACAAACCGGTGCGGACCTACCTGGACCATTGCGACTACTCCACGGACGACGACGTCAACCCCAACTACATCAAGCCCAATGGCATGATGTATCGCATGATGAAGGCCGGCCATGAATACGGTGCCGGCACGGCCACCTTCTACCAGACCACCAGCAAGAACCTGGAGATCGTAATGGATTTGCTCCAAACCATGCGGGAAGACAACGAGAAGCTGGCGGCCGGTGATCTGCACGAACTGATGAGGGCCTGGGAGATCCAGCACCGGATCTGGACGCTTGAATCCCATCTGCGCCATATCCAGTTCCGTAAAGAGACCCGCTATCCCGGCTTCTACTATCAGGCCGATTATCCGGGAACGGATGATGAGAACTGGTTCTGCTTTGTCAATTCCAAGTATGATCCGAAAGAGCAGAAATGGGATATCTTCAAAAAAGATTACGTGAAGATCATCAAGGACTAACCGAATGTCGGCAGTGATATATCGTCGATGACATAACGCCTCCAGGTGGCTTGTGACACCTGGAGGTTTTTGTTAATACGGAGGGAAAGCATGACATAAGAACAAACAGTCCCTGATAGTGGAAGCATCTTAGTCGTTGGCGGTGGGACCAGTGGCTTGACCACGGCCCTGGAAGCCGCCGAAGTGGGGTATGAAGTTTTCCTGGTGGAAAAAAATCCTTTTCTGGGCGGACGGGTAGCTCAACTCAATCAATATTTTCCCAAACTATGCCCTCCGACCTGCGGACTTGAAATCAATTTCAGACGTATCAAGGATAACCCAAAGATTAAAGTCTTAACCCTGGCGGAAGTTGAAAAGGTTGACGGCACCCCCGGCAACTACGATGTGACCATTAAAGTCAATCCCCAGATATGTGAATGAAAACTGCACCTGTTGCGGAGATTGTGCCGATGCCGGTCAAACCGAAATCGACAGTGAATTTGACTTCGGTATGAAAAAAATCAAAGGCGCCTATCTGCCGTTTGAAATGGCATTCCCGGCCCGTTTTGTGATTTCGCCCGGAAATTATCGGCAGCGACGATGCCCGGCGCTGCAAAGAGGCCTGCAAATACGATGCGATCGATCTGGACATGGCGGCCAAAACGCTGAACTTAAACGTGGGTTCCATTGTCTGGGCCACCGGCTGGCAGCCCTATGATGCCACCAAAATCGACAATCTCGGTTTCGGTCAGTATCCCAACATCATCACCAACATGATGATGGAGCGGCTGGCGGCGCCCAACGGGCCGACCCAGGGGCAAAATTGTGCGCCCCTTCGGATGACAAGGAGCCCGAGAGCATCGCCTTTGTGCAGTGTGCCGGATCCCGGGACGAAAATCATTGCCTTACTGCTCCTACATTTGCTGTATGGCATCTCTGAAGCAGGCCACCTATATTCGCGAACGATACCCGCAGGCCAAAATATATGTGTTCTACATCGACTTGCGGACACCGGGATACCGCTATGAAAAATTTTACGAGAAAATCAAAGAAGATGAAAACATCTTTTTTATCAAAGGCAAGGTGGCCGAGGTCAGCGAAGACCCGGCCAACAAGAATATTACCGTGGTTGCCGAAAATGCCGTAACCGGCGAAAAAATCCACCAGACAGTGGAGATGGTTGTTCTGGCTACCGGAATGCAGCCCACCACCGCAACAGACAAACTTCCGGCGGATTTAACGTACAGCGAGGACGGATTTATCATCAATAATTTCGAAAACGGCGGAATGTTTGCAACCGGATGTGCCAACAAACCGGCTGACGTGGTTTCATCCAATCAGAATGCAACCGGCATGGCTTTAAAGGCCATTCAAACCCTGGTGAACAGGTAGGAGGTTATCCATGGATAAAAAATATGGTGTGTATATCTGCGAAGGCTGTGGGATTGGAGAGGCCCTGGATATCGAAAAGCTTTGCGATGTACCCAAGGAAGAAGGCTTGGCCGTTAAGACCTGCCCGATTTTGTGCGGCAAAGAAGGCGTTGAGCTTCTCAAAAAAGACATTGCCGACGACGGCGTCAATACCCTGGTGCTGGCGGCCTGCTCGCGCCGGGTGCTCTATGATGTGTTTCGGTTTGACGGCTGCATCGTTGAGCGGGTCAACCTGAGAGAGCAGGTGGTGTGGTCCCATCCCCGGTCCAAGTATCCGGCTCCCACCGCAGAACAAAAAGATGATGAGGAATTCATCGATCTCGTTCAAATGATGGCTGAAGACTATCTGAAGATGGGCATGGCCCGGGTGGAAAAAGTGGACCTGCCGGAGCCTTACCTGCTGGACACGTTCAGCCGCAAAATACTGGTGATCGGCGGAGGGATAACCGGGATCTCAGCGGCCATCGATGCCGCCAAAACCGGCTATGAAGTTACGATCGTTGAAAAAGAATCCGTCCTGGGCGGCAATGCTAAAAATTGGCGTAAACAGCTGCCGGGCGCTTACCCCTATGACGGCCTGATTGAACCGACCCTGGACTCTAAAATCAAAGAACTGGAAAATTATTCCGGCATTGCGGTCAAAACCGAGACCGTGGTCGCGCGGATCGCCGGCGCGCCGGGGGAATTTACAGTTACTTTTAAAAAGCCCGGTGAGAAAACGGAGTTTGATGTTCCCTATCCCCTGCCTGACGAGATGAAGGTTGATGACAAAGGCAAAGAACTGACGGCCGAGCAGCTCCATGAAAAATTCATGGAGTACAACGAAGGCAAGCAGGACATTCTGACCCTTGATCCCAACGGTGAAAAATTCGGCGCCGTTATCCTGGCGGCCGGCTGGCGGCCCTATCAGCCCGAAGAAGGGGAATTCGCCCATCTGGGTTTTGGGGAACTGCCCGATGTGGTTACCAACCATCAGTTCGAAGAAATGGCTGCCGGCGGCAAGATCACACGGCCTTCCGACGGCCAGGAGGCCAAATCGGTGGTTTTCATTCAGAGCCCCGGCCAGGGAGACGACAAAGACTTCGCTTATACCGGTGCCGTGACCAGCCTGGTGGCACTCAAACAGGCCAAATACGTACGCGATGATTACGCCGACGGCAAGGCCTTTGTATTCTACCAGCACATGCGCACCCTGGGTCTGACGGAAAACTTTTACAAGAGCATCCAGCAGGATCAGGGAATCTTTTTAACCAAGGGTGAGGTCACCGCTGTTTCCAAAAACGGTGACGGCATGATCGTCGAGGCCGACAACACCCTGCTGGGCGAAAAAATCCAGGTCAAAGCCGACCTGGTGGTGCTGGCCACGGGTATGGTGCCGGTCACCAAAGATGATCCGGTGGTCAATTTGGCCTACCGCCAGGGACCGGGATTCCGCGATAATGCGCTTTTTGATGACTATGCGGATTCCAATTTTATCTGCTTTCCCTATGAAACCCAGCGGACCGGTATCTATGCCGCCGGCGGTATTCGGCGCAGCATGACGGTGGAAGAAGCCACGGAAGATGCCACCGGCGCGGCTTTAAAAGCCATCCAGTGCCTGGAGTCGACCAATCGCGGGGTTTCGGTCCACCCCAGATACGGTGATATGACCTTTCCCGACTTTTTCATGCAACGCTGCACCCAGTGCAAACGGTGCACCGAGGAGTGTCCTTTCGGGGCCATTGACGACGATGAAAAAGGTACGCCCAAACCCAATCATACCCGCTGCCGGCGCTGCGGGACCTGTATGGGATGCTGCCCCGAGCGAATCATCAACTTTGTTGATTACAGCATCGACAGCATCGGATCGATGGTCAAAGCCATCGGTGTGCCTTCGGAAGACGATTACGATGAGCCTCCGCTGAGAATCCTGGCCCTGGTGTGTGAAAATGATGCCTACCCGGCCCTGGATATCGTCGGGTTGAACCGCATGACCTATTCGGCCAACGTCCGAATTATTCCGGTCAGGTGTCTGGGATCGGTCAACGTGATCTGGATCAAAGACGCCATGGCCCAGGGTATGGACGGCGTTTTTCTACTGGGCTGCAAGCATGGTGATGACTACCAGTGCCACTTTGTCAAAGGCAGCGAACTGGCGGAAATCAGAATGCAGAAAATCGGAGAGGCCCTTTCGAGTCTGGCCCTGGAAGAAGAGCGCGTGGCCCAGTTCCAGGTGGCGATTGACGAATACGACAAACTGCCCGCAGATGATCGACGAGTTTGTCGAAATGGTTGAAGAACTCGGCCCGAATCCATTTAAGGGATTCTAGATCGGGATTTCATGAGATTCTACTAGATTTAGGCAATTTATTATTTTAGCGAATCGAAGCAATATAAATGAAAATCCGAATATCGAAATACGAAATCCGAAACAATATCAAAACTCGAATGTTCAAAATTCTAAACAAAGGCGGTGTTGGACATCGGTTCTCTGTTTTGGTTTTTGATATTTTGTACATTTGAATTTGTTTCGGATTTCGAGATTCGAATTTCGGATTTACCCCGTCTCTGACGAAAAAGTGGATCCTGGATGCACTTGAAGAACCTCTCATATTGCCAGTATGAAAGACAAAATCTTTGAGACGGGGCACTAGGAGGTAGTAATATGGCGGATGCATACCTGATTGAGCCTGATTTAAATTTTATCAAGGAAGTGGGCGCGCTGGGTGGTGAAGACCTGAAAAAATGCTACCAGTGTGCCACCTGTTCGGTGGCCTGTCCGATTTCTCCGGATACCAAGCCGTTTCCCCGCAAGGAAATGATTGCCGCATCCTGGGGACTGAAGGACAAACTGGTGGGCAATGCCGACATCTGGCTGTGCCACAATTGCGGCGACTGTTCCACCCTTTGCCCGCGGGAAGCCAAGCCGGGGGATGTCCTGGCAGCCTTTGCGGTCGTATACGATCGAAGAGTACGCCCAGCCCAAAGCACTGGCAAGAGCCATGAAGGACCCCAAGAAACTGCCGATCCTGCTGGCCATTCCCGCCATTCTTTTTCTGGTGGTGGGCACCATCACCGGACTGCTGGATTTCACGCCGGATCTCAGTGCAGGCATCAAACATTACAAATTTTTCTCCACCTGGCTGGTGGACATGATGATGCTCCCGGCCGCCGGTTTTGCAGCGGCGGTTTTTGCCCTGGGCCTCAAACGGTTTTTAGCTGACATTCATCAGAATGCACTGGCGGAGGGCAAGACCACCAAGGAGAAGATCGAACCGGTCGGTTTCTTAATGGCTTTTGTTCGCATTATCCCGACCATTCTTTTGCACCGCAAATTTTCGGAGTGTACCGACAACAATGACCGTCAAATTGCCCATCAGCTGACCATGTATGGCTTCATCGGGCTTTTTATCGTCACCAGTGTTATTTTTGTGGTGCTTTACGGGTCCTATCTGTTTCCCGAAGGACCCATTCACGGCCCCTGGTCCCAGCTCAACCCCATCAAGTGGCTGGCCAATATCGCCGGGGTTTCACTGATCATCGGCACCATCCTGTTGATCAAAAACCGCAGTGCCAAAAAAGATCAAACGTCGACCTACTTTGACTGGTACCTGGTCTACCTGGCTTTCGGCCTGGGGGTCACCGGTATGGGGACGGAACTGGCCCGACTGGCCGACTGGGCCTTTGTTACCTTTCTGGTGTACTACATTCACCTGATGCTGGTGTGGGTCTTATTTGCCTATTTGCCTTTCTCCAAGCTGGCCCATCTGGTGTACCGCACGGTGGCCATGACTTACAACGAGTATGCCGGGCGGAATTTTTAAATTACCCAACCCGGACAAGCCGGAAAATGCCTAAAGTGCCTAAATTGCCTAAAATGCCTAAAGTAAATGTATTCTATCTATTTTATGAAAATAGAAACTCACGCTAAGTTGTCATTTCATTGGTCTGATTTCTGGCCTCCCATACTGCCAGTGTCAACGACTTATACTAAAGACGGAGCGAAGCGACACCATAATTTTAGGCATTTTAGGCACTTTAGTGCATTTTAGGCATTCTGGTTTTAGGCATTTCTTCAAATACCATGTTTTTTTTCTAAAAAATATCTTGCCCTAAAATGCAAAGAAATAACAATTAAGGGCCTAAAAACAAAAAAGGGGAGCTCTGTCGGCTCCCCTTTTTTATTTTCATTTTGGATCCTGGGCGAAAATTATTGCCGAAAGGTCAAAAATCCGCTAACCTGTAAACACGAATTTGCTTTTACCGAAACCCGATAGGGGGAATGATGTATTACGCTTTACCGGGAGCAGTTCGGGGCAGTTTATCCCTGATTTTATATATTTTGAACACGGTGTTCTGGTGCATACCGTTGTTTGGGTTGGTGCTCGCCAAAGCGGCGGTCCCTTTGGAATCCTGGCGGCGAAGATGCAGTCGGATTCTAAATGCCATTGCCGAAAATTGGATCTGGGTCAACAACCAAAACCAGAGGCTGATTGCCGGCAACACCCGATGGGAAGTTCAAGGTATAGAGACTCTGGAACGCTCTGAATGGTATCTGGTTCTGGCCAATCACCAGTCCTGGGTGGATATCGTGGTGCTTCAGAGGATATTTCATCGGAAAATCCCATTCTTGAAGTTTTTTATTAAAAAAGAGCTGTTATGGTTTCCGGTTTTGGGTCAGGCATGGTGGGCGATGGATTTTCCTTTTGTCAAAAGGTA
>PVMK01143612.1_pt1 | contig 15310 bp, 15 predicted proteins | sample 1853481 | NCBI WGS metagenome assembly PVMK01 (sample SAMN08533507, study PRJNA380276) | Marine sediment metagenome, whole genome shotgun sequencing project.
AGACATAGGGCTCATAAGCGCTCCGGTTGGACATGCGTCCTGGCAAAGAGTACAGTCTCCGCAATCGCCTTTAAGTGGATCATCAATCTCAAGTGGAGCATCCGTAATAATAAGCATAATTCCTATCATACTTCCCATCTCAGGAGACTGAACAATGGCATTCCTTCCATACCTGAGAATAGAAGATCTTTCGCTTATCAGCTTTTGTGATATCCCGGCATTGAGAGAAAAACCGCTGTAGCCTTTTTCTTCTAAAAACCCGACAACTTTCTGTGCTCTTTCAACAAAATAATTAAGGGCATCAGGGTTCACATAAAAATTCATTATTTCTGAACGCGGAGGATTCCCAGGCAACTCTTTTTTCCCGAAATTAATGTTGATCGCCATAACAATACAGCATTTTGCATCATCCAAAAATTCAGAAGGCTGTAAAACCGGGGTATCAGCTGAATAAAGCGGGGTATAATCTGAAAGTATCCGGTTTACCCCGGCAATATCTGCTAATTCTTTATCCGTCATGGCATGCACAGACGATATACCCACGCTTTCAGTACCGCACTCTGTTTTAATAAATTCTTTAAGTTCATCATTAAACATATGATAACTCCATTTTATTTATTCATTTGACAAAATATTTTCAGCCCAACCCATAAGGATTTGGCTTAAGCTGTTTGCCAGTATGACCATTAAAAACCTTAAGCGATACAAAAAAATAACACTGCTAAAATCAATGCATTATGCTTATATTAATATGAGTGATTAGGGAGTGTCAATATATAAACCATTTAACTTTACAATCCAGGTTTAAGTTGATATTTTTTACATTTGAAACCAAAAAAGAGGTCTGCCATGAAAAGTTTTCGTAAAGAGCTTTGGTTTGATATCCCCTCCAGACGTGCATTCATCAACATTACTCCTGAAATAGAACAGTGTTTGAAAGAAAGCAGCATAAAAGAGGGTCTTGTTCTGGTCAATGCCATGCACATCACAGCCTCGGTCTTTTATTAATGATGATGAGTCCGGTCTGCATCAGGACTATGAAAGATGGCTTGAAAAACTTGCTCCCCATGAACCTGTATCAGGGTACATGCACAACCGCACAGGTGAAGACAATGGCGATGCCCACTTAAAAAGACAGGTAATGGGCCGTGAAGTAGTTGTGGCAGTTACAGACGGAGATCTTGATTTTGGACCCTGGGAGCAAATCTTTTACGGTGAGTTCGACGGAAGGAGAAAAAAAAGAATTCTGGTTAAAATCATCGGAGAATAAACTGAATAAATCAAAAAGATGCGACAGCATCAATAACCGGCTGCGCCAGTGTAGAGCCGGACTGTTTGTAACCCTGCACAGAAAGATGTACCCCGTCTCCCTCATCATATTCAGCCTTTAACCTATTATCGTCTGTCCGCAATGTCTTAAACCAGTCTGCTATAAAAGTATGAGAATTATTTTCAGCATATTCAATAATTGCCCGGTTAATCAACATAACCCTTGATTCATATTCTTTAAAATTAAGAGGAGGAACTGTAACAGCTATCACAGGAAGGTCTCTTTTAAGGCATGCGCTGTATCCTCGCTTAAGATTTGAGAAAGTTTCATCCAGAGAAAACATCCCCAGATCGTTTGTCCCGCCCTGCAGAATTATCAAATCCACTTCCATAGTGTCCAGACCTCTTATAAGCCTTGAGACTATACCGCCGGATGTATCTCCGCATATACCCCTGTTAATAAAAGAGAATTTTTTTTCAAAATCCATATCTTTAAGTTTTGCAGTGAGCCAGAACTGATAGGAGGATTGAACATTACCCCCAAACATGGGATCATGTTCAGGAAAACCGGCAGTGTGAGAATCTCCAATACATAACGCCTTAATCATCTATTTTTAATTATCCTTCCTAAAGAATAACGGATATTTATAAGTTTACCTGTTTCAACCGGACTTAAAATAAGCAGGGAGTTTTTCAAATAATTATATTTAACTAATCATTTAAACTTCCGAAAGATATTTATAATCTTAAATAGAGATATACAATAATCTAATTTTAAATATTTATCCATGCATATTATTAAAATACTTCTCCATTAATGTAAATATTTATATATAATTATAAAACCTAATATAAGCATATAATAATACATGGCTATTCCAGAAGAAAAAGATAAGGTCTCCACACAAGAGACTGAAAATACACAGCCTCAGACTGATGACAGCAAAACCATCTACGATGAAAGCCTTCCAAAGGGTCAGGTAACCTTGTTTGAAGCAGCTGATAAAACCAGCGCTTACCTTAAAATAGTCAGCACAACATCCGGTGAACAGTTTACCAAAGATGAAATCCTTGAAATCATAAATGAGATTGGAGTTAAATCAGAAATCAATATAAATCAAATTGAAGAAGCACTGGCAACACTTAAAGATCAGGGAGATATCGTAAAAACAATAAAAATAACAGCCAGTTCGCCTTCAGATGCCATTGGAAACGCTGCGCTTGAAATATTTTTCAACCTGGACGACCCTTTTGTAGAAGAGGGCGAAATGCTGTTAAAAGCGTTAGAAACTGAAAAATCCGGCAAAGATATCTACGGAAATGAGATCACCTTGGGTAAAGGAACAAAACCCGCTATTACGCTCGGCGAAAATGTAATTGAAAAAAATCCCGGAGAGTATTTCAGTCAGTGTCTAGGCAGAGTATCATTTGAAAACAACATTCTTTCTATAAAAAAACTTCTTGAAGTAAAAGTAAGCAGCGACAAAATGACGGCAAAACTCACATATATCGGCGTAACTAAACTTACTCACACTATGATAATGGATGAGGTACGCGCAAAGGGAATAAAGTTTGGAGTAGATGAAGCCCTTATAGATAACATTGTCGCATCCTTTGAAAATGAAGCAAAACATATAGAAGACATTGTCATTGCTAGACGGGAAAAGACCGGTAGAAGGACGTGAAAGTGAAGTAAAATATTCATTTATTATAGACACAGACCATCCTACTTTTAAAGAGAAAGAAGACGGAAGTGTTGACATAAGGGAAACAAATGTTGTACAGACAGTAAATGAAGGTGATGAAATTGCAACCATCACGCCTCACATACCATCAGAGAACGGAAACGATATTTTTGGCAAAGTCTACCCGGTTCCAAAAGTAAGAGAAATTGCTCTAAAAGCAGGTAAGGGAGTCCGCGCAACTGCGGATGGCCTGCATTTTTTCGCTGAAATAAGTGGACGGCCCAGCCTTGAAGCAGACAGACTTGGGCTACGATTAAGCGTTGATGAAGTTTTTTCTGTCAGAGGAGACCTTGATTTAAAAATAGGAAATATAGATTTTAACGGAGTCGTTGAAATAGACGGTGATGTTGAAGACGGATTTTCGGTTAAAGCAACAAAATCTATTTATATAGGAGGAAGTGTTGGCGCATGCCACATCGAAGCTGGAACAAACCTGACTATTCAAGGGGGATGTAACGGCAAAGAGCAGTCAAATATCTATACGGGCGGGAATATTGAAATAAAATATTTTAACGAAACAAAAGTTAAAAGCAGAGGAAATATTTTAGTAAAAAATGAAATAGTTAATTCAGAGATCAGTACACTCGGACGGGTTACTGTAAAATCAGGCTCAATAAGAGGAGGAAAGATCTTCGCAAAAATGGGCATTGAGTCATACGATCTCGGTTCAGATATGGGAGTTAAGACGATTCTTGTCCCCGGTGATGATTATGAAGTTAATGCGGAATGCAAAAATATCGATACCCGGATAATCGCGATCAATAAAGAGCTTGAAGATATAAACAATAGAATCGCACCGCTCTTAAAGAACAAAGAACTTCTTCCTAAACTCCCTGAAGAACAGCGAAACAAACTTAAAGAAACCATTGGATGCCTGGCTAAGCTAAAAGAAGAAAAAGACTCTCTTAATGAGACCAAAAGCAGTCTTATCGAACAAAGCAGAAGTGATGCCCTGCAGGAAGTTGTTGCACAGCACATTATTTACCAAAGCGTCATACTCAAAATCTATGAATCACGCCGCGAAGTAGCAAGCATACTCGAAGGCCCCTTAAGGATGTATGAGGAGGATGAGAGTATTCTAGTTGAACCATACGGAGATAATGCCAGAAAAGTAAGCGAAGAAAAAATGGCGGAAGTCACAAAAAGAAATGAAGAAACTGCAAAAGCCGCTGCCATAAAAAAAAAGGGGGGGCTCACCCCTGAACCACTGCCAGAAGCTTAATTCTTGCCAGAGTCCACACAACATGCCATAATTTAGTTTTGTTTTATACTTAAAATAATTTCATATTTATTTTGCTGATATGAAATATTCTTGAAGTATGTTTTTTGTCTTTCTCGTCGTTTGTTTTGATTTAGAAATACTCTGACTTAATAATGGAGTCACATAAGTGGAGCTGGAAAGTATTATTATTCTGGCTGTTTTAATCTTTATAGCAGCTATTCTTTATTCATCTGTGGGTCATGCCGGAGCCTCAGGCTATCTGGCTGCTATGGCGTTGTTCGTTATGTCACCGTTAGAAATGAAGCCGACAGCATTAACCCTGAATATTCTTGTTGCATCAATAGCCTTAACGAAATATTTGAAAGCTGGTTGTTTTTCTTGGTCAATATTCTGGCCATTCGCACTTTCTTCTATCCCTTTTGCTTATTTAGGGGGGGTGATACTTCTGCCAAGTATCTATTACAAACCAATTATTGGGGTAACACTTATCTATGCAGCAATTCGTTTCATTAAGGACGCTGCGAAACCCGATTACATAATTAAACCTCCATTAATGCCAATTGTTTTAATACTTGGAGCAGGGCTTGGATTTTTTTCAGGCTTGATTGGCATTGGAGGAGGTATTTTTTTAAGCCCTTTACTTATTATGCTTAAGTGGGAAAAAGTAAAAAATGTGTCTGGTATTGCAGCAGCATTTATTTTGGTAAATTCGATAGCCGGTTTTTTCGGTTTTATTTCTACAAAAACACCTCAAATACCTGAAGGCTTAATAATATGGGCTATTGTCGCAGTTCTTGGAGGGTATGTTGGTTCAGAATATGGAAGTAATCGCTTCAGCAATCCTACAATTAAGCGCCTTCTCTCCCTTGTCTTACTAATTGCAGGTGCTAAAATGATTGCAGCAGCCTAATAATCACTTTCACTCAGACAGCTAAAAGCCTTGCGTGCCTCGCTACTTCCTAACTTTGTCCACTTTCCTTTGAACCGCTACAACCTGATCAGTAAAAGGACTAAAGAAACCTTGAGGGCTAGTAATGTTGCAGAAGTAAAACTCGGCAGACCTAAAAGCGCAGGAAAATCAAAGCTTGATGAATACAGAGAAGAGATCGTGGCATTATTAAGGAATGGGTCTTCTGAAAAGTTTGTGGCTGGAAGATATGGGACGAGTCAGGTGAATTTATATAACTGGCTTAACAAAAATAATATGGACTTAAGTTCGCAAAAGGCGCGTGTGTGAAAATTAAAGAACTATGACTTACGCATGCTGACATATGCAAAATTAAAACAGTCAGTGATACGTTGGACATCAGCTTCCTGTATTATTTATAAATAAAATTTATACTACCCCAAAGACGGTTTGCCATAAGAATCAATAATAATAATCTGCTTACCGACTTTAAGACGGTACTACATAAGATTATGAATCGCCAATGATGATAATCTTAATAGATAAAACCTTTGATATATATTTCAGCAAATTTCTTCATCATTTTTTTTCTTTTATCCAGTTCTTTTTTTGTTATTTTTTTGACAGATTTTTTTCGAACAATTTCAATGGCGTCATCAATCTTATTAAACACAAACTCATTGATCAGCTCATGTTTTTTTTCTTTAGAAATTTTATTTGTTGCTTCAAGTCCAGCTTTTATAATTGTATCTAATTTTGTTATGAAAATTATATGCTCATCATTAATCATATTCTTATTCTCTTTACTGCCACCCTACCACCACCACGGTGCTGTTTATATTTTCAGGATTAATATAAAAGAAGTTAATGGCAAGGACAATCTTTAACCGACTTTAACACGGTACTGTAAGGGCCATGAATCGCCAGTGATCATAAGCTTATTCAGCTTCTTTCCAAAAAGTATTCATAATCTCAGGAAGCAATCTCCTTCTGTCCCCAAGAATTCGACGCTTAATCATATTTCCTCTTATCCCAAAGTCGAGATTAAGGTCTTCGTGCCTAAGAAAAAAACGCCTGTCTTCAACCCTTCTCCTGTCTACGGATGATCGAATCTGAAAATTTACTTCGGCGTTGTTATTTCCCATGAATAGACTCTTCTCAACTTGTTTAGATTTCTTGGCAACTTTACTATTCCATCGGTCAAGAAAAAACAAGCATTAGCAATAATAAACCCTACCACCCCAAAGACGGTGCTGTGTCAGGTCATGAATAGCCAATGATAATAAGCCTTATCGCCACCATCATTATGGCATGCCCCTACTTTTATTCTGACCAGCTAGTTTTATTTAATCAGACAGATACCCGACCATAATAGGCGATGCTGAATTTTTATTGCAAGTTCTGGTGGGGGCTGTGGGCATCCAGAGTATTATCTAGATACAGCCAAAGGTTTGGGAGCTCAATATACATTTTAAAAACCTGTTAACCCCAGTGAATTAGTTGCGGCCGTGTATAAGCTGCTGAAGGAAGAAATACTTCTTAATTTTCAATAAAACAACAATCACAAAGTTGGTTTAAATTCAATTTCTGTTACCATAGCAATAACAGGCACTTAAGATATTCTCTTGGGTGCTTTTTTATTTGTAAAAAACTACTCTCCTCATTATTCCCCGCAAGGGTTCTAGTTGTCAATGTTTTCCGTATAAACAGTATAGTGCTTCCCCAGACTTCTATAGGTGTCTACACCCAGATTCATATAGGCTGATACACCTAGATAAAATGAGTGTTTTACCTCATAGACTATTGAATAATTTTATTGTATTAATAACTCGAATAAATACTTCAGGGGTAAATTAGATGAATGCTGTTGATCTTCTAAATGAAAAAGAGAAAAGAATATTGTCACTGTTACTAAGAGGGCTGAATGTGTCACAGGCGGCTGATAGTTCCAGGTGGACACCTAATGAGGTTAATAATATCAGGTTACACATAATTGAAAAGTTTGAACAGGCTTCACCCATTAGAATCTCTGAAACCCGTCACTTTCATTTTATTGCAGATGATTAAAACTCAACATTATTGTAGCTAATATGGACTTTTCATGATAGCTGGATTTTAAGATTGTCTGGAGCAATGTTGATTTTTTTAGAGATGATTAATTCCAGGCTTCACGAAAAATAAGAAAAAGTACACAGCCTATTTTTTTGCACCTGCAGTTGTTTTTTGGAAATTGTCCATTTCCGATTCGGAAAGCCAGCCTCCACCCAGCGCTTTATATAATTTCACATAGGCATTATGGTACAGCTGATTCACCTCAGAGTGTTCCAGTGCTACATCAAACAATACCCGCTCGGTATCCTGAACTTCCAGGAAGCTGGTAAACCCTTGATTATATCGCATTTTTGACAGAGCAGCAGCATTTTTTGCGGCTTTGAATTTTCTTTTTATTGATAAAACCTGTTTTTTATAAGTTTGAATCTCAGTCAATGCATCTTCGACTTCTCTGAATGCTGACAATATAGTGTTTTCGTAATCGTACCGCGCCTGCTTTGTTCTTTCTTTTTCAACTTCAACCCTCATTTTGTCTTGTTTGAAGTTAAAAATCGGCCCGAATATACCACCGCTTATCGACCAGGCTGCTCCACCGGAGGTTAAGGTTGATAATTCATCGCTGGCACCGCCAAGCATTCCGGTTAAATTGATAGACGGCAGCCTCAAGGCTTGAGCAACTCCAATTCTTGCGTTTTGAGCTTTCAGTGAATACTCTGCCTGAACAATGTCCGGCCTGCGTTCGAGTAAAGAAGCGGTTAGACCCACCGGTATATCAGGAGGTAAGGGCTGATTATACAGATCAATCCCTTTCCTGACTTCCCCGGGAAATCTGCCGAGTAAAATACTTAAGGTATGCTCGGATTTGGAAATTAAACGTTCAAAAACCGGTATTGCAGTCGCCGCAGTTTCTTTTTGGATCTGAGCCTGGTTTACGTCAATCTCAGGGATGATCCCATGAGAGAAACGTTTCTCAATTATTTTTAGACTTTCAAGCCGCGAATCAAATGTATGTTTCGAAATTTCCAGTCGCTGGTGAAAATCCAGCATCCGGTAATAGGTGCTAACGACTTCAGCTATTAAGCTTATCTGAATAGCTCTTAGAGAATATTCAGAAGCCATCAGTTCAGCTCTGGATGATTCAGTAGCTCTGCGGAATTTACCCCAAAAATCCAGTTCCCAGCTTAAAGCTGGGGCAATAAAAAAATTATCATCTGTAAACCCCAGTCTCCTTCCGCCTGCAGTATTCCCTCTAAATGCCTCTGACTCCAGATCTAATCGCGGATACATATCCGCTTTGGTAAATCCCAGCGCAAAGCGGGCTTCCTGTATTCGGCTGGCAGCGATCCTTACATCTTTATTGTCATTTAATGCAGAGGTAACCAGTGAATTCAGAACAGGGTCTTTGAACAACTCCCACCATTTCAGATTGACAGCGGTTTCTTTTTCCAGTTCTGCAGACTTAAAATGTGCAGGGGTTTCAATGCTCGGCTTTCGAAAATCAGGGCCCACCATGCAGCCCGTACTAGATCCAATCACGATCAGGGTAATAATGATTTTAAGCAGCTTATTAATTTTTAAAATAATCATGATTTATTAGTATCTGATTCTGATTCAAGCATTCGTTTCTCTTCATAACGGCCGATTTTTCCAACGAAGACAAAAAGCATCGGATAAAAGAAAACCCCGAGTATAGTAGCTAAAGACATCCCCCCTATTAGTGCCATTCCCATAACGACCCTTGCTTCAGAGCCTGCTCCAGAGGCAAAAACCAATGGAAAAACTCCAAAGATAAAAGAAAACGCGGTCATCAGTATCGGTCTGAAACGCATCTTTGCGGCTTTTACTGCCGCATCATATAGTGAAAGACCTTTGTCAAACTCCAGCTTGGCAAATTCTACGATCAGAATGGCGTTTTTTGCTGCCATGGCAATCAGCATAACCAGCGCAATCTGAGCAAATATATTGAGCTCATAACTCTGGCTGAAAAGCCGGGCCAGATAAAGGAACAGGAATGCTCCGAAAATCGCAAAGGGGGTTCCCAGCAGAATACTTAAAGGAAGTGTCCAGCTTTCATACTGGGCAGCGAGGATGAGAAAAACAAAGACCAGTGCAAATACAAAAACAATAGAGCCTGTCCCGGATGCTTCTTTCTCCTGATATGACATGTTACTCCACGAAAACCCCATATCATCCGGCAGAATCTCTTCTGCCACTTCTTCAAGAACAACTAACGCCTGAGCAGAGGTAAACCCGGGTGCCGGCGCACCGCTAAGCTCGACGGCTCTGTACAAATTAAAACGGTTGGTAAAATCCGGACCCTCGATTTCTTTAATCTTGACGAATGCGGCTAAAGGAACATTATTGCCGGCTTTGTTTTTAACATAAAACATATTGATCTGGTCTTCATTTAAGCGGTATTCCGGTTCAGCCTGAATATACGCTTTGTACAGCCTGCCGAATCTGTTGAAGTCATTGACGTAGGAACCGCCCAGAAAGGCACCGACTGTTGTATAAACACTCTCTAAAGAAATACCGGCTTTAAGGATTTTATCTTTATTAATGTCCATGTATCTTTGCGGAACGTTCGATCGAAAGGTTGTAAAAACAGAGCTGATTCCCGGCCGGTCCATGGCCGCCTGAACAAATTTCGTGGTCTGCCTGGCCAGGTAATCAGGCGTGTTTCCTCCCTTATCCTGAATCATCAGGGTGAACACGGAACCGCTTCCCAACCCGGGAATGGCAGGGGGACCAAATGCAAAAACCTGTGCTTCGTTGATGGAGGATTGAAAGTCGGCATTTAAAAGGGCAACTATTTCATCGTCGGTTTTTTCCCGCTCATTCCAGCCTTTAAGAGAAACAAAGATAAAGCCGGCATTGGATGACATGCTTCCCGAAAGCAAACTAAATCCTGCAGCTGAAGTAACAAATTCAATTTCATCGTATTTTTGAATGATTTTTTCAACTTTTTTAGAAACAGCATTGGCTCTTTGCAGAGAAGCTGCATCTGGTAATTGTATGTTTACTAGAAGATATCCCATGTCTTCTTCAGGCATAAACCCCCCTGGAATGTTTTTCCCAAGAAGGCCCGTGCAGGCGGTCACAATAATGATAAATATAAATCCTCTGGTGATCTTACGCGTTACAATACAGGTGTAACTCATATAATATTCTGTTGACCGGTCAAAGACTTTGTTAAACCCGCTAAAGAACTTTCCCATGAAGTCCGCTGGTAGGGTTTCTGCTTTCTTAAAAGCAGCGAACAAAGCGCAGGACTCAGGGTTAATGCGTTAATGGAAGAAAAAACCACAGAAACCGCGACTGTTATGGCAAACTGTTTATAAAGACTGCCCGTTATTCCGCCCATGACGGAAACCGGGATAAACACCGCTACTAAAACCAGGGTTGTGGCAATGACCGGTGCAGTCACATCCTTCATCGCTTTTCCGGTCGCCTCTTTTGGATTCATACCATTTTCGATATTGGTCTGGACCGCTTCAACAACCACAATAGCATCATCTACCACAATACCGATTGCCAGCACCAGCCCCAGGAGTGACAGTACATTGATAGTAAAGCCGATCAATGGGAAGACAATAAACGCTCCTACCAGCGAGACGGGGATAGCGACAGTGGGAATTAAAGCAGCTCTCCAGTCCTGGATAAAAATGAAGACCACCAGGATAACCAGCACCAGGGCGATAATCAATGTTACGACGATTTCATCTATCCCTGCGGTAATAGCCAGTGTGGTATCCAGAGATATGTCATATTTGATACCCTCTGGAAACGATCCGGAAAGATTTTTCATGGTGCTTTTAATTATTTCAGCCAGTTCCACTGCATTTGAACCGGGCGCCTGATACAGGGCGATCATGCCGCATTCTTTATTATTGAGCCGGGTAAAAGCGTTATATGTTTCCACCCCCAGCTCAATACGGGCAAGGTCTTTTACCTTTACCTGAGACCCCTCCTCAGTAGTTCTGATGATAATTTCACCGAATTCTTTCTCGGTTTGCAGACGGTCAGGCAGCTTTACCGTGTAGGTAAATTCCGTTCCAGGAGGGGAGGGTTCTGCACCGAACTTACCTCCGGGAACAATTACGCTTTGTGCACGGATCGCATCAATTATTTCAGGTACGCTTATGCCCATCTGAGCTAAACGGTCGGGTTTTATCCAGATGCGCATTGAATAATCACTTGCGCCCTATAACGTCAACGCGTCCAATACCCTTGATGCGGGATAAAATATCCTTTATATTTATAAGGGCATAGTTGCCGAGAAACTGCTGATCATATTGGCCTTTATCTGATGTCAGCGCGATAAGCATAAGAATATTAGGAAGTGATTTCTTGGTCGTCACCCCGAATCTTTTCACTTCTTCAGGCAGCTTGGCTGTGGCGGCAGCGACCCTGTTTTGTGTAAAAACTGTGTTCATATCAGGATCAGTGCCGATCTCAAAAGAGACCAGAAGGGTCATGGTGCCGTCATTTGAATTGGTCGACTTCATGTAGATCATGTTGTCAACGCCGTTAATCTCCTGTTCTAATGGCGTTGCCAGCGACTGTTCAACACTGACGGAATTGGCTCCGGTATAGGTTGCGCGCACTTCCACTATGGGGGGAGTAATGTTTGGATACTGCTCGATGGGGAGACTGAGCAAGGATACTATTCCCCACAATCACCGTGAAAATTGCAATGACCATGGCCACAATCGGCCGTCTTACGAAAAAATTATCCATATCCGATTATTTAATTTCCTGAACGGTGGGATTAACAATAAGGCCTTCTTTTACTTTCTGCAGGCCTTCATATATAACTTTCTCCCCGGGTTTTAAACCTTCGGTGATCAGCCAGAACTGCTTAATCTTCGGGCCTGTTTTAACCACTCTTTTAAGGACTTTGTTGCTGTTGTCCACGATGTAGACACTGTACATACCCTGCAGCTCGGTAACACATCGCTGCGGAATCAGGATACCATCCTTGATAACCTTGACTCTGGCTTTTACCCTGGCAAACTGCCCGGGGCGAAGAATTTTATCCGGATTAGGAAATGATGCCTGAACCAGCATGGAGCCTGCGGTAGGATCCACCTCTCTGTCGGCAAAGTCAATTTTGCCTTTGTGTTCATATAAAGAGCCGTCTGAAAGTATCAGCTCCAGCTCCATTTGCTCAGACTCTTGACCGGAAGATTCGTTTTGAGTGAGAGTGTAGCGGGCAAATTGTAAGTATTCGGACTCTGTGATAAAAAACTGCACCAGAATCGTATCAATTTGTGAAACCGTATTCAATATAACCGGATTAGGATTTTTCCCGACAAAATCCCCGACTTTTGCTTTTGTTTTGCCGATTATTCCGGATATGGGCGAATAAATTTTAGTATAACCCAGTTGTATTTTTACGACCCTAAGATTTGCCTCTGCTGCTTCGACTGATGAAATGGAAGCTTCATGCATAGCAACTGCAGAATCTAAATCCGTCTCACTAACCGCTTTTTGCTCGGCAAGCGGTCTGATTCTGTTTAAATCGCTGGTCGCTTTTGTCTGCATTGTTTTTGCTTCCGCAACCATGCTCATTTTTGCCGCAACATCTGCTTCAAATGGCTGGCTTTCAAGGGTATAGAGCAAAATTCCTTTTTTTAATCCATGAACCCTCTTCAAAATGGATTCCTTCCAAATAGCCTTCTAACCTTGCCCGTATGGTAATATCTTTAAAGCCGAATACCTGGCCAACGTATTCCCGGTAAATGGGGACTTCCTGTGCCTTCGTCTGATATACAGTGACATCAGGAGGAAGCCGTTTTGGTTCCTCTTTAGTGCACGAAGAAAATAACAGAGGCAATATACATAGTAGATTCAGCGTTGTTTTTTCATTTTTAGTTTTGTTTTCGATATGTTTAATATTGTATGAATTTAATTACCATTTTTTACTATATAACATATATTTATTCTTTGCTCTGCCAATGGTTGTTGAAATTTATCTGGATTAGAGTTTTGTAAGATGTATTGAATGTATGCACACGGTCAAACGTCAAAACAACCCAGCATTAGACCTACTCCGACGGACTCGATTTCTCTATGTCTGTTCAATCTAAGCTTGACCGCCTGGCAACCAAAACTACCAGATCGATTCGTCCGACGACTGCTTCAAGCATTGAAAATCCTCTCGTAATCCTTATTCATTCCCTGTCTTATTAGTAGTGGTAATAAATTTTTTTAAAATATGATCAAAATGTCTTAAATCTCATTTTCTTGACATATTTAATGTTTATAAATATAATTTATGTTCAGAAACTATGAGTTGTTGAATTTCATAAAAATAAAAAAGGGAAGGCAGGATATCAGAATGAAGAAGTTTTTTAAATTTGCAGGAATCGCAATACTTTTAATAATTATTGCAGCGGTAATTTTCATAATGACTTTTAAACCGCCCACGTATTCTGACTATGGTGTCTTTACAGGACTCCGCGTCTTTGTACCAGAAGTTTTACAGGATGCAGGAGCAACTGAGCGCGATATCTCAAAAGAATTTGAAACTTTTGTGCTTGATCTTTCCTTTCCGTTTAACAAGCTGTTCGGAAGCAGTAAGGTGGGTGTTCCTTTAAGAGCGTTTGGCAGCGATAAAATCGCAACGGCAACCATAAGTCAGTTTGAGTCCCCGCCAAAGTCAGGATACTTTCGTGACTTTACTCTTAATATTCGTCCGGATTATAATCTTCAGGCGCCCGCATTTCACATGGACTTCATGAAACCCTCCCCCGGAACCCCCGGACTCTGTTCAATTGATTTCTTTAATGTGGATAAAGCGTCTATCTCGCTGGAGAAATTTTTTGGCAGAGATTTTGAAATAATTAAAAATGTTTTTGAGAGCGTTGCAAAATATCAGCGCACCGTAGAAGAGGGAAGGGGAAAAATAACCAAATATCTTGATCCCTATAAGACTGCATATCGTATGGAACTGATTGAACCTAAAGATGAAGCTGCAAGAAAAGATTATTATCTCACCGTAGAAAAAGCCTTTAAGACCATTCTGCCTGTGTATATAAACAAAGTAAATGCCAGTCAACCTGTTCCCGGTTATGCTGAAGCACATGAGGAAAAGATGAAAAAGTTTGTTACGGCCATTTATGTAAACGACTTTGCTGTTTCTTTGGGTAAAAAAATGTTTAAAGATTCTTTTAAGAGATACTGGCTTGACGGTTTCTGGTTTGTAGATATGGAATTGCCAGAAGATAAATAGCTTAGAGCATCGATTCATTACTATTAGCAGCAGTTGTCTATTAACCATTTTATTGAGGAATGTTATGAGAAAAGTAAGACTTGGAAGAACCAATCTTGAAGTTAGCCGTTGGGCGCTCGGCGGTATTCCTCTTTCTATGGGGATGGGCGGAAAAGACGAGGAAACAGTAGCTCAGGTTATTAATGAAGCTCTTGACGCCGGGGTAAATCTTATTGATACTTCGCGGGTTTACATGGATTCCGAAACAAACATCGGTGAGATCATGAAAACCCGGAGAGACGAGTGTATCATTGCCACCAAAACGCATACCCGGGATTATGACGGTGTGATGGCAGACCTTGAGGATACGCTTAAAGAACTTCAGACAGACAAGATTGATATCTACCAGATCCATGAGATTTATCCCGAAGAAAAGGAACAGGTGCTGGGCAAGGGCGGTGCGCTTGAAGCGTTTAAAAAGGCACAGGAACAGGGGATGATCGATTTTATCGGGGTGACCGGTCATCATGTGGATTTACTGGTGGATATGATGAAAACCGGAGAGTTTGACACGGTTATGGTCCCTTTTAATGTGATCGAGCGGGAACCTGAAAAGGAACTTATTGCTCTGTCCAGAGAAATGGATATCGGAACCCTTATCATGAAGCCTCTGGCCGGAGGTGTGTTTAGAAATATTGAAAAATGTTTCCGTTTTTTCAATGACTATCCGGTTGATGTTATTCTTAACGGTGTTGCAACCCCGGACGAACTTCATGGAAACATGAAATGGGCGGAAAACACGGATCCGCTCACCCCCCAGGAGCTTAAGGACTTTGAGGATGAGGTTGCCCATTTTGGAAAGGATTTCTGCAGACGATGCAGTTACTGCCTGCCCTGTA
>PVMK01118101.1_pt1 | contig 15309 bp, 15 predicted proteins | sample 1853481 | NCBI WGS metagenome assembly PVMK01 (sample SAMN08533507, study PRJNA380276) | Marine sediment metagenome, whole genome shotgun sequencing project.
GCCGAATCATGCACCGGCGGCCTGATCGCCAAACTGCTCACCGATCAACCGGGGTCATCGTCTTTCCTGGAACGCAGTGTTGTCTCGTATGCCAACTCCGCCAAGTTGAATTGCCTGAATGTTCCCCAGGAGATTATTGATCGCCATGGCGCCGTCAGCGCCGAGTGTGCAGAGGCCATGGCCAGAGGCGTACGCGCAACAGCTCGCACTGACATCAGCCTTGCCGTAACGGGCATCGCCGGTCCCGGTGGCGGCACCGTCGACAAGCCGGTTGGCACAGTCTATCTGGCTATGGTCAGTCCCTCAGGAGAGCGCGTTGAGCGCTTCAATTTCTCCGGCAACCGTGACCAGGTTCGACTGCGCACAGCCTGCACAGCCCTTGACTGGCTTCGCCGACAGGTTATGTCCCGGCTCTCCAGCACATCCCGACTTTCAGACGATGAGCAGGAGAACTGGTCATGACCGCGAGTCTCCTCGCCCTGGCAACAGGCGGTATCATTCTGGCCATCATCTGGGCCAAACGGAGCCAAGGACGGACAAGGGCGCTGCAAGGCAAGCTGCTGGGCAGCGAAGAGCGTTGTCGACAACAGGCCGATCTACTGGAAAATTACCGCAGCCGCGACCGGCAGCTGGTTCAGAACTCCGGCGAGGCACTGTTTATCTTCGACCAGGAAGACGGCTCGCTGCTGGAAGTCAATCGTCAGGCCGAGAATCTGACCGGCTACACCCAGGGAGAAGTCTCTCATCTGACTTTCCAGGTACTCTTTTCCCGTGAACATCGACAACACTTGTTGCGCATGATCAGCACGGTCATCAAAGAGGGCGAGGCTGAGATCAGCGAAATCAAGTTCCGGCGCAAAGACGGCAGCGAGTTTCTTGGTGAGATCAAGGTCAGAACCGGGCTCATGGAAAACCGCCAGATTGTCTACGGCAGTTTTCGCGATGTCACACAGATAACCAATCTGCAGCATGAACTGCAGAGTCATAACCGACACCTCGCGCTACTCAACGAGATCTCTCATCGGGTTGCCGAAGGGCATGATCTGCCCCACACACTTGAGATCATTCTTGATGAAGTTGTCAGAAGTCTTGTTATATCGGGGGGAGGAATATTCCTTCTGGAGGAGTCTGGAACGAAAATGAAACTCGCCCTTCATCGCAATATTCCAGACCAGGTTGTTGAAGAGCTTGGGGAGATACAGCCAGGCATAGGGCTCGCCGGCAAGGTGGTGGAAACAGGCCGTCCACGTCTTTCTACTAATCTGCAGAAGGACCCTCGTCGAATTTCCCGTGCGGTTTTTGCAGACAACTGGCACGCTTTTTTAGCCGTGCCATTTATTGCCAAAGAAGAAACTCTGGGGGTCCTCTTTATTTTCGACCGGGGCAACCGGGTCTTCAACCGCGAAGACGTAAGACTTTTCCAAGCAATCGGCAGACAACTCGGTCCTTTGCTGAAAAATGCCGAACTTTTTGATGAACTGCAATGGCAACACCGGCTCAATTTTGCCAGTCTGCGCGAACTTGAGCGCTCCCGGTCAACTCTACGTGACAATCTGCAACAACTCGAGCAACATCATCGTGCCCTGCAGGGTCTCAACCAGATGAAAAGCACCTTTCTGTCGTTGGCCTCACATGAGCTGCGCACACCTTTAACAACCATCCTTTCCGGAGCGGAGTTTCTCCAGAGTGAAGCAGAGCAGGTTCTTGGTGAAAATGAGAAGCAGGCTTTGGATGTCATCATGCGTGGCAGCCGGCGACTTAATCATATCGTTGACGACCTGCTCGAGGCGGCCCGACTCGAAGCACAATCTCTCTACATGGCCCGTGAAGCTTTCAACCCCTGGCTGATGATCAATGAACTTCTCGTCGCCTTCAGGCCAAATTGCGAAGCGCGCAAGCTACACCTGGAATTGCAGGACTTTCCTGACGATACCGTGATACGGGGTGATGTCCATCATTTGCAGCGCGCCTTCGGTCGACTGATGGAAAATGCCATAAAGTTCACTCCTGAAGGTGGCTGGATTCGTATCGCCGGGAGAGTTCTTCAACATGAAGAAGTTTTGGCTCTCGCTAAAAAGCTGAGAGCATTTTCCGAAAGTTTTTTTGATGGTGTTTTGGCGGGAAGCTACTTGGAAATCACAATCAGTGACAGCGGCATAGGACTCGAACAGGAAGATCAAATCCAAATTTTCGACAAATTTCAGGAAGTAGGGGACATTTCCAAACATTCGACATCTCAGGCCCGATTTGGAGGCAAAGGGATTGGACTCGGTCTGACATTGGCCAAAGGTATTATTGAAACCCACGCCGGCATGGTCTGGGTCGAAAGCGCCGGACCCGACCAAGGCAGCTGTTTTTCGGCGCTTCTGCCTATGGTCAGTCCTGATGAGGGGCGATATATCCTTGGTTAGGAGCCTTGCGGACCATACAGGCCGACAGTCTCCCAGGACTTTTTTAGCCATCCCATTACCTCGGCAACTGAAGGAGGCCATCAGTGCCGTCCAGAGCCACATTCAGGCCCAGATAACGGGCGTTCGCTGGATCCGTTCTGAAAACCTGCATCTAACCTTGCATTTCTTCGGCGAAACCAAACAGGAAGACCTTGAAAAGATCAGGGTTTCTGTGCTATCCGTTAAGCAATGCCAACAGCCTTTCCTGGTCGAGGTCAAAAGGCTTGGAGCCTTCCCTAATCTACACAGACCTCGCACCCTCTGGCTTGACCTGGAACCCAAAGACCAGCTCAGGAAGCTGCACGGAGATTTAAGGAGATGCCTGCATCAAGTTGGGATTGCTACTGAGTCACGGCCTTACTCTCCGCACTTGACCATCGGTCGACTGCGACAGCAGAAGTCTGACTTAACTGATCTTTATAACTCAGTCGGCCAGACACTGGTTGGCCGGCTTCCAGTTGACAAGTTAGTCCTTTTTGAAAGTCGCCTGCACCCTGGCGGGGCAGAACATATCCCATTACTAACGGTGAATTTTGATGATGAAATCAGCAAACTGTAAAAGACAACTAAACATTCATATTGTGGGCATTACCCCTGCAAGGAGGGAAAGTTAATGGCAGAGAGTGATCGTAACAGAGCTATCGAACTGGCCATGGGCCAGATTGAAAAACAGTTCGGCAAGGGCAGCATCATGCGTCTCGGTGAAGGCGCGGTCTTGCCGGACATCGGGACGATTCCAACCGGCGCTCTAAGCCTGGATATCGCTCTCGGTGTCGGCGGTGTCCCACGCGGCCGCGTCATTGAGATCTACGGACCTGAATCTTCCGGCAAAACCACCCTGGCATTACACATTGCCGCAGAAGCTCAAAAAAAAGGCGGTGTTGCTGCCTTTATCGATGCTGAGCATGCCCTTGATATCCATTACGCCAGGAAGCTCGGTGTCAACATCGATGAACTGCTGATATCACAACCGGACACTGGCGAACAGGCCCTTGAGTTCCTCGAAGTTCTTGTGCGCAGCGGTGCCATTGACGACTTGCTTATCGACTCGGTTGCCGCCCTCGTTCCGCGCGCAGAAATCGAGGGTGAAATGGGCGACTCGCACATGGGTCTACAGGCCCGGCTGATGTCTCAGGCTCTGCGTAAACTGACGGGGACCATCAGTAAATCAAACTGCTGCGTGATTTTCATCAACCAGATCCGCATGAAGATCGGCGTCATGTTCGGTAACCCTGAGACCACAACTGGCGGCAACGCCCTGAAATTCTACGCGACCGTACGCATGGACATCCGTCGGATTGCCTCTCTCAAACAGGGACAGGATGCGATCGGCAACCGCACCCGGGTAAAAATTGTCAAAAACAAGATTGCTCCACCCTTCAAGGAAGCAGAATTCGACATTATGTATGGCACCGGCATTTCACGTGAGGGGGACTTGCTCGACCTGGGTGTGGAATGCAACATTGTCGAGAAGAGTGGCTCCTGGTTCTCTTACGGTGAAGATCGCATCGGCCAAGGTCGCGAGAACGCCAAAAAATACCTGGCCGAGCACCCTGAGGCAGCAGCTGAGATCGAAGCGAAAGTGCTCGAGATTTACGGCCTTAACCCTGCAGGGACCACGTCTGAAGGAGAATAATTCATGGATCTCAATGAAATCCTGTCAGTTGGCCTGAAATCCGGAGCATCCGACATCCACCTCAAGGCAGGCCTGCCGCCGATCTATCGTATCGATGGCACCTTACGTCCTCTACCGAAAGCACCACGGATATCTCCGGAGCAGACCGAGCAGATTACTGAAGAGATCATGAACGATTTGCAGAGAGAGCAGTTTGAAAACACCTACGAGGTAGACCTGGCATACGGGGTCCCCGGATTGGGGCGCTTCCGTGTCAACGCCTTTACCCAGCGCGGCTCAGTTTCACTGGTCTTTCGTGCCATTCCTTTTGACATCAAGGATCTGGATGACCTGATGCTGCCATCGGTCATTAAGAAAATGGCCATGGCCAATCGCGGTTTGATTCTGGTTACCGGTGCCACCGGTTCCGGGAAATCAACCACTCTTGCCGCCATAATCGACTACATCAATACCAACCGCAAAGCACATATTGTGACAATCGAGGACCCGATTGAATTTCTCCATCGCGACAAGAAAAGCATCATTAACCAGCGTGAAGTCGGAGCCGACACTCTGGGCTTCCAGCCTGCCTTGAAATCAGCTTTACGTCAGGACCCAGACGTTATCCTGGTCGGCGAGATGCGCGACCATGAAACCATCGAGACGGCGCTGACAGCAGCTGAAACCGGGCATCTGGTTCTCTCTACCTTGCATACGGTCGATGCTACGGAAACGGTCAACCGGATTATCTCGGTTTTTACACCCTTCCATCAGCGCCAGATACGTATCCAGTTGGCGGCGGTCTTGCGAGGCGTCATTTCCATGCGCCTGGTACCCAAGCTCGACGGCAAGGGCCGTGTTCCGGCGGTCGAAATCATGGTGGCTTCGGCCAGGGTCCGCCAGATGATTGATGACAAGGAGCAGACCAAGTTACTGCCGGAAGCAATCCAACAGGGTCACGAAGCTTACGGTATGCAGACCTTCGACCAGTCGTTGATGAGCCTGATGAAGACAAACATGATCAGTTTCGAGGAAGCTTTGCGACAGTGCTCCAACCCGGACGACTTCAAACTCAAGGTCTCAGGGGTCTCGTCGACCTCGGACCTCTCATGGGACGCATTTGAGGACAGCAGCAAAAAAGGTGACGAATAAAGTTGGCCAGAGAGCAGACCGGACCGATCCCTGGCCAACAGCTCTGCGGATATTAACCGGCCGCGACTACAGCCAGGCGGAACTACGCCGGCGTCTTATTGAGAAAGGATTTGAGCCGACTCTTATTGATACTGTTTTGCAGCGTTGTCTTGAGCTTGGCTATCGCGATGATGCCCGCTACGCCCTGAACCGGGCGACCGGCCTGATGACCCGGGGGCGGGCTGTCGGCCACCGCATCCTGGCTGACCTGCGGCAGCACGGCGTCAGCAAAGAGATCGCCTGTCAGGCATTGGATAAGGCTCGTGAAACTTGCGATGAAAATCAGCTTCTGGCATCGCTGATGGAACGACGATTCCCCGACTTCAATTACAACTCTGCCCCGGTAAAGGAACGGCGCAGGCTTGTAAATTTTCTCCAGAGACGCGGTTTTACAATCGACCGCATCATGGATCTATTGACACGGAAAGGCTTTGAACCCCACGATGAAAACCGGCAGTGAAATACGTCAACTTTTTTTGAAGTTTTTTGAAGACCGCGGTCATACGGTCGTTGCTTCTTCCTCTCTGGTCCCACACAACGACCCGACCCTGCTCTTTACCAACGCCGGCATGAACCAGTTCAAGGACTGTTTCCTCGGTCAGGAAAAGCGCGCCTACCTCCGTGCCACCACCTCGCAGAAGTGTGTCCGAGCCGGCGGCAAGCACAACGACCTGGAAAATGTCGGTCGGACCGCCCGCCATCACACCTTTTTCGAGATGCTCGGAAATTTTTCCTTCGGCGATTATTTCAAAAAAGAGGCGATTGCCTACGCTTGGGAATTTCTCACTGTCGACCTGGGCATCGATAAAGATCGCCTTTACGTCTCGGTCTATACCGATGATGACGAAGCAGCTGACATCTGGCATGAGCAGGAAGGAGTTCCACGCGAGCGAATTTTCCGTTTTGAGGAGGACAATTTCTGGTCGATGGGCGATACCGGTCCCTGTGGCCCATGCTCGGAAATTTTTTACGACAACGGGCCGGAAATCGGTTGCAACTCTCCCAATTGCACCATCGGCTGCGACTGCGACCGCTACATGGAGATCTGGAACAATGTATTCATGCAGTTCAACCGTCAGCCAGACGGTGAACTGGTGCCACTACCGAAACCGGCGGTCGATACCGGCATGGGGCTTGAGCGACTTACTACTGTCATGCAAGGTGTTCTCTCAAACTACGACACCAACCTCATGCGCGATATCATCGGCTATATTGAAAAGCTCTCCGGGAAAACCTACGGTGACAATCCTGAGGATGATGTCTCGATGAGAGTCATGACCGATCACAGCAGAGCCGCCGCTTACCTGATCGCTGACGGCGTCATGCCGAGCAACGAAGGCCGTGGTTATGTGCTGCGACGCATCATGCGCCGTGCCATGCGTCATGCCAAGATGCTCGGTTTTGCTGATCCCGTACTCTACAAAACGGCAGTTTTTGTCCTCGAATTTATGGCCGAAGCCTATCCACAGGAAGCCGAACGAAAAAGCTTCGTCGCTAAAATCATCGAGAAGGAAGAAGAACGTTTTATCCAGACTCTCGACAACGGCCTGCGTATCCTCAACGAAGAGGTTGCCCGCCTGCAACAACAACAGTCAGCAATCATCCCCGGCAACGTGCTTTTCAAGCTCTACGACACCTACGGCTTCCCGACCGATCTGACGGCCGACATTGTTGAAGCGCAAGGTTTTACCGTCGATGAGTCCGGGTTCAAAACCTGCATGGAAGAGCAGCGTCAGAAGGCTCGCGCGCATTGGAAAGGCTCCGGTGAAGAGGCGATCGGTCCGGTTTATCGTGAGCTGGTCGAGCAGGGCAAAACGGTGGACTTCTGTGGTTATAACGAGTTACAGGCGACCAGCCGCATTGCAGCAATCCTGCACGATGGCGAACAGGTCAGCCAAGCCCGCGCCGGTGAACAGGTAGAGGTCATTACCGAATCGACACCTTTCTACGGCGAATCGGGCGGCCAGACTGGCGATCTCGGCACGATCAGCACAACGGGCCTCAAAATTGAAATCACCGACACGAAAAAACCGCTGCCGGAACTGATTGTTCACGTCGGCAAGGTTATCGAAGGCACTCTGACAATCGGCCAGGAGGTTGAACTCTCTGTGGATACTGCCGCGCGTCAGGCAACCGCTCTGAACCACACTTCGACCCATATCCTGCATGCTGTGTTGGTCGAAATCCTGGGTGATCACGTCAAGCAGGCAGGTTCCCTGGTTGCCCCGGAGCGCCTGCGCTTCGATTTCAGTCATTTTTCGGCAATCACGCCTGAAGAGCTGCGCCGCATCGAAACCGAAGTCAATCGCCGTATCCGCGAAAACCGTTCTGTGGAGACCCGGGAGATGGCAGCCGACGAAGCTGTTGCCGCCGGCGCTACAGCACTCTTCGGAGAAAAGTACGGGGAGCGGGTCCGGGTCGTCAACCTTGGTGATTTCAGTATGGAGCTCTGTGGCGGCACCCATACTGCTGCAGCCGGTGACATCGGCCTCTTTAAGATCATCCAGGAAGCGGGGATCGCAGCTGGTGTTCGCCGCATTGAGGCCGCGACCGGAACCCGTGCCCTGGCCCTGATGCAGCAGCAAGAGGATTCCATCGGCCGCATGGCTGGTCTGGTGAAAAGCGATCGTCCTCAACTGGAGACCCGTCTGGCTAAGATGGTGGAGCGCCAGAGAGAGCTGGAGCGTAAACTGGCCACCCTGGAGAGCCGGCTGAAGGCCGGCCAGGCCGACGATATCATGAGTCAGGTTCAGGAAATCAACGGCATCAAACTGCTGGCCGCCGAGGTGGATTCGACAGACGGTAAAGGCTTGCGGGAGATGGCCGACAAACTGCGAGACAAACTCGGTTCTGGTGTTGTCGCCATAGGCTGTCCCTATGAAGGCAAAGTCAACCTGCTGGTTGCAGTGACTGCTGATCAGACCGGAGAGTTGCACGCCGGAAAACTGGTGGCGGCCATGGCTGCTGAGGTTGGCGGACGTGGTGGTGGCCGACCGGACCTTGCCCAGGCAGGTGGCAGCCAACCTGAGAAGCTGGCTGATGCTCTAAACAAGATTGCTGATCTGATTGATACAACCCTGAGGAGCAGTTCACGCCCAGGTTAGTTAACGCACGTATAACTGTTCAGCACTATGAAATACTGTCATTCCCGAGGGTGTAATCGGGAATCCGGATTTTAAAACCATGGATCCCCGATAGAATCATTCGAGGATGACAGACGCTTTTGTAAACAACGCAGAGCTTTACAGCGGAGTCAGCATGCGACTTGAAATACGGGGTGAGTCCCAGTTATTGCAGCAGACTGAGACGCCGACCATCCTCGTCGTCGATGACGAGCCGGTTATTCGCGATCTCTGCGCCCGAATCTTGAAGGACTATCGTATTCTCCAGGCGGAGAACGGCCAGGAGGCTTTGCAGATTCTCGACCACGAGAAAGTGGATCTGATTCTGGTCGATGTGATGATGCCGGTCATGAATGGACTTGACCTGCTTCAGAAAATCAAGGGACAGGACCCCGAGCAACTGGTCATCGTCATGACCGGCTATGCGGACAAGGACATTATTCTTCGAGCCCTCAAGGCCCATGCTGATGATTTCATTCACAAGCCGATCAACCTTCTGCAGCTCAAGATATCGATAAAAAACGCCCTTGAGAAAAAAACCTTGCATCAGGAACTGATGCAATTGAAACAGCTTGACCGCATCAAATCTGATTTTCTTGGGCTTATCTCTCACAAACTGCGAACTCCGACAACATCCATCTCGCTCTTCATCCAGAATCTTGCCAGCGGCGCTATAGACATGGAGGATCCTGGGTTTTCCTCTGTTCTTGATGCCATCCGCGAAGAGTCCGAGTACCTCGCCTACCTGATTCAGGACCTGCTCTATTACAGTGACATCATCCTCAACAGCGGCGAGGGCAAGTCCTCCAGGGAAAACCTGAAAGAAATTGCCGTCAGTGTTCTGGCTGAGAAAAGCCAGGCAATTGCACAAAAAGGCCTGATTCTTCACTCCTCCCTGGCGGAACGTTGGCCGACTGTAATCGTCGACCGGCGCCGCATCGCCTTTGCTCTGAATGCGCTTTTAGACAATGCCATAAAGTTCACCCCCCAAGGTGGTGAAATCACTCTTTCGGGTGAGGTTGGCAAAACCGAAAGCACCTTCATCATTACCGACAACGGGCCCGGAATTCCTCCTGAAGAAGTCGCCAAAATCTTCGAAAAATTTTACCAGATTGACCCACAACAGACCGGCCAGATCCGTGGCTTCGGTCTGGGCCTCTTTTATGCCCGCCAGTTTATTCGTGATCACGGTGGGACTATCAACCTCAGCAGCACCCCCGGCAAGGGAACTGAAGCCACTATCCGACTGCCTAAGAGGCTTCCGGACTCTCCATGAGCCGACCGATTACATCCACCGAGTAGAAGCAACAGCGAACAGCTTTTTTCTACCCTCTAACCACCTGTTTCGCAATAAACTTTCGCTTCAGCCCAGATAGTCCAACAGACTACCGGCACAGGCATTTTACTTTGTCTCCCCGCGTGGTTATGTTATATTCTGGTATTTTTTGCTGGGCTGTAAGAAGCTTTGGAAGAGAGGCTCAAGATGTTCAAAGGGACAACCATTCTTTGTGTGCGTCGTGGCACTGAAGTCGCTATGGCTGGCGATGGTCAGGTCAGCCTCGGCAATACCATCATGAAACACACCGCCAGGAAACTTCGGTACATGTATGACGATCAGGTGATCGCCGGTTTTGCTGGAAGTACGGCTGACGCCTTCACCCTCTTTGAAAAGTTTGAGGCCAAATTACAAGAGTATCGCGGCAACCTGCAACGGGCAGCCGTTGAACTGGCCAAGGAATGGCGGACGGACCGCATTTTACGGCACCTCGAGGCACTTCTCATCGTTGCCGATCGCCAGGCGACCCTGGTGCTATCCGGAGTCGGCGATGTCATCGAACCGGAGCATGGTATTGCTGCGATCGGTTCCGGCGGTACATTTGCACAGGCAGCAGCACGGGCTCTGGTCGACCACACGGAACTTTCCATGGCCCAGGTCGCCGAGGAATCTTTGAAAATTGCCGCAGACATCTGCGTTTACACCAACGACCGAATCATCGTGGAGACCCTGTCGTGAACAACTTCACCCCCCGGGAAATTGTCTCCGAGCTTGATCGTTATATCGTCGGCCAGAACAACGCCAAGCGAGCAGTCGCTGTCGCCTTGCGTAACCGCTGGCGTCGCCAGAAGGTCGACCCGGAGCTTCGGGAAGAAATTGCGCCGAAGAATATCATCATGATCGGGCCGACCGGAGTCGGCAAAACTGAAATCGCCCGGCGCCTGGCACGGCTGGCTCAGGCCCCGTTTGTCAAGGTCGAAGCCAGCAAATTCACCGAGGTCGGCTATGTCGGTCGCGATGTTGAAAGTATGGTTCGCGACCTGGTCGAACTGGCCATCGTGATGGTTAAAAAACGAGGAAGCCAAAAAACAACAGATTAAGGCAGAGGATCTGGCCGAGGAACGGCTGCTCGACCTGCTTCTCCCGGGAGAACAGCCAGCCGCAGAATCTGATGAGCCTCCAGCGGGGGCAGAACCAGGGACAAGCTTCGCCAACTACTGCGTATGGGTGAACTCAACGAGCGTATGGTTGAGATCGAAATGCAGGATAACCAGATGCCGAGCATGCAGATTTTCGGCCCACAGGGCCCCGAAGAAATGGGCTTCAATATCAAGGAAATGTTCGGCAACATCTTTCCCGAAGAAGACCAAGAATCGCCGCATGAAGGTCTCTGAGGCCCAGCAACTGCTGATTGAAATCGAGGCGGAAAAACTGGTGGATATGGACAAGGTCCAGACCCTGGCCATAGAGCGTACCGAGCAGAACGGCATTATCTTTCATCGATGAAATCGACAAGATTGCCAGCCGCGAAGGTGGCCATGGTCCGGAAATCTCCCGTGAGGGGAGTGCAACGTGACATCTTGCCGATTGTCGAAGGGATGTACAGTCAACACCAAGTACGGCCCGGTCAAGACCGATCATGTTCTCTTTATTGCGGCCGGCGCATTTCATGTCGCCAAGCCCTCGGACCTGATTCCGGAATTGCAGGGGCGCTTTCCTATCCGGGTTGAACTCGACAGTCTTGAGGGAAGCCGATTTTGTCAGGATACTGACTGAACCAAACAACGCCTTGATTCGCCAATACCAGGCACTCATGGCAACAGAGGGCATTAACCTGGAATTCAGCGAAGATGCGATTCGTGAAATTGCCAGAACTGCCGCCAGCGTTAATGAGCGCACAGAGAATATCGGCGCGCGGCGCTCTGCATACGATTATGGAAACTCTGCTTGAAGAGCTGTCTTTCAACGCTCCGGAGCGGCCAGAAAAACGTTTCCCTATTGATGTTGACTTTGTTCGCGAGCGCCTCGCCAAGATTGCTGATGATGAGGATCTGTCGCGTTACATTCTTTAGGAGTCTGTCGGACTAGCAGCCTGTCGAACTATCAATGAACTGGCTGCTAGACAGGATAAAGCATGCAAGAACTGATCAAAAAAGCCAATATCCTTATGGAGTCGCTGCCCTACATCAAGCGCTTTACTGACAAAACTATTGTCATCAAGTACGGCGGCAATGCCATGGTGGAGGAGCATCTCAAGGAGTCTTTTGCCAAGGACATCATTCTGATGAAGTACATAGGCATTAATCCGGTTGTGGTACACGGTGGTGGACCACAGATCGGCAGTGTCATGGAGAAAATGGGGCCTTAAATCGCGGTTCGTGCGTGGCATGCGGGTTACCGACAGCGCGACCATGGACGTCGTCGAGATGGTGTTGGGAGGCCGGGTCAATAAGGAAATCGTTGCCAACATCAACCGCCACGGTGGCCGAGCTGTCGGCCTGACCGGCAAAGATGGCGACTTGATCAGAGCCAGGAAGATGGAGATGAAGGCGATCAACCCCGACACACTGACACCCGAGATCATCGACATCGGTCATGTCGGCGAGGTGGAAAGTATTCGCCCGGAGATCATTCAGGCTCTGGAGCAAAACAACTTCATCCCGGTCATCGCCCCGGTCGGCGTTGGCGCAGCGGGTGAGACGTACAACATCAATGCTGACCTGGTAGCCGGGCAGATAGCCGCGGCCCTTAAAGCAGAGAAGTTGATCCTGCTGACCGACATCGAAGGGGTTAAAAATAAATCAGGAGAACTGATTACGAATATTGATGTCGGCGAGGTTCAGGGTCTGATCGACGACGAAACGATCAGCGGCGGCATGATTCCAAAGGTGACCTGTTGTCTGGATGCCGTCCTCGCAGGTGTTCGCAAGGCACACATTGTCGATGGCCGGGTTGAACACGCCTGCCTCCTTGAGATCTTTACGGACAAGGGCATCGGCACGGAAGTCGCGAAGTTCAAATAGAAAATACTGTCATTCCCGAGGGTGTAATCGGGAATCCAGATTTTAAAGCATGGATCCCCGATAGAACCATTCGGGGATGACAGACATATTTGCTAACATTTCACCTTTTACTTTTCACATTACACGGATAGCGATATGAGTACATCCGCAGACTGGATCAACAGAGCCGACAAATATGTCATGAAAACCTATGGCCGCTACCCGATCGTTGCAGAGCGTGGCGAGGGTTGCCGTCTGTGGGATGTCGATGGCAAATCCTATCTCGATTTCCTCGCCGGAGTGGCCGTCAACAATCTCGGCCACTGTCATCCGAAGGTGGTTGCCGCGCTGCAGGAGCAGGCGGGAAAATTGCTGCACTGCTCCAATTTTTACCACATTCCTTTGCAGATAGAACTGGCGGAATGGCTCTGTGAACGATCCTTTGCCGACAGTGCTTTCTTCTGCAACTCGGGCGCCGAAGCCAATGAAGCGGCGATGAAACTGGTCCGCAAACACAGCCTGGAGAAATATGGTGAAAACCGTTTTGAAGTGATTACCGCGCTGGCATCCTTCCACGGTCGCACCATCGGCACAATCAGTGCGACCGGCCAGGAGAAGGTCAAGACCGGTTTTACACCTCTGGTTCCCGGCTTCAGGTACGTGCCTTTTGGCGACCTGGAGGCGATGAGGCAGGCAATAACACCGAGCATTTGCGCGGTCATGCTGGAACCGGTACAGGGTGAAGGCGGGGTCAACGTACCGCCACCCGGTTATCTCAAAGCAGTTCGCGACATCTGTGACGAATTTGATCTGCTGCTGATCTACGATGAGGTCCAGGTCGGCTGTGGAAGAACCGGCACCCTCTGGGCGTATGAGCAGGAAGGGGTTGCCCCGGACATTCTGACCCTGGCTAAAGCGCTGGCCGGCGGCCCACCGATCGGCGCCATGCTGACGACCGAGGAACTGGCTAAAACGCTTGGCCCCGGCTCTCACGGCTCGACTTTCGGCGGCAACCCGTTGATTTGCTCAGCAGCTCTGGCAGCGATACGGACGATAGCCGACGACGGCGTTCTGGACAACTGTCGGGCCATGGGTGACTACCTGACCGGACAGCTTGAGAAATTGAAAGACAAATATGCCTTCATCAAGGAAATCCGCGGCCGCGGCCTGATCATCGGTATGGAACTGGATATCGAGGGTGGTGAACTGGTCAAAGCCGCCATGGAGCGAGGTCTGTTGATCAACTGTACTGTCGGCAATGTCTTACGCTTCCTGCCACCGCTGATCGTCAGCCGGGCAGAGGTTGATGAAGCAATTGAAATTCTTGATCAAGTGCTCGCCGAACAAGCGGATAACATTTAAGGAGAGACTGCCGTGAATAAAGATTTTCTCTGCCTCAGCGACTGGAGTCTTAAAGATCTGGAAAAAATCTTTGCGCTGACCAGCGAATTGAAATCTAAACAAAAGGCCGGCACGCAACATCACCTGCTGGCAGGCAAGACCCTTGGCATGCTCTTCGAAAAGAGTTCGACGCGCACCCGTGTCTCCTTCGAAGTCGGTATGTTTCAGCTGGGAGGGCACGCGCTTTTTCTGGCGTCCGGTAACACCCAGATGGGTCGCGGTGAACCGGTCAAGGATACCGCCCGCTGCATGGCCCGTTATGTCGACGGTGTCATGATCCGGACCTACTCACAGCGGGTCCTCGAAGACTTTGCTCAATACAGCTCCGTACCGGTTATCAACGGTTTGACCGACAGCTATCATCCTTGTCAGATCATGGCCGATCTCTTCACCATCAGCGAGCACAAGGAAAACTATCGCGAACGCTCCTACTGCTGGATCGGCGACGGCAACAACATGGCCAACAGCTGGATCAACGCCGCCGCTGTTTTCGGATTCGAACTCCGTGTGGCCACACCGGCAGGTTATGAACCGGACGCCACGGTCTGTAAGCGAGCGGCAGATGCCGGAGCTAGGGTTCACTACACCAACGACCCGCGCGAAGCTGCACGCGGCGCACAGATCCTGAACACAGATGTCTGGGCCAGCATGGGACAGGAAGACGAACAGCAGGAACGCGCAAAGGCTTTTGCCGGCTATCAGATCAACATGGAGCTGGTTGCGCTGGCGGATCCGGAGTGCGTGGTCTTGCACTGTCTTCCCGCTCATCGCGATGAAGAGATCACCGACGAGGTCATGGAGAGCCGTCATTCTCTTATCTATGATGAAGCCGAGAACCGCCTGCATGTGCAGAAGGCCATTATGGCGACATTGATGGTTTAACACCCCGTGGCGCGTTGCGAGTTGCGCGAAAAACCTTTATTTCTGTTGAGAAGAAATGAATATCATCTGTCCCAATTGTAATTTTTCCAAAACAGTTGACCCTGCCAAAGTTCCTGATCGCCCGGTCAAGGTGAACTGCCCCAAATGCAACCAGGGTTTCACATTTGACAAGTCGCTCCACCCCGTGAATACGACAGGCACAGAGCCAGAGGACACTCAAGCAGAGCAAGTCAACTGTCCGGCATGTGGTCTCACACAGGACAAAAGTGACCGATGTAGTGGTTGCGGCGTCATTTACGAGAAGTTTCAGGCGCGGCAGCAGGAGCTTGGATCGGTGACCGATGAGACAGAGACGCTGAACGGTAATCTC
>PVMK01120053.1_pt1 | contig 15308 bp, 9 predicted proteins | sample 1853481 | NCBI WGS metagenome assembly PVMK01 (sample SAMN08533507, study PRJNA380276) | Marine sediment metagenome, whole genome shotgun sequencing project.
TTTTTCGGTTCCCCATTTTATCGGAGATCAATCCTCCTAAAGGACGAGCAATTAAATTGATAACTGCAAAAGAACCTGCTATTAATCCCGCCATTTCCAACGTTACAATTCGCTCACCACCATCATTTAAAAGTGAACTAAACACTTGATAGAAAAACATAGGTAGCATAGAAACGATAGCTAACTCAGCACCAAAATTGGCAAAATAAGTAGAATTTAATGCTCCAATACTAGCAAATGAATATCTATCTTTTTCTGGGATACCGGCTTTTATTTTAGGTAAATTATGTTTTGTTACTTTGATAACATCCATTAAATAAACAAGGAATAATGCTCCCCACATTATATAAACTGTTGTCCAACTTAACATGGCATGACCATCAACTTGTTGTTTATGAAGATTAAAAACCACCAATCCTATTGCTCCAAATAATGGAAATTGCCAAAACCAGTATTGTGCTAGATCCTTAATTGAAGTAATTGGCATGGGTTGTAATTTTCCTTTTCTGTTTCTATCGGTTATCCCTTCAGGATGATCTTTTACAATGAAGAAATAAAATATCCCATAGATTCCACACATAATACTTGTGATAGCTAAGGACCATCTCCAACCATCATCTCCTCCAATAATTGAAACTGCAAAGAAAGGAACTAATGCTGCTGCTGCTGCAGAACCAAAATTTCCCCAACCTGCATAAAACCCTTCTGCTCTACCTATATATTTAGGTGTAAACCAATTGGCAGTCATTTTAATACCTATTACAAATCCTGCTCCAATAGTTCCTAAAAACAATCTTGATATAGTAAGCATTGTAAGAGAATCACCAAAAGCAAACATAAGTCCTGGAATAGTAGTTAATACCATTAAGCCAGCAAAAATAACTCGAGGTCCATACCGGTCGATTAAATTTCCAACAACCACACGGGCAGGGATCGTTAAGGCAACATTACATAATATTATAGATTTTACATTTGCTTTGGTAAGCCACTCAAATTGATCTAACATTTCTGTTAAAACGGGAGCTACGTTAAACCATACAACAAATGTTAGAAAAAATGCGATCCACGTATAATGTAATGTTCTTATACTGGGATCTTTAAAATTTAATAAATTAGGTGCAGATTGTTCCATTATTAATTATTAGTTAAGGTTATTTTATAAAAAATATTAGTTGTTTTTGGGGCGATGAATAGACCATGGTGTATTTGGGCTTCTCACTTTACGTTTATTCCATGTCCAGATCACCTGTTGATAAGGTTTCCAAATATAGTTCAATGGATATACCAGGAAGTGAACCAACCGTGTAAATGGGGTCATTAAAATAATTAAGAAAGCGCATATTACGTGCAGTTGAAACATCAAAGGCATTGCACTTACTGCTGATATATCGGGCGAAAAAGTGAAAACGGACTTCAAATAAGGTGACATAACTGATGCAAACCATGAGCTCCCCCATCTGTAAAATACTGCGGTGTACATCCCTGAAAAAATTTGGAACAATAGCAACAGTTCTATAAATATATCCATTTTGGTAGTTACCATTTTAACTCGATCATCTGTTAATCTCCTTTTGAATAGTAAAACCAGTCCAATGAACACACAAATTGCAGCAATAAAGGATGAAATTTCTAAGAGTAATAATCTTGCAGGGACACTATTCCAAATGATTATACTTTTTGGAATTAAAAAAGCAAGAAGATGACCAAAAAATAAAATGATAAGTCCCCAGTGGAAAGGAACAGAACCCCAAAATAATTTTTTTCCCTCTAAAAATTGAGACGATAAGGAGGACACTTTAAATTTTTGAGATCTGTATCTTGAAATAGTCCCTATTAAGAATACCACAAAAGCGATGTATGGTAATGCGATAAAAAAGAAGTTATATAATGTTTCCATCTTTTGTTAATTTATGTTTCTAATGAAATTTCTTGTTTTATTGAACTTAAGAATCCTCCAGATCGTTGAGGTTCTTCTTGTATTTTAATGGTGAAATCATGGTCTAATGCTTTATATAAAGCAAAGAGAGCGTATTTGTAAATGGTAAAAGATTCGTGTTTGTCTAACAAGGTTTTATGATGTTTGATGTAAACTTTTTCCTTTGCTGCAATTTGATCGTCTCCAAATCCTTGTATCATCCCAGTTAAAGCTGGTGCAACAATTTTATTAATTAAATCGTTGAGCAATTTATAATCCTCTAGTACATTTATTAATTTTAATATGTTAGATAGATTATCTGCTAACTCATCCCCACAATTAACCCCATAGTTTTGATGTTCCTTGTTGAGATTAACTAAAAGTTCTCCCCTTTTGTAATCGTCTCCAAAAACCACATATCCAATATCCAATGTAGTGATAGATTGTACTTCAAATGATCTTAGATATAAGTCTTCCAACTCATACTTAGAAACATAGCTTATTACTTTTGTAAAAGGTTTTAATATTTCACCAACTTCAGGCAACATTTTGTTTAAATATTGCTGAACATCTTTCACATTGTCCACGTAGTCATCCTTTTGGGGGAAGACAAACAATTCAGAAATTTTATTATAATCTAATCTTTCTTTATTCATCATAAATTATTAAAGTCCACGAGTGGGTTGCTCCGTAAATCCAAATCCGGCACTTCCTTTTCTATCACCGGTAAATTCTGCCATTTCAATTGCTTGTTCTCTATGCGCAGCAGGAATTACAAATCGATCATCAAATTTTGCCAAGGAAGTCAAGTAGTAAACCGCATCAGCCATTTCAGTATCCAATCCAACTTCTTTTAAACTTTCAGCAACCATGTCTTTATTTAAATCACCCACTGTAACATCTCTTCTATGCAGACGAACAGCCATTAATTTTTTCAAAGTTGTTTTCATCAACTCCTCATCGCCATTACTAAATAAATTGGCTAAATATTTTAGAGGCATTCGTGCATCGTCTACAGTTCCAAAAATAGTATCTATAGAAGCATCATATTTTGTAGCTCTTTCCCAAAACTTAGAAATTGGATTTAAAGTGTCTCTCTGAGCCTCAACATCATTACTAGCTAAGGAAGCCATTACAGGTAATAGAGGTGGAACGTAGAATAACATAGGCAGCGTTCTAAACTCTGGATGAAGTGGCAATGCCATTCCCCATTCTTTTACAAATTTATATGTTGGAGAATCCTGAGCTGCTTTTATTGTAGAATCTGCTATTCCATTTTTCTTTGCTGAAGCAATTACTTTTTCATCAAATGGATCTAAGATCATATCCATTTGTCTTTTTATAAGATCTTCGTCGTCTGCAGCTGCTACCGTTTCAATCTGACTTGCATCATAAAGCATCACTCCCAAATAACGAATACGTCCTACACAAGAGTGCATACAAGCAGGTGCATGACCAGACTCTAATCTTGGATAACAAAGAATACATTTTTCAGATTTTCCAGTCCCCCAGTTATAATATGATTTTTTATAAGGACAAGCTGTGACACACATTCTCCAAGCTCTACAAACTTTTTGGTTGATAAGAACCACTCCATCTTCCCCTCTTTTGTAGATTGCTCTTGAAGGACAAGAACCCACACAGGCAGGATTTAAACAATGATTACAAATTCTGGGTAAATAGAACATCGCCATACGCTCCAATTGGAACATGGCTTCCTGCTCACCAGCAGACATACCCTCAAAGTTTGGGTCATTTCGAGCATAATCTGGTGTGCCACTAAGGTCATCATCCCAGTTGGGTCCCATTTTAATGTCAATTGGTTTTCCGGTAATCATTGATACCGGTCTGGCTGTAACCTGAGTATCTTTTTCGGGAGACTCAATTAAATTAAGGTACTTATAAGTAAAAGGCTCATAGTAATCGTCGATTACTGGAAGGTGAGGATTATGAAATATATTCAATAAACCTTTTGCTTTACCAGCACCTTTCAATTGAACTTTCCCCATGTTTTTTTCCCAACCACCTTTATATATCTCTTGGTTTTCCCATTTGGTAGGATACCCTGTACCTGGTTTGGTTTCAACATTGTTCCACCACATATATTCGGCACCTTTTCTATCTGTCCAAATGTTTTTACAAGCTATTGAACATGTGTGGCATCCAATACATTTATCTAAATGAAATACCATTGAAATCTGAGAACGTACATCCATAATTCAGACTATTTTTTTGTTAATTTATTTTAAACTTTATTACCATTCTAATTTATCCATTTTCTGAATCACTACGTGAGTGTCCCTGTTTACCGCGGTTGGACCCCAGTAGTTAAAATGGAATGTAAATTGACCATATCCACCTGCTAATAAATTAGGTTTCAAGTGAATTCTGGTGATACTATTATTTGAACCTCCTCTGTTTCCATTTCTCAATTGAGATTTTGGAATACTAATGGTTCTTTCAACAGTGTGATAAACAATACAAACTCCTTTTGGAATTCTGGAACTTACAACGGCTCTGGTACAATAGGTGCCATTATCATTGTGTACTTCTACCCAATCGTTATCCTTGATATCCATTTCCTCTGCATCGGGTTCACTAATCCAACAAGGCTCCATACCTCTGGATAGCGTCAACATTCTATGGTTATCCATATAGGTTGAGTGAATATGCCATTTACCATGTGGTGTTAAGCAATTCAATGCTTTGGCCATACTTTTACCTTTTAGAGTTTCCTTCAGATCGCCATATACTTCTGGACAAGGTGATGGTTTGTAAGTAGGTAAATGTTCGCCATAAGCGATATACATTTCATGATCTAAGTAGAAATGTTGTCTCCCAGTTAATGTTCTCCACGGAACCAATCGTTCTACATTATAAGTATATGCAGAATAAGCTCTTCCATCGTTCATTAATCCAGACCATACAGGAGAAGTTAAATATCTTCGTGGTTGAGCCTGGAGATCTTTATAATCTAATCTAAAGTCTTCACTACCTAATGCAAGATCCACTAATGGCATTCCGGTCTTTTTCTCCATATTTTCATATGCTCTAACCGTAAGCGTTCCATTAGTCAGTGATGAAAGGTGTAAAACGGCATTACAAGCATCTGTTGCATCAGCTAATGAAGGATATTTTTTATCTCCAATCTTATTTGTTTTGAAATGATTCGATTCAATCATTTCATCATACTCTTCAGGGCAGAAATAATGATTTCCATGAGCGCCCAATCCTTTGGTTTTCACATTTTCTCCTAAGGAACAGAATTTCTCATAAATTTTTGGATAATCTCTTTTTACAATTGATATATTATGCATTGTTTTACCAGGAATGGCTTCACATTCTCCCAAATACCAATCTTTGACATCTTTTTGCGAAACTTCTCCTGCTGTATCATGAGCTAGTGCAGTTGTCACAATATCAGTTTGTGTTTCTGAAAGATATTTTTCTGAAAGCTTACTGGTCGTCTTAGCGATCTCCTTAAAGATATCCCAATCAGATTTCGATTCCCATACCGGAGCAATTGCCTGTGAAAGTGGATGAATAAACGAGTGCATATCTGTACTGTTTAAATCTGCTTTTTCATACCAGGATGCTGCAGGTAATACTATATCTGAATATAATGCTGAAGAATCCATGCGGAAATTAAGATCAATAACCAGGTCCATTTTTCCGGTTGGAGCCACCTCATGCCACTTTACCTCTTCGGTTTTTTCTTCATTATAATCCTTAGAAATTGCATTAGAAGTTGTTCCTAAATAATGCTTAAGAGCAAATTCATTGCCTTTCATTGATCCCGAAATAGCGTTCCCTCTCCAGATATACCAGGTTCTAGGGAAGTTAAATTCGTTTTCGGGGTCTCCAACAGCATATCCTAGTTCTTTGCTTTTCAGTTTTTCAAGTACATATTTTTGAATAGCCTCATCTGAATCAGCTCCATTTGCCATCGCTTCTTTACTGAGTTCTAAAGTATTCTGATCGAATTGAGGGAAGAATGGCATCCAGCCCATTCGTACCGATTTAAAAATATGATCTGCATGATGTCCAGCAGTCATTTTATTTTTCGGTACCGTATTATATCTTGCAGAATGTCCGTCGTATCTATATTGACAAGTATTAATATAATGCCAAATAGGTGTTTGTTGTAATCTTGGTGGCCCTTGCCAGTCATTTGCAAAAGCTATAGATCCCCAAGAATCTCCAGGGGCTAATTTTTCCTGACCAACATAATGGTTCATTCCTCCTCCATTTACACCAACACATCCACATAACATTAAGGCCATGATACCGGAACGGTATATTAAATTATTGTGATACCAGTGGTTAATACCAGCACCAATTATGATCATACATTTTCCTTCAGTAATCTCGGCTGTATTTGCCCATTCTCTGGCGTAGCTTATTACCATTTTGGCATCGATGCCCGTAAATATTTCTTGCCAGGAAGGAGTATAGGCTTGATCTTTTTCATCATATCCTTTTGGATAATCTCCTTCAAGACCTCTGCTAACTCCATATTGCGCCATAGTTAGGTCGTAAACTGTAGTGACTAATTGTTCGCCATCTACCGTTTGAATTTTTTTGACAGGAACGCCTCTTAAGGCTTTTTTATCGATACCAAATTCTGTGAACTCTACTTGAGCCACTTCATCTTTTGTATCTAAGAGGCTTAAAACTGGATCATATGTTCTATCGCTTTCACCATCTTCATACTTCATATTCCATTTTCCTTTCTCCTCTTGCCACCTGTATCCAGAACTTCCCTTCGGAATAACAAAATCACCACTTTCTGCATCAATGTTTACAAATTTCCAATCTCCCTGATCAATATCTTTGTGTTGTTCCAACTGATTGGCACGTAGCAATCTTCCGGCAGAATAATAGTCTCCTTCATTTTTCAATACAACTAAATAAGGACTATCGGTATATCGTTTTGTATACTCTATAAAGTAAGGTGTCTTTTTATCATGATGAAACTCCTTTAAAATAACATGAGTAACTGCCATCCAAAATGCACCATCACTTCCGGCATGTAGAGGTACCCATTGATCTGCATATTTAGCAACCTGATTAAAATCTGGTGAAAATACTACGGCTTTAGTTCCATTATGTCTTGATTCGGCAAAGAAATGACAATCGGGAGTTCTTGTCATATTTAAGTTAGCTCCCATGACAGCTACCATTTTTGAATTATACCAATCGGCACTTTCACAAACATCTGTTTGTTCTCCCCAAATTTCAGGGAAGGCGTTTGGTAGATCACAATACCAATCGTAAAAACTTAAATTAACTCCACCAAACAATTGTAGAAACCTAGCTCCGGCAGCATAACTAAGCATCGACATTGCTGGAATTGGAGAAAATCCAGCGACTCGATCCGGACCATACTTTTTGGCTGTATAAATATTTGCAACAGCCATAATCTCTAAAACGTCATCCCAGTGAACTCTTCTAAACCCACCTTTCCCTCTTGCATGTTGATATCGTTTTCTTGCTTCACTGTCATTCTGAAGATTTTCCCAAGCTTGTAAAGGATCCCCACATTTATCTTTTTCTGCTCTATAAGCATCTAATAAAGCACCTCTAACTAAAGGGTATTTTATTCTAAGTGGACTATACAAATACCAAGAAAAAGAAATACCTCTCTGACAACCACGTGGTTCGTAAGGAGGTAACGTGCTTTCTAATAGAGGGTAATCCAGTTGCTGGGTTTCCCAAACGACAATTCCTTCTTTAACATGTATTTGCCAAGAACATCCTCCGGTACAATTTACACCGTGAGTACTTCTTACAATTCTATCGTGCTGAAAACGATTTTTATAAAATTCTTCCCATTGTCTTGTTTGGGGAGAAATAATATCTTCAATCCAACTCATAGTAGCAGTTTAATTAGTTATATTTTATTTTTTAATTACGAGACTTGATTTGTCTATCGTAAATTCTTTTATTCACTGATTCTTTTTTACGCTTATACCAGAATAATGGGAAGACCCCCATTAAAACAATAGCTCCACTTATACCCCACATTAAAAGAACATTTTGATATGAGGTGACCCCTTGATAATATTGTTGTTCATTAACATCTTTTAAAAAGGCTATCAACATTAGATTTTCTTCTTCTGTAATTTGATGATCTTGATAGGTGATCTTCATTTGTGGAAATGGCAATCCAGAAATTATACCTCCAGTTCCATCCTTTCCTAATCTTTCAAAAACATCTGTTAAGTCCTTAGCCAGACTAGCCCCAGACATAATTGCATCCGATCTAACATTGTGACAAGATATACATGCAGCTCCTCCGTTTTCGAATCTTTGAACTCCCGAAAACAGTTCACGACCCATTAAAACATCTTCTTCAGTAGGTAAAAACGGGATTTCCTCCTCTTCAACTTCAGCTACAGCTCCTTCAGATTTTGCAGGACTTACACTAACAATATAATCGAAGATTGCATTTAATTGTGCATCCGAAAATGCTTGGTCAGGCATAATAATTTTGTTGTACTCTTCAAATATTTTTACCGCATCTGGATCCCCACTATTAACCATTGATTGTGATGAAGTCACAAATTGTTTAAACCAATCGATAGAATATTTATCATTAACATTTGCTAAACCAGGACCAATTAATTTCTTACTGCTTGTTTTATGACAAGCCGCACAAGTTGATTTAAAAAGGCTTTCACCATCTTGAGCTTGTATTGTAGAAATAGAATTAAGTAAAAAGAAAACTAATAAAAACGAAGAAATTGATGCTCTACTAACCATTGTTATACTAGATTAATTAGTTATTTTTTAGAAACCAAATACAAATGTAACAAATGTTACAATTATAAAAGGTCTTTTTATCTTTTTTTGTTTATTTATACAAATTCTAAATAAATATTTTTTGTCTTTTATAATTTTATTTAAGGTAAGATTAACAATTTATAAGACTATTTTATCTTTTTTTAACAATTTCTTTTAGTTTTTTATTTAACTTTGCCATCCATTTAACACCCTACTTACACTGGCTCTGTTAAATTAATAATTGACTTATTCTATGAAAAAAGCACATTCATTTCATATCCCTGTTATGGGAATTGGATTTACAATTGATACTCCACTAAAGGTTGCTCAATACGGAATGGATTCTGTAATCTCATTAGTAGATGATGTTTTACTTGAGAAATTGAGAAAAATGTACAGTGAGAAATTTGAAATTCCTTTCAAAGAAATCTCAAATAAAGTAGATGATTTTAGAGCAAAAAGAATTACCTCTTATTTGAATTTAATAAACGATTTGGCTGTAGAAAAATTTGAAGCACTAAAAAATGTTTCAGAAGAAAAAAGTAATGAAATAAAGGAATATATAAGCATGCTTCCAGATTACTCTACAATTAAAAATGAATTTGAAAAACTCACAAAGAATAATTTCAATTTTTCTGAAATAAAAAGTTGGGCAATGAAAAACCTAACTATGGGAAGTATTGATGTAAATATAATGACAAAGGTTGATAAGGATAATTATAAAAAGGGTGAGAAATTATCCTTTGAGTATAATGATGCCCATGCAGCTCTTAGAGGATTTGCAAATAGTAATTTAAACTCTTCGGTAGTTCTCTCTGCAGGGATGAACCCAAGGTTATATTCTTATATGGCACAATTCGATGATTTTTATCCAAATGAAAATGGGGAAATTAAAAAGAAGATCATTCTTAAGGTTAGTGATTATAGGTCTGCTTTAATACAGGGTAAATTTTTAGCGAAAAAAGGAATTTGGGTTTCAGAATACCGTATTGAATCGGGTCTTAATTGTGGCGGACATGCTTTTGCAACAGATGGCCACCTCTTAGGTCCAGTTTTAGAAGAATTCAAAGAAAAACGAAATGAATTAAGAACCTCTATTCAAGAAATATTAGATCAGGTGCTTATTAGTCAAGGAAGAACCATTCCAAAAAAACCTCTATTATTAGAGGTTACAGCTCAAGGAGGAGTAGGTACAGAGGAAGAACACGATTTTTTATTAGACTATTATAAGGTAGATTCAGTAGGTTGGGGCTCTCCATTTTTATTGGTCCCAGAAGCAACAACAGTAGATAAAGAAACCCTAAATAAATTAGCAATTGCTAAAGAAGACGATCTGTATTTAAGCGATATTTCTCCTTTGGGAGTTCCTTTTAATAACCTTCGAGGAAATACCAAAGATCAAGAAAAAGAATCATATATACAAAAAGGACGGCCTGGAAGTGCTTGCCCTAAGAAATTTGTTGCCTTAAATAAAGAGTTTAAAGAAAAAGGGATCTGTACAGCTTCTAGAGAGTATCAGTTTTTAAAAATAAAAGAATTGGATAAAAAAGAGTTGTCAACTAAAGAATATCAAAATAAATTTGGTAAAATTATAGAAAAAACCTGCACTTGTGTGGGCTTGGGAACCTCTGCCCTATTAGCTTATGATTTAGATACGCGAGTGGAAGGAAAAGGTGTCTCAGTCTGCCCTGGACCTAATATGGCCTACTACTCCAAGGTGATGAGTTTAAAAGAAATCACTAATCACATTTATGGAAGATTAAATGTGATCTCAAGATCCGATCGCCCAAATATGTTTATAAAAGAATTAAATATATATATTGATTTTCTTAAAAATAAATTGGAGGATGCAAAAAATTCAATGGATAAAAAACAAGAAAAGTATTTGTCAACTTTCGCCAATAATTTAAAAGATGGTGTTTCTTATTACCAGAATTTGTTTAGCGATATTAAAGACACTTTTGTAGAAGCAAAATCAATTATCTTAATTGAGTTAGAAATAAGTAAAAATAAATTACAATTAATAAGTCTTGAGATTGAAAAGAGCAAGAAAATATAATCTTACAATAAAAGACTATTTTATCTTTTATTTTATATTCCACTTACAATTTAGTGCCTTACAATCCGAAAAAAATCATTAATCACAATGAGTAATCACGTACCCTATTATCACTAGGCAGGAAAAGTAGTTGAAGTCTTTGAACAATCCTTTAAAAATAAAATTTCTTTTTTGTTAAAAGGTTCATATGTTGTAGACAAATCTGTGTATTCCGCGGTCTATTTTTCTATCCGAATCCGAACATCCACAGCATTAACATCTTTTTTAGTTCCTATAAGAGGGTTCATATCCATTTCTACAATTTCAGGGGCGACCTCTACCAAAGCGGAAACACGTTGAATACTATCAATGAATTTTTCTTCATTCACACCTTCTTTTCCTCTGGTTCCTTGTAATAATTTGTATCCTCTTAAGGATTTGATCATTTTTTCTATTTCTGGTTTTGAAAGAGGACTCAAACCAACCGATATATCCTTTAATATTTCAACAAATACACCCCCTAATCCACAAACGATAGTATGATTAAAACCAATCTCTTTTTTTACACCCACAAACAATTCTAAACCATGTAACATGGGTTGTGCCAATACCCCTCTAGCATGTTCAATTTGCATTAATTTATCAAAGCATTTTGCTGCTCTTTTCATGGTATTGATATTTAATTTAACCCCTTTTACATCTGATTTATGTAATGGACCAATCACCTTCATAACCAATGGGAAGTTCTTTTTTTCAAATTTTGACAGTAACTTTTCTTTATCACTTTCAAATACTTCTTTTACTCTTGGAATTCCTGCTGCATCCAAAATTTTAGCAGTATTTCTAGGACCTAAATATCCGTTTTCTACAGAATCAATAATTTTTCTAATTTCCTCTGAATTGATTTCAGGTAAATTGATCTTTTCAGAAATAGGTTGAGGTGTTTTATATACTTGAGCCAATGCTTTCCCCAGTACAACTTCATCAGGGAAATTAACATTCCCCTTTTCCAAAAATGTTACGATCTCTTTATGAGCATTAACAACAGAAGGCAATACCGGGAATATTGGTTTAGTACAAACATCCAATTTTACACTTAATACATTATACACATTTTCTACATCGAATAATCCAGGACTGCCAAAAACCACGATCATAGCATCAATAAAGCCAAACTTATGTTCACAATAGTCGATTATAATCCCTAATTGTTCAGCTGTTCCTGTAGCCAGAAAATCGATGGGATTATTTATAGATGATCCTGGATAAAGAAAAGTCTTTAATTTTTCTGCATCTCTCCCTTCAATGGTTGGAATATGCATTCCTCCTTTGGAAAGTTCATCGGTAAGCATAACAGCTGAACCTCCAGCATGTGTAATAATTGCTATATTATTTCCTTTAAGTCTTTTGTAATTAAATATGGATGCTACTGTTAACAGATCTTCTCTACTACTACAATATACTATTCCCGCTTTTTTAAATAACGCTCTTACGGTCAAGTCTGAACTAGCGATAGCTCCTGTGTGAGAAGTTGCAGCTCTGCTCCCTTCTATAGTACTCCCTGCTTTAATCGCTGCTATTTTTGCCCCCTTATTAATTAATGAAGCTGAGTGTTTTAATAGCTTTTGAGGGTTGTTAATAGTTTCTAAATACAATAATTTTATAGGAGGATCTGAAGAAACATCAAAGTTCATATCCATGTATTCCAAAACATCTTCTACTGAGGTTTGTGCACCATTCCCCACGGAGTATACATTAGCAAACTTCACCCCCAAAGGTAAACCAGCTTCCATAATAAAAACTGCAGTGGCTCCCGATCCAGAAATTAAATCGCATCCTTCTGGTTCATATTTAGGAATTGGACTCGTAAAAACACCTTTATAGTTTTTATTTAAAACACCTATACAGTTAGGACCTATTAAACAGCCACTAACACTATTAATAACTTTAACTATTTCGCTTTCTAGCTTTTTCCCCATTTCACCGGCTTCAGCAAATCCTGCTGAAATAATAATAAAAGCTTTGGTATTTTTTTGTTGAGTTAATTGGGTAATGGTCTCTAAACAAAATCTTGCTGGAATAACAAGGATGGCCAATTCTGTTTCAGTAATTTCTTTTATTGAGGGCAAACAAGGAAGTCCTTGAACCGTTGTTTCTTTGGGATTTACAACTTGTATTTGACCCTTAAAACCTCCTTCAATAAGGTTCTTTACAATTTTACCCCCTGGTTTTTTTATATCATTGGAACCTCCAACGATTACAATGCTTTTAGGATTTATCAATTGTTCATTCAGCATAAATCATTTAATATTTAATAGTAATTATTAGTAGAAGAAACAAATTAGAATAAAAATTAAAAGGAGGGTCAATCTTTTAATACATCAAAGTCTTTCAGAGTAATAACTCTTCCAGATATGGTTATTTCTTTAGCAAATTGAGATATCGTTTTATCTCTAAAATCATTGAGTAGCTTATCTTTAAATGGTCCAACTATAAAATGTACCGGACAAGGGTTTTCATCACCACATGATGCAAGGCCTAAAAAGCAATGATCAAATTTTTCTGTCCCATCTATACATTTCACAATATCCCAAAGGGAATTTTCATTATTCTTTTTGGTTAAATAAAACCCCCCATGGGGGCCCTTTATTGAGGATACAAGTTTGTTTTTTGCTAATTGTTGTAATAATTTAGCTAAAAAAGGTTGAGGTGTTTCTAATTCTTCGGATATTTTTTTTACACCTATTCTATTAGATTCATCTGAATAAATTGCTAAATAAAGAGTAGACCGAATAGCATATTGGCAGGCATTTGATAACATAGATGACTTTGTTTAATGTCAAAGTTACGAAAAAATAAGAGTCTTTTGTCTTTTATTTTTGGAAAGTGTTAAAGAAGAATCGAAGAATATAACAAATATCATATATTTTTCACAAGTAATGAATTAATTTCGCCTTTATTTTAATGAAAATGACAATTTTATGAGAAAAAGATCCTGGGCAGAGCCCTATAAAATTAAAATGGTAGAACCTGTTTTTATGAACAGTCAATTAGATCGGGAAAAATTTATAAAAGAAGCCGGTTACAACACATTCCTTTTAAAATCTAAAGACGTATATATTGATCTATTAACCGATAGTGGCACCTCTGCTATGAGTGATAGACAATGGGCTGGAATTATGATGGGAGATGAAGCCTATGCAGGAAGTGAAAACTTTTATCATATGGAAGAGGCTATTCAAAAATATTATGGTTACAAGTATGTGATTCCCACACATCAAGGTAGAGGAGCAGAGCATTTGATCTCCAAGATCATGATCAAAAAAGGAGATTTTTTGCCTGGGAACATGTACTTTACAACGACAAGGCTACACCAGGAATTAGCAGGAGGAACCTTTGTGGATGTCATTATAGATGAAGCACACGATTCGGAAAGTAATTTTAAATTCAAAGGAAATATATCCCTTGAAAAGTTAGAAAATCTAATCTTAGATAAAGGGGCAGAAAACATCCCTTATGTTTGTATGGCGACCACTGTTAGTATGGCTGGTGGACAACCTATTTCTTTAAAAAACTTAAAAGAAGTTAGAGCCCTTACCAACAAATACAACATTAAAATTGTTCATGATATGACTCGCGTTGCCGAAAATGCATACATGATTCAACAGTTAGAGGAAGGCCATGCAGATAAATCAGTTGCTGAGATTGTAAGGGAAATATGTGACCTGACCGATGCAGCTACGATGAGTTCAAAAAAAGATGCATTGGTAAGTATAGGTGGATTTTTGGCGCTGAATGATCCTGACGTCTTTGAGCAAGCCAGAAATTTAGTTGTAGTGTATGAGGGACTTCATACTTATGGAGGTATGGCAGGAAGAGATATGGAAGCACTTGCTATTGGAATCACAGAATCTGTACAAGATGATCATATCAGAGCCCGTGTTGGACAAGTACAGTATTTAGGAGAAAAATTATTGAAAGTTGGCATCCCAATTGTAAACCCTATCGGCACACATGGGGTGTTTTTAGATGCTAAAAAATTCTTACCCCATTTAACACAAGATATGTTTCCTGCACAAACATTATCTGCAGAAATCTATATCGATTCAGGGGTTAGAACTATGGAAAGAGGTGTTGTTTCTGCCGGGCGGAATAAAAAAACAGGAGGACATAATTATCCTAATTTAGAGTTGGTTCGGTTAACTATACCCAGAAGAGTTTATACTCAAGCCCACATGGACGTAATTGCCGAGTCTGTTGAATATGTTTTTGAAAACAAAGAAAAGATAAAAGGACTCAAAATGGTATTTGAGCCAAAATATTTGCGATTTTTTCAAGCGCGATTTGAAAAGTTATAGTAATTAAAGTATACTGATAAATTATTAATTAATTTTGATAAAATAAATAACCTTATCCCATGAGAAAATCTATTTCCATTCTATTTTTATTATTTGTTGCGCTAATGACCGCTCAAGAAGTTAAACATTTAACTCTTGAAGACGCTGTTTTAGGTAGATCCAAAGGGCTATATCCTGAGCAAAAGGCTTTTCAGTGGATTGAGGGTACAGA
>PVMK01119393.1_pt1 | contig 15307 bp, 9 predicted proteins | sample 1853481 | NCBI WGS metagenome assembly PVMK01 (sample SAMN08533507, study PRJNA380276) | Marine sediment metagenome, whole genome shotgun sequencing project.
GCGCAAGAAGGTTAGTGATACATTGTGGTACATTTTTTGTTGACACCATCATTAAGCAAGCATATTTTACGGTGTGAATCCCCCAACTTTTTCTAACCATAACACCTCTCAGAGGCTTGTCAAATCAACAGGAAGTGACGATGTCTGAAAAAAGAAACTTGAGTGAGGCGCTCGGCCTTAGCGCAATTGAATACCCTATTCCAGCCCATGCCAATACGTTCTGGTACTCACTGGGCGGAATAACCTTAACCTGCTTTGGGGTCACACTGGTAACCGGTGCCGTTTTGACCCAATTTTATAATCCGACGCCGGCGATCGCTCATGCCAGCGTCAATTATATCGCCAGTACGCCCGGACTGGGATGGATAAGAGCGCTTCACCATTGGAGCGCCAATATCGGTTTTTTTCTCCTCATCGTGCATATGCTGCGAATATTTTTTACCGGTGCCTACCGTCCCCCCAGAGTGGCGACATACATGGTGGGTCTCCTTTTACTGTTCACGAGTTTTCAACTCTTTTTCACCGGAACCGTGCTGAAATGGGACCAGGAGGGTTACGAAGCATTGGGCCACTTCCTGGCCGTCAACAATTTACTCGGCCCGCTGGGTGCAATATTTCAGGAAGATTTTACCCTTTCCACGTCCATGTTGGCACGGATTTATGGCCTTCATGTGGGCATCTTTCCAGCGCTGCTGATCTTACTAATTGTTGTTCATCTCCTTTATGTCAAACACTTCGGCATTGCCCCAAAACCCTATCAAAGCAATGAAGACTACCAGACCAGCCTGGCCCAGGGCACCAAATTTATGCATCATTTAAGATTACTGTTGATATTCAGTTCAATTCTGATTGTTGTGCTGATTATTCTGGCCTTTGCATTTCCCCCCGGAATGATGGAAAAACCCAAGCCCGGGATCGAAATCACCAAACCCCCCTGGTTGTTTTGGATTTTTTACCCGCTGGAGTCTTTAATTGGAATCGGCGGAATTTTACTGGGAACGGTTGTCCTATCAGTCGGTCTGATTCTGATCCCTATATTGGGTCTAATAATCAGCAACGAGAAAAAGCTTCTCCGAACTGTCAATATCATTGTCATCATGGGTCTAATTTCTTGGTTGGCTTTGCTGGTGATCACTTATTTTTCACCAACAATGCAACATCTCTAAACACTCAGAGAGGTAGACTTATGCACAAAATTGATAAATTCAAATGGGTACTGCCGGTTCTACCGATAATTACATTAATCCTTTTAGTGTCCGCCACAGCATGGAGTCACGGAGAAGGAACCCGTATCATCCCGGCATCTCTCACCGTTAAATCCGGTTCTGAATTGGAAGTAAAGGTCAATGGATTGGTCGGCACCAAGACCGCCACATTCCGCCTGACCGGTATGACCGGAAAGTATGAGTTGGGTGAATTTCCGATCAGCAGCGACGATTTCACCCAGGTCTTAAAGATTCCCGCGGATGCACCGCCCGGCAATTACCGCCTGACCGTTGAAGGTGGCGATAAAAGCGCCAAGGTCGTTATTACCATAAACTGAATCGATTCAGAAAAATTGCCTAAACCATATCTGGCCCGCATTTATATATGCAACCGGGCCACAGGAACTCAATTACGAGCAGCCTCACATCCATGAGCAAATCGTAATGAAGGGGAATTCCAAAGAGGGGGTAATTGCGGTCCACGTTACCCGATGCCTAATCCCAGCTTGTTGTTGCTGCAAAAAAGCTGGGGTGCATCGAAAAAAATCATTGTACCCGTAAGGGCGCACGTCATAATCGGCCAGCGCCATGAAAGGAATCTTGCGTTCGTTCATCAGGTCAGCAAAATGGGAATGGGTAATGGATAAAAATTGGAACCCTTCAGGCCCCCAGCCGGTATCGGTGGTTAATGTTTTTCGGACCTGGGAGACAGTCATTGCTTTAGATTTCTCTTCAGCGCGAATTTTGGCATAATAAAATCCTTTTGGGCGGGCCGGTGCTTCAGGACGCAGGCGGATGTCCTTGGGTTTGTTAAAGTTGACATATTCGCACTGCCAGGTTTTTCTACGCTGAATGGCATATTCCCAGGCGAGCTTCCCGGAAAGCACCGCATCGGAACTGCCCCGCCCATCCTCACCAAATCCATAAAAAAGGACGGATCCGATAAACCCCTGCACTCGATCATTATCCGTTAAAGGTGGCGGAAATGATTTTTCAAGCATCTCAAATTCATTATTATCGATGCCCCAACCCATTTTCTGATTGGCCCGGCGCCAGGCTTTTACCTGTTCCTTCATCGGAAGAATGATAGCGCCCCGAATTGGCGCATTGGCCTTTAAAAATATGTTGTGAATGAAACGAAAAGGTGACATTTTAAATTACACCTCCTTTCTCTGTGCCTTATTGATATTTGAGACTCGATATTTGACTAACGGAAAAATTGTTTGATATCCGCATTTTTGCTGCGCCGGATTAGAAATCTCACCAGTTATTCCCATTGCCCGGTTCTTTTCTATTTTTCTTAAAAACCGCTTCCGGCGTCATGGTCCAGAACGGAATGCCGTCTTTTGTAAAACGGACTTTGAGTTCAAAATAGTCTTCCTTTTTTATTTTGGAGGCTATAAAAACTTCTTTGCTGTTAATATTCGCTCGAACTCCCCTTATATTAACTCGATCTCCTTTCTTGATTCCGATTTCATCCGGCTTGGCGAACCAGGTGGGGCAGATTTGAACTTCAATGACTTGACCATCATCTTTAACATCCATTGCAACACCCGGCGCCATCCCCGGCATTGGAACAACCTCTTTGATTCGCAAAACTTTTGCCTTAAACTTTTCAAATTTAGCAGCCTGGTAATGCTTGTGATAAGGATCATCAACCCCCCAACCGCCCAAGTTGCGTTCATCTTCGGCGCCGACCTCGTTTAGGCTTATTATGACGGATGTTAGAATAAACATGAGCCCAAAAACTCGAATTGATTTATAAATCATAATAGATCCCTTTCGGAAGATTCAAAACTCGACGTTCAACATGCTCTTTTCCACTTAAAGTCGTTTCAGCTGCAGTTTACACAACAACCGCATCAATAACAGGTGGTTTGAATCGTCTTAATCTCAAAGCATTGGTGACCACCGTTACAGAAGAAAGACCCATAGCAGCCGCAGCGAAGATCGGGTTGAGTAAAATACCGAAGAACGGAAAAAGTACGCCGGCGGCTACAGGTATCAGGATGGTGTTGTATGCAAAAGCCCAAAACAAGTTCTGCTTGATATTGCGAATGGTGGCTTTGCTCAAAGCGATAGCCGTTACGACACCCGTCAGGTCTCCGCTGATCAGCGTGATGTCCGATGATTCCATGGCCACATCGGTTCCCGTGCCTATGGCAATGCCGACATCAGCCTGAGCCAGAGCCGGCGCATCATTGATGCCATCGCCCACCATTCCTACTTTTTTACCTTCATCCTGAAGTTTTTTAATTTCATTGGTTTTGCCCTCCGGCAAAACTTCGGCCAGAGTTCTATCAATGCCAACTTGTTTGGCAATGGCATCAGCAGTTTGTTTATTATCACCGGTCAACATGATGATCTGCAGGCCTAAATGATGTAAAGCAGCCACAGCCGCTTTAGAGTTTTCCTTTAATGTATCCGCGACGGCGATAATGCCGGCAATCTGGCCGTCAACTGTAACCCACATAGACGTTTTACCTTCGACGGATAAAGCATCCGCTTTTGACTCTAAATTCGTGAGTTGGATGCCTCTATCTCTCATTAATTTGGTATTTCCAAGCAACACGTTTTTACCATCAATAATCGCCATGATACCGTGACCTGGAATGGCGTTGAAATCCTTTGGGTCTTTCAGGTCCAAATCATTTTCTATAGCCTTTTTAACGATGGCTTCCCCTAAAGGGTGTTCGGAACCCTTTTCCGCCGAAGCTGCCAGACGCAGTATTGCTTCTGAATGATACCCTTCGGCTGTTACAATATCTGTGACGACGGGTTCGCCTCTGGTTATTGTCCCGGTCTTGTCCAGTACGATGGCATTCAGTTTGTGAGCGGTCTCAAGGGCTTCACCGCCCCGGATGAGAATGCCGTGTTCAGCCCCTTTTCCCGTTCCGACCATAATTGAGGTGGGAGTAGCCAGGCCCAGAGCGCAGGGGCAGGCAATAATCATGACGGCTACGAAATTCAGGACGGCATAGGTCAAGGCCGGTACCGGCCCGAAGAAGTACCAGATGATAAATGTCACAATGGCAGCTCCAATGACTGCAGGTACAAAATAACCGGCAATCACGTCCGCTAACCTGGCGATCGGCGGTTTTGATCCCTGGGCTTCTTCTACCATTTTAATGATTTGCGCCAGCATGGTGTCTTTGCCGACCTTTGTTGCTTTGAATTTAAAAGTCCCTGTCTTGTTGATGGTAGCTCCAATCACCTCTTCGCCCGCTGTCTTTTCAACCGGGATGGATTCACCGGTGACCATGGATTCATCAACCGAAGAGTGACCTTCCAGAATTACCCCGTCCATCGGGATTTTTTCTCCCGGCTTGACAATAACGGTATCGCCGATGAGAACCTGTTCAACCGGTATCTCATGGGTTTCGCCATTTACGACCACAGTTGCTGTTTTGGCCTGCAAACCGATTAGCTTCTTAATGGCCTCGGAAGTCTGCCCCTTCGCCCTGGCTTCCAGCAGTCGGCCCAGCAGGATTAGAACAATAATAGCTCCTGCCGTATCATAATAAACCTTTGGAGCCAGACCCTCGGCAGCAAAAAGATGGGGGAAAAAGGTGGCCAGGATACTGTAAAGATAAGCGGCTGAGGTCCCCACCGCGATCAAAGTGTTCATATCACTGGTTCGGTGTCTGGCGGCCGCGACAGCGCCTTTGTAAAATCGCCAGCCAACCCAGAACTGGACCGGCGTTTGAAGCAGCAGCTGCAGCATAAAATTTGTCTGTCCGCTTAATGGTAAAATAGCTGACAGTCCCAGTTTCTCCCAATGAACAAACAGGAAAAGGGGAGCGACGAGTAAAAGTCCGGTCAAGAATTTGTTTTTTAACTGTCGGAACTCGGTTTGTCTGGCCTGCGCCTCTTTGTCAACGAGCTGCTCTTCTTCAACTTCCACCAAAGTGTAACCGATGGCTTCGGTTGATTTGGCCAGATCTTTGATTTTTACTAAACCAGGAATATATTCGATAGCAGCTTTCTCGGTTGCAAAATTAACGGTTGCTTCAATGACACCCGGAACCTTATTCAGAGCCGCCTGGACACGATCCACACACGAGGCGCAAGACATACCCAGAATGGGTAATATCACTTTTTCATGTTTCGAGTGCAATCTGTTAATATGTTGGCCTTCAACAGGTTTGAACGTCTGACTTAAAAATTCCTTCGGTGAATGTTCAAATTGATCCTTACAGCTCTGAGCACAAAAAAAATACGTTTTATCTTTAAACACACTCTGGGCCACAGCCGATTGCGCATCGACCTGCATGCCACAAACAGGGTCGGTCTGCATGATTATTGCTCCTTTTTGTTCTATTTTTCCTTATTCATAAGAGCAATGCACATGCCAAAGATATTCACGATTGAAATATAATTCATAACAAGGTGAAATTATATGAAATATTAATTTAATTGCCTGGTCATTCAGCAGCGAACATCTATCTCATTTTCCTGCAGCCTGCCTAACTGGCAAAAAAATTCGCAGTTAAGTGGAAACAAATTGAATTAAATGGATAAAAAATATACACTTGCTTAAATTAATAGAGGGGTTTCGTTCTTTTTTCATTTGATTTCAAAATGTTGTAGCTAAACGAATATAGCGGCATGCATTTTGCTGAAGTAGTTTCAAAGTTTATCCAAGAAAAGTTTTTTAAAATTAATCTTGATGAATTCGTAAAAAGTCTGCCAAGCTGTCATTGCGAGCGAAGCGAAGCAATCCGATGCAAAGCATCGTCCCGAGCTAAGTCGAGGGATCCTTCGATTTATTCAGGACCGGCGATAGGACTTTTTACGAGATTATCAATATTCAATTTTCAATTCCGGCTCGTCCGGGTTAGGAGTTTATTTGAATATGAGTACCAGCCAGGGCAAAATTTTTTCCTCTGGAGACATCATCCAGGACAAATGGGTAATACTGGAATTCATCGGTAAAGGCGCCTTCGGTGAGGTTTATCGCGCCCATCAGTTGAACCTACAACGGGATGTGGCCATTAAAGTTGTATCACAGGACTGGCTTAAATCTACACTTGAGGATGATGAAGAAATTGATATCGCATTGCAGCGATTTCGACGAGAGGTCCATGCCATGGCCCGCATCCGACATCCCAATGTCTTACAGGCATTCGATAACGGTTCGATGGATATTAAAAAAAATGGAAATGGCTATCCGGTTGAATTTATCGTCATGGAGTATGTTCCGGGAGATACACTGCGCTTTACCATGTCGGAAGAAGGCTTTTATCCTGAACAGGATTTGCTCAAAGAATGGCTGGAGAATTACTATTTTCCGATGCTTAAAGGTGTCAAAGCCATCCATGCGCTTGATATGGTGCACCGTGACCTGAAACCTGAAAATGTCCTGATGGACGGTGCGGTTCCAAAAATTACCGACTTCGGTCTGGCGCGCTCAAGTCGTTTTAAACCTGTAACTCAATCTATGGATGTGAAAGGCACCGCTCACTACATGTCGCCGGAGCATTTTTTCGATTTCCGAAAAGCCGATCACCGCGCCGATATCTATTCGCTGGGAAAGATCCTGTATGAAGCCATTGATGGCAAGATAGATGAAAAAACGCTTCCATTCAAAACCGTATCACTGGCAAATCCCGACACGCCTTTTTTCCAAAAGATGGATGAAGTCATCCGTAAAGCGACAGCCGAGAATAAAGATGAGCGCCTGGATTCAGTGGACAAACTTCTCGAGAGCCTGCTGGTAGCCGTTGAAAGTTTAAAAAAAGAGCCGGCGGGCAGGGTGCCGCAAAAACCCAAACGCATTTCATTCCTTCACAAACCCCGATGGATCTGGTCGGGCATTGCAATAGCGGTCATTTCGGTGGCCACCATGACTTTCTGGCATCTATTCGGTGAACCCGAAAAAGCAAATATAAGCGTTAAAAGTCCAGTCGCATTCAATAAAAATCTACCAACATCGCATCCGCCTAAAATTTCAGCAGCGGTACCATCCGTCAAAACGGCTCCTGCGCAATCCATATTGGCCGAAGATGGTGCGACGCTTCAATTTATTCCCGGCGGGGAGGTCACTCTGCCGGAGAATCTTTCTCATGAGGCTGAAAGCGTGCGAAAGGTGGATTCATTTTACATGGACGTGGCACCGGTGACAAATCACCAGTATGTTCAATTCCTAAATCAAAATCTTTCAACACTTACGATTGCTCGAGGGGTCGTACGTGCTGATGATGAAATTTGGCTGCTTCTGGGCGAAATATTCGGGGGATACAATCCAATTGTCTTTCGAAAGGGCAAATTTCACGTCCGTAATGCGGCCTATGCGTCATTGCCTGTTTTACGGGTGACGGCCCTTGGCGCAGTTGCCTATGCACGCTTTTATAATCGACGTTTGCCCACCTATGAAGAGTGGCTCTATGCGGTCGGCAAAGGTGAGAGCGCCGTAATGGAATCAGGTCAACACTGACGTGGAATCCAACGAGATGCCGATATGGGGAAAATGCATGCCATGATGCTGGAAAATCAAACGAGAAACAAATAAGCCGGCGACAGAGGGTTTTGCGAAAGGATTATTACCGGTTTCCGCTTACAGGGAAAATAAATATGGCATACGGGCGATGGACAGTGGATTTGGCGAGTGGAGCCTGCAGGGCGCAACCGCAATCTCAGCGGTAGCGTCAACGGACACGGATTATATGCTATTGCCAACCGGTGTAACCCGGCAGCCCTGGGAAGCCTTCGAGGAAATCGGATTCCGTAGCGCGCAAAATGTAGAGAGAACGCTGGTGAGAGCACCCTAAACAAGCACAGGAAAAACAACCTCAGCGGGATTTTTTTATATCCGGAAAAATAAGGAGTGAGAGAAAATGAAAAAAATATTGCTTATTGTTGTTTGCTTTTCTTTTTTAGCCGCCATTAACGCCTATTCAGCTGAAATTGCCTGGATGTATGTTCAGCACCGTGCTTACGGTGAGGGAAAAAGCTTAAATCGACTGGGTTTCGGCTTAATCGATGATCAATTACACTATCTAACCAGTGATTCTGCGGTCAGTGAAGTGAAGCTGTTTAATTCCCAGGGAAAAGAGGTGAAAATCGCGCCGCACCGATTTGGCACAGTCAATGAAATTTACGGATCCTATGATTCCAAAAATAGTCAATGGCGCTATAGCAAAAACTGGCAGTTCGACAGCTGGTTTAGTGTGGACATTTTGGAAGAATTGATCCCGGGAAGATATCGCCTGAAGGTACAAACAGCTGATGGAAAGACGACTGAGCGCGCATACGCTTTTAACCGGCGTATTGACTTGCCTTTTGTGGACCAAAAATCGATACGGGTTCAGCGGGATCTGCACGGCAACTTAATCTGGACCTGGGATGTTCCCGAAGATATGGGGTTTCTCGCACTGCACACCAAGACGCGGGCAAGAGCAGCGATCGAAATTTATAAAAATGATGAAAATGTGGCTTATTTTTCCATCATTTTACCTTCGCACATGGGTTATGTATTCATTCCAGATCAAGTGTTCAGCTGATAAATGAAAAAGGTGATCGCTTTGAATTAAAGATATCGTTGGAAACCCGTGATAAAAACAACCGGGCCTATTCCAAGCCTTACATATTTAGGGAAGAATTTAAGGTTGTTTCCAGGTAAGTGTGGTTTGGTTCCCAGGATGACTGAAAGGGGGGCGAGGCATTTAGGCGCTAGCCGACAAATTTAATTACAACCAGGGTTATATCATCTTGCGGCGCGTTATTCTGCCGAAAGGTGGCAAGTCGATCTGTAACGGCTTGTAAAATATCCTGGGCGGAAGATTTTTGATTCTGACGGATAATTTCCTTTACCCGTTCTTTACCAAATTTTTCATTCGAGTTGTTTACGGTTTCCCATATGCCATCGGTTCCGATGAGCATAATCTGTCCGCTTTCCCATGTTGAATGATAATCCTGAAATGACCATTGAGCATCGATGCCGATGGCGGTTCCTTTGCCTTTAAGCTCATCGAATGAATCGCTCGAGGAATTATAGACGATGGCCGGATCATGCCCGGCGCGAACCCACTGCAGTTCTTTTTTGGGCGGATTAATCAGCATGAAAAAAAGGGTCATAAAACTCCCGCTTTCAGAGGTGTCAAGACATAAAATGCGGTTTACATCGTTAATAATTTGGGAGAGGCCACCGGGCTGTGATGCTCTGCAGCGCAACAAGGCCCGGGCAGTGGTCATTAACAGGGCAGCCGCAATACCATGTCCCACCACATCGCCGACGGCGATACCGATTCGCCCATTACCGAGCTCCTTAAAGCTAAGAAAATCAAAATAATCTCCCCCGGTTTCATCACAGTAAATGCATTTACCGGCTATATCCAATCCTTCAATATTTACAGATTTCTGAGGAAGGAAATTCTGTTGAACTTCCATGGCTAAATCCAATGCTTCTTTCAACCGCATGCGGTCCTCAAGTTGTTGCGTCATGGCATTAAAACTGCGGGTCAATTCGCCGACTTCATCTTGAGTTTTTACAGGCAGGGTCTCACCAAAATCACCTCCGGCAATTCGTTTTGCGGCCTGGGAGACTTCTTTGATTGAAAAAACAGTTCGTCCGGTCACAAATCTTATCAAAAAAAGTATCAACACAATAAAAGCGGCACCCATGATAAAATAATAGGATCGAAGACTGGCTATGGAAGCTAAAATTTCCTTGCCGGGGGCTATCATGACGAGATTCCAGGGTGCTTCTCGAAGCTTGTAGAAGCCGCTGACCTCTGAAGGGATTTGCCCCTTACCCAGAAAAGTTCCATACGACATGGACATAATGCCGAAAAGTGTTCTGCGCTCTAAGGGATCATTATTGTCAGCCAACCTTTGGCGCTTATCCGTCAGGGTACTGGTAAGTATTTTACCGGAATCATCCACCAAAAAGGCCTTGCTGCTTTCCCACCAGCCCGAAGCAACAATATTTTCAATTAAATAGTCAAATTTGAGCACAACTTCCAACCGGCCGATGGTTTGACCCTTTTCGTCGATCAACTTTGAAATAAGTGACACGGTTTTGTTTTTTGCAAGCGTGTCATAGCGTGGCGTGGTAATATCGGCTATGTGATGGCCGTAAAAGCCCATCATTCCTCGATTTTTTGCCGACATGGGCTGTGTGGGAGAAGATTTTCGACCCGGCATTGTGGAACCCGCAGCGTCGTGTTCCAGGATCAAATTAACGCGAGCAACCCCCTCCAATTTCTCCAGCTGCTCGACAATCCACTCGTGTTTGAGGTGATGCTCCGAACTCTGCCGGGCTTGATGAAACATTCGAATCCATTCCATTATACGGCTCAGCTTCATATCGACAGTGTGTGCCGCACGCTGAAGCTTGAGGATGGCGGCCTCTCGCCACTCGCCAATCAGGCTTTTTCTGGCATACGAATATCCCGCCACTCCCATGCCGATTAACAGCAGGAATACGGGCAGAAGCATAAAAATCGTAAGGCGCTGTTGAATGCTTTTGGGGCGAAACATGATCATTTCTTCCGGGGTCGAGGTTCTTTGGGCAATTTTAATCCTTTCAAAAGCCCGTAGATTGCCGGCACCACAATCAGCGTCAGAATGGTCGCACTGACCATACCGCCGACCATGGGAGCGGCGATACGCTTCATCACCTGAGACCCGGTGCCGTGACCCCACATGATGGGCATCAGCCCCGCCATAATGGCCACGGCGGTCATCATGATGGGACGCACCCGCAGGGCAGAGCCTTCCTCGATGGCCTGATTCAGAATTTTACGATTGAATTTTTCTCCGTAGCGCTCTTTAAACTTCTTGTAGGAAATGTTCAAATAGATCAGCAGCACGATCCCGATTTCGGTGGCCACACCGGCCAGGGCAATGAAGCCGACCCCCACCGCCACACTCATATTGTATCCCATCAGGTACATCAGCCACAGTCCTCCGGTAAGCGAGAAGGGCACCGCCGCCATCACAATGAGACTATCGGTGATGTTCTTGAAGTTTAAATAGAGCAGCAGGAAAATAATGATCAGAGTTAAAGGGATTACGATCATTAGGCGTTTCTGAGCGCGGATCATGTACTCATATTGCCCGCTCCAGACGAGGCTGTAGCCGGGCGGCAACTTGATTTTTTCCTTTATCACCTGCTGCGCTTTTTTGACATAGGTGCCCACATCAATGCCGGTCAGATCCACGTAGATCCAGGCATTGTTACGGGCGTTTTCACTCTTGATGGCCGGCGGCCCTTTGACGATACGGATATCCGCCAGCTGCGTTATGGGTATCTGGGCCCCCGTTGGAGTTGGAACCAGGATGCGTCGCAATTTTTCCGGCGTGTCCCGCAGTTCGGATCCATAGCGCAGGTTCACCGGATAGCGCTCCCGGCCTTCCACGGTATGGGTGACGTTCATGCCGCCGACCGCAGACATGATGATGTCCTGAACATCACCGACCGTAAGACCGTAACGGGCCGCCTCGCGGCGTTTGATCTGGTAGTCGAGAAAATTACCGCCGGTGACCCGCTCCGAGTAGACGCTGAGAGTGCCCGGTACCTCCCTGAGGGCGGCTTCGATTTTTTCACCCACATCGCTTAACACCTGCATGTCTTCGCCCATCAGCTTAATTCCCACCGGGGTCTTGATGCCGGTGGAAAGCATGTCCACCCGGGTCTTAATCGGCATGGTCCAGGCGTTGGTCAGGCCCGGGAACCGGATGGCCTTGTCCAGTTCCGAAACAAGTTGCTCTATGGTCATGCCCTCGCGCCATTCGGATTCGGGTTTTAACGTGATGGTGGTCTCTATCATCGAAAGCGGGGCCGGGTCCGTTGCGGTTTCCGCCCGCCCGATTTTACCGAAGACATGATGAACCTCCGGAAAAGTTGCAATAATCCGGTCGGTTTGCTGCAGCAGCTCCTTGGCTTTGGTAATGGAAATGCCGGGAAGGGTGGTCGGCATATAGAGCAGATCACCTTCATTCAGGGGCGGCATGAACTCGGAGCCGATACTTTTCCAGGGGATGTAAGTTAAGGCCAGGACGGCTATGGCCAACAGGATAACCAGGACCTTGGCTTTAAGCACCAGTTTGATGATGGGGTGGTAAATCCAGATAAGAAATCGATTCACCGGATTTTTCGCTTCGGGCCGGATCTTACCGCGGATCAAATAGCCCATCAGAATCGGGACAATGGTAACGGACAGCAGAGCAGCACCCAGCATGGCGTAAGTTTTGGTAAAGGCCAGGGGTTTAAAGAGCCGGCCCTCCTGGGCTTCCAGGGTGAACACCGGCAAAAAGCTGATGGCAATGATCAGAAGAGAAAAGAAAAGGGCCGGCCCGACTTCCCTGGAAGCATCCAGGATCAGATCCCAGTGGGGCTTTTTGCCGGCATCCTTTTCAATGTGCTTGTGGGCATTTTCGATCATGACAATAGCCCCATCCACCATGGCGCCGATAGCGATGGCAATACCGCTCAAACTCATAATGTTGGCGTTGATACCCTGCCTTTGCATAATAATGAGACTGATGAAAATCCCCACCGGCAGGGTGAAAATCGCCACCAGGGCACTGCGCAGGTGAAATAAAAAGATGATGCAAACCAGTGTTACAATAATACTTTCCTCAATAAGTGTCCATTTCAGGTTGTCAACGGCCCGCAAAATCAGGCCCGAACGATCGTATACGGGTTTGATGCGAACGCCTTCGGGCAGACCGGCCTTGAGCTGCTCCAGCCTTTCTTTGACACTTTCAATCACCTGCAGGGCGTTTCCCCCATAGCGCATGATAATGATACCCCCCACTGCTTCACCCGTGCCGTTGTAATCGGCGACACCGCGTCTGAGTTCCGGGCCGATTTTGACGACGGCCACATTTTTGAGCATAATCGGAATGCCGCGCTGATCGACTCCCAGGGGGATGTTGTAAAGATCGTTTACGCTTTTGATGTAGCCCAGACCCCGCACCATAAACTCGGTTTCGCCCATCTCCACCAGCTTGCCGCCGACGTCATTGTTGCTGCGCTGGATGGCCATCCTGATCTTTTGCAACGAAATGTTGAAAGCCACCAGCTTGTTGGGGTCCACAATCACCTGGTACTGTTTCACAAAACCACCGATGGAGGCCACCTCGGCCACTCCGGGGACACTCGTGAGCTCATAGCGCAGATACCAGTCCTGGATGGAGCGCAACTGCGACAGGTCATGGCGGTCGCTTTCGAGAATGTACTCGTAAACCCAGCCCACGCCGGTGGCATCCGGTCCCAGGGACGGATTAACGCCGTCGGGCAGCCGGCCGGAGACAAAATTGAGATACTCCAGTACCCGGCTGCGGGCCCAGTACATGTCGGTGCCGTCTTCAAAGATGATATATACAAAAGAGAAGCCGAAAAAAGAGTAGCCCCGCACCACTTTGGCAAAAGGTACCGCCAGCATGGCAGTGGTCAGCGGATAGGTGACCTGGTCTTCCACGACCTGGGGCGCCTGGCCGGGGTATTCGGTAAAGATGATCACCTGGACATCGGAAAGATCCGGAATGGCATCCAGGGGGATCTTCAACATGGCATACACGCCGGCCACAATAATAAACAGAGTCCCCAGGATTACTAAGAACTTGTTCTTGATTGATAACTCGATAATTTTCTCGATCATTTTAAATTCCTGTGATGGATGCCCCCGATTTTGGGCTTAAAAACGGTTTTGGCCATCCTGTAATTACGATACCGGCTTCTAGTGTGGTGTCCCTTATGTAATTTGCAAAACACGGATTAGTTTTATCAATCTTCTTTTGCAAAAAATAAATTCGTTTAAATCCCAAATTTCAAGCACCAAATTCCAAATAAATCTCAAATTCCAATGAATTAAATTCCAAACATGTTTGAATCATTGAAAATTCGAATTTGGATATTGTTTGTTATTTGTTAATTGGTGCTTGGAATTTTCTCAATTCAAGAACTCAACTGAACTTAAAGATCCGACACGACTTTTGTAATATATTTGTGGGACATGACACTAATGCCCACCCGGAGCTCGCCGGCGCAGTTCCAGCATTTTCTGAATGGCCTCGCGCAGGCGACTTTCGGAATCCAGCATAAACTGGGCCGAAAGAACAATTTCTTCGCCTTCCTGCAGACCGTCCAGTACCTGGAACTCATACTCATTGACTTCGAGGCCGATATTGACTTCCCTGGGCTGGAACTTGCCTTCACCGACAGCCACGAAAACAATCTGCCGCACTCCGCTGTCAATCACGGCTTCCTGTGGAATGACCAGGCTGTTCTTGGCGACAACGCGCTTAAGCAAGATGTTGGCATACATGCCCGGCTTGAGTTGATAGCCGGGATTGGCAAATTTCAGACGAAGTTTAGCCGTACGTGTTTTTGTATCAAGGTAAGGATAGATAAAAAGCACTTTGCCTTTGTATTTTTTTCCTGGAATATAGGACAGATCCATTTCAGCCGCCATTCCTTTTCGAACCCAGGGCAGTTCGTATTCATAAACATCCACATCAACCCATACAGTAGAGAGATCAACAATCTCGTATTGATGCGCGCCCGCTTTGACATAATGCCCTTCAAAGGCGTCTTTCTTGGTGACCACCCCCGATGCCGGGGAATAAACCGTGACGGTTTTTTTAACGCTACCGGTCTTGCCGATCTTTTCGATCTGCGCCTCCGTCAGATCCCAAAACCGCAGGCGGGTGAGCGAGGCCTTCAGCAAACGTTCTGCACCCCCACGAACCCTGGCATAGGATGAATTCGATAAACGATTATATTGATCCAGGGCCAGCAAATATTCCTGCTGGGCCGTAACCAGCTCCGGACTGTAGATCTCAAATAGCGGCTGCCCCTTCTTCACCTCATCACCCACGAAATTTACATATAGCTTCTCAATCCAGCCATTGAACTTGGTGTTGACCGTAAAGATTTTGGTCTCATCATAAGTAATATTGCCCACCGTGCGGATATCTTTGACCAGCGATTTTCGCTGAACCCGCCCCAGGCGAACCCCCATGTTTTGCATGGTGACCGGATCAATCCGGATAGTGGAAGTCGACTCCATTTCTTCGCCTTCTTCCTCATATACCGGCACCAGGTCCATTCCCATGGGAGACTTGCCCGGTTCGTCCCGGATGTAGGTGGGGTC
>PVMK01173300.1_pt1 | contig 15302 bp, 9 predicted proteins | sample 1853481 | NCBI WGS metagenome assembly PVMK01 (sample SAMN08533507, study PRJNA380276) | Marine sediment metagenome, whole genome shotgun sequencing project.
AAAGCCCCGCAACAGATTGGCCCGACGACCGCCACACTTCGTCTGTCAGGTTCTTGCCATAGAGGGTGACGTCCAGCTTTCGATTCTCGTTTTGCCAGGTGACGAAGGCATCCACCAGGGTACGCTCCTCACTCTGGGTATATCCCTTCTGTATGATGATCGGATCACCTGAGGAATCGGGACCCTGGGCATTTGCAGGGAACGAGTCGGATTCGAAATCATCCTGATAATGCAGGCTGGCGTTGTAAGTCAGACTGCCACCGCCGCCAAGTTCCTGGACGTAGGTCAGGCCCACGCCATAGTTAAGTTCCGGGGAGAACGGCGGTGCGAGGGATGTCAAGTCAACCGCAATTGGCGGACCGGCCGGGAGTCCGAGAGAGGTCGGATCGACGTTGGGGCTGTAGGAATCATATTCATGGTCGAGGTAGCCGAGATTGGCGTCGATTCGCAGGTTATCTATGGGCACCCAGTTCATCTCGATCTCAATGCCTTTGGCCGTACTGTCGCCGAGATTGACCGACCGGGTTTCCTGGAACGGAGCAACAGGGATCGCGACCACTGTATCTCTCTGCAGGCTGTCGTATTTCATGTTAAAGAGCGCCACGTTGAGTCGCAACCTGCCATCAGCAAGATCACTCTTCAGACCTATCTCGAAGTTCTCGCTCTCCTCGGCTGCATAAGGCGCACAGGACGTGACGGAACCGCAGGTCTCGGCGAAACCGCCGGCAACAAAACCTGTCGCATAACTGGCATAGACCATAACGTCATCCGTCCACGCATAGTCAAAAACCAGGCGGTAGGTGGTATCGCTCCAGCTTTCGGAAGTATATATGACATTGCCGAAAGCCGATTCAGGAAGAGGATTGACATGTGGTCCCATGTATTGGTCGAGGGTGACCAAGTTACTCACCGGGTTTGCCGCAGTGGCTAAATTCCAGCGAACGAAATCCTTGTCGTCTTGCGTGTAACGTACACCGGCTGACACACTTGCTTTATCGGTCAGCTCATACGTGCCGTCCAGATAGAAGGCAGAGCTGTCCCTGTACTGCTCTGTCCACTGAATTTCGAATGTCTCCCGATAAATTTCGGCACCGAACCACGGCATGAGGAAACCCAGGTTTCCAAAAACTATGAAATTCACGTCATCACGGAAATAGACGCCACCAGCCACAAAGTTGAACGGCCCATCGTAATTGCTCGTCAGTCTGATTTCCTGCTGCACCTGATCTCGCACCGTGTTCCTGCTTGCATCGTACAGGGAGGTGTAGGCTTCTCCAGTGTAGGTGCTGGCAAATATTTCATCCGCCTCCCGGTATCCCGAGATTGACTTGAGCACGAAGTTGTCAAACGAAAGCGACATGGTCAGGTAAAGGCCATTCGCATCGACCTGGTGTCCGCAGGACATGCATATCGCTTCATTGTCCTGCCACGACTCCCCGGTACGCAACGGATCTGTCCAACCCGCATCCGCAATACCCGGAAAGCCCATTGAGGGGTAAAGGTAACCCTCACCTAATGGTGTCTCGTTCGCGGTCGCAACGGGTTGGGAATCGTCATTGAGATATTCGTAGGTAAAATCAGCCCGGAAAGAATCATTTGGCTCCCAGCGCAACTTCAGTTTGGCAGCAAGTACCTCCTTGCCACCAATTCTCGAGCCATCACCCGTGGTCGGATAGTAGGACAACATTTCGGCGGTCGTGGGCTGGCCGGGGCCATCACAGGCCAGACATGTAAACGTGCCGCCCATCGGCTTGTCGTTCGTGTAATAGCCATCGGAATCCTCCTTAATGACCGCCAGCCTTAAGGCTGCTGTGTCACCGAGGGGAACATTTAGGGCGCCTGTGAGTTTTGTTATAGTCCCATCGTTCGACGACCACTGGCCATAAGTGCCTTCGACCTCACCGGAGAATTCGCCCAGCACGGGTTTCTTGGTTGTAAACGCAATCGCGCCCCCTGTCGTGTTCTTGCCGAACAATGTTCCCTGGGGCCCCCGGAAAATCTCCACCTGCTCTATATCGAACATCTCGATAAACTGGGTTGCCACGTTGTTGAATGCAAATTCATCCACGGTCACGACGGTTGAAGAGTCCTTTGTAACCAGGATCGAGATAAATCCCGTGCCCCGTATGCCGCCTGAAACGGCGTTAAACCCATTATTGTTCGTGAGGGTCACGTTGGGCGCCAACTGCGTCAACGCCGTAACGTCATTGCGGAAAGTCCTGTCAAGCTGTTGTTCAGTGATAATCGAAACAGCGATTGGCAATTCCTGCAGGTTAATCTCGCGCTTTGTCCCAGTTACAATAACTTCTTCAATGGCCAGTTCTTCCTCAGCTTCTCCCTCAGCTGATTCCTGGGCACTTGCATTGAGGCTGCAAAAACAAAGAAAAACTATCGACGCTGCTAGTGCTGTGCAGTACTGCGTGTTTAGCTCATAGTTCATGATCATACTCCCCATCAAAGACGCTGTGTCCATAGTGCCGGCAGGCACGATACGCTTATGTTTGATCCGCAACTAGTTGTTTATACTACTTTTAATTTATTTTTTTGAACTATATTCAATTTCGAATCATACTCATGATTGCTCGTCAAGTCTAGGGGGGCCTGTCGCACCCAACCATACGTACTTGTACCGATGACAACCCATGTCAAATAAATAAAACACTGTCAAGGCTATTTTTTTGAAGAGACCTATATACTTATCAAAATCCGACGCCATGCGCGTACCGACCCTTCCGGGCTACGAAGAAATCGTTGTTCACAGGAAGGCAGGTCTGCAGGCCGCCCAAACGATGCTGCTGAGCCGACACAATTTCGTTATCAACACACTGGCATAGAATCCGGAGAAGTCATGCTGAACCTGGACAAGAACACTCTACTTGATGCATACCGGCGCTTGAAAACCATACGGGAATTCGAAATGCGATTGCGCCTGGAGAACCAGGCGGGCCAGGTGCCCGGCTTCATCCACCTCTATTGCGGTCAGGAAGCCGTTGCAGTCGGGGCGTGTATGCATCTTGATGACACAGACTACATCGGCAGCACACACCGGGGACACGGACACTGTATTGCCAAAGGCTGTGACGTTGGAGACATGTTGCTGGAAATATTCTGTAAGCAAGGCGGCCTTTGTAATGGCAAGGGCGGTTCCATGCACATCGCTGACATGAAAAAAGGCATGCTGGGGGCCAATGCCATTGTTGGTGCTGGACCGCCGATTGCCGTCGGTGCAGCACTGACCGCCAAGACGTTGAAAACCGGGGGCGTTGCGATGGCCTTTATCGGTGACGGGGCGTCGAATCAGGGGACCGTGTTCGAGGCGCTTAATTTGGCCTCAGTGCTCGAACTCCCCATGATCTTCATGTACGAACACAATGGCTATGGTGAATTCACTGGTGCCAGCTACCATTTGGGAGGAAACGATATTGTAGGACGGGCAAAGGCCTTTGGGATGCCCGGTGAGAAAGTGGATGGCACCGACTTTTTTGCCGTGTATCAGGCCGTGGGCAAAGCGGTCGATCGGGCAAGAAACGGCGGTGGACCCAGTGCGGTTGAAGCCAAAGCCATACGCTTTTTTGGTCACTTTGAGGGAGACCCTCAGCTTTATCGCACAAAAGAAGAGATCAAGGATCTGCAGGAAAATGCTGACCCGATCAAGAACTTCATCAAGTCGGTTACAGATGCGGGCCAGCTCACTATGGATGAGCTGACAACAATCGATGCTGAAATACTGGCCATGCTCGACCAAAAAATTGAGGCTGCTAAAGCAGCGCCAATACCTCCTGGCGAAGCACTCTACACCGACGTCTATATCAACTATTGAGGCTATTCTGTTATGTCCAACAAGACCGTCCGTGATGCGATTAACGAAACATTAAGACAGGAAATGCAGCGCGACCCAACCGTTATCATTATCGGTGAAGACGTGGTGGGTGGCCGCGGCGGAACCTCAGGTGCAGAAGAGGCGAGTGGTGGCGCGTTTGGGGTTCACACCGGGCTGGTTCAGGAATTTGGCCGGGAGCGGGTCATCGACACACCCATAACCGAATCTGCAATCATCGGTGCGGCGGCAGGTGCAGCGCTCACGGGATTAAGACCTGTCGCCGAGCTCATGTTCGTGGATTTTATCGGGGTCTGTTTTGACCAGATCCTGAATCAGATCGCCAAGTTCCACTATATGTTTGGCGGTAAGGCGAAAACACCCATTACGATCCGCACCACGATTGGCGCAGGATTTGGGGCCGGGCCGCAACATTCCCAGTCACTCTACCCGATGTTTAGCGCTATCCCCGGCCTCAAATGTGTGCTGCCATCGAATGCATACGATACAAAGGGGTTGTTGGCGCAAGCCATCAGGGACGATGATCCCGTCGTCATATTCGAACACAAAATGATGTACACGGATGAATATGAGGTTCCCGATGAGCCTTATCTGATTCCTTTCGGGGAGGCCAGCTTTACCCGCAGCGGCGACCAGGTAACCATCGTGGCATTTTCACGGATGGTGCACTTGGCGAACCAGGTTGCCGATAAAATGGCGAAGGAAGGAATTTCTGTAGAAGTGATTGACCCTCGTACGATCTCGCCTTTGGATGAGGAAAGTATTCTCGACAGCGTGGAAAAGACGGGCCGCCTGGTCGTGGTCGACGAGGCAAGCCCTTACTGTGGTATGGCGTCCGAGATTGCCAGCCTGGCCGCGTGCGAGGCTTTCGACTACCTGAAAGCACCGGTTGTGAAAGTGACTCCGCCCCACACGCCTATTCCTGCGACTCCTGCGTTGGAACAGGACTACATTCCATCTGTCACGCAGATTGAAACAGCCGTAAATACCGTCATGGAATTCGATACGCCGCACGCAGCAATCGGTTGAATCCGGTTTCTGTCACTTTAAAATCATTTGCCGTCCACGGAAAATGCAAGCAACACGTTGCCGGCCATGCGGCCGCCAAAAAGGTAGCCGGAGTTAACCAGCACCTGGCCGTTGGCAACCACCGGACCGTCGGATTCGATAGAACCTCCCCGCGCAGTTTCTCCGGACAGAGTTTCAAACTCCCGGGCCGTGCTGAAGTCCCAGATGATCGAACCGGTAGAACTGTCATAGGCCCGCAAATGCCCGTCAAATGCACCGGCAAAAACGACTCCGGGGATGGCAGTTACGGCAGCCGATAAGCCCGGATCACATGCTGGTTTGTCTTCTTCAGCGCATGCATCCGGAGCCGGTGTGAACCAGATCTGATCGCCATTCTCCGCATTCAAGGCATAGAGACCCGGCGTTCTTTCCCCCTGCCACTTGTTAATAAAATTCGTATCCGCATTGGGTGCATACAGGGTATCGGAATCAGCAGCCATGCCCCAATGAACGCCGCCCGCAAAACCGCCCAATCCAATTCGCTTTTTCCAGAGCAATGCGCCTTCCTGATCCGGATCCAGGGCAAAAACGAAGCCGGACTTTTGTCCAACCAGGAGAATGTCCTTTCCACTCGATAGCCTGAGTAATACCGGTGGCGCGCCGATGTCGAAATCCGGCCCGTTTTCTTCCGGACAATTGGCGGCTTGCCCAATGAAACAGGACATATTCCAGGCATCGCCCTGCGTTGCCTGGTACACCCACTCCAGGTCACCGGTGTCCAGGTCAAAGGCGATCACGGAATCACTGCTTGCAACTGCCGGCGACGTATAGCCTTGGCCGGTGCCTGCATAAACCAGGTTGCGCTTTTCATCTATGGTCAGGCTGCCCCACACAGGCGCACCTGCCGGTGCCCACCTTGTTGCACCTGCGGAATTCATTTTGCCAGTGGGTTTTGGCTGCTCGAGTATCGTATGGCGTTTCCAGACCATGCCGCCATCAGAGCTATCAAAAGCCGCAATACCTCCGCGGAATGTGCAACATTCGTAGACCGGATCCGCCGCGGATGCCCATTCGCTGGAAGACATTGGCACATAGAGTCGATTCTCATACAACTTTGGCGACCCGGTGATGGTGACGTTGTGATGGTCTTCAACACTGGAAGTCCACACCAGCGTTCCCGTGCCGGCTTCCAGAGCGTATACGTTGCCGTTGAAATCACCGAAATAGGCATGAGGTCGTGCTTCGTCGTCACCGGGAATCGCCGTTTCGATCGTGATTGCCGAGCGGACCTCAGCATCGGCCTTGAATGTCCAACGTACGCAACCTGAGTCCAAATCCAGCGCATATATCGTGCCATCCTGGCTACCCATGAAAACAGTATTTCCCGCAATGGTGGGTTGTGAGCGGGCCCGGGTCGCTCTCGGGTAGGCGAAGGCCCACTTCAGGCGTAATCGCGGAATGTCGGATAATTCCAGACCGGCAATTTCTGCCGTGATGAAACGTGTGTTTCCCGGGGCCATGCCCCAGTCGGAAGTCCTGCTTGGTTGTTGAAGATCAGGCTCCGCCACACCATCTCCACACATGCGCAAGGGTATCGTGCTGCCACTGTCCAGAAAGCTGCCACCCAGGTGTTCCGCGAGTCGGCGCCGCTCGTCCGTTGTCATTTGTTCAGCCTGTAGCTGCATGACTCCGTCGTTCATCGACTTGAGGATCGTTTCCGACCCGATCATCTGAAAAACAACACTGTGAGGCGCCTTGGGCACACCACCCTCGTGGCATTGCGCACAATGCTGTTGGTAAAGCGCCGCAGCAGATTGCTCCTTGCCTGATGGTGAATCGGTGGCAGAGTGGACAGCTGGCGATGGGGAAGAAGGGCGATCACAAGCACTCACAACCAGGCAAATCAGTAGGGCGTAGAAAGTGTAAGATTTTTTCTCGGGCCTGAGCATTACTCTCTCGGTTGCAATTGTGGAAAATCGACATGCTACATCCAAAGATAAGATCGCAGTACAGATTAACCGGATGGCATTGACCTTTCTCAATTAAACCGGCCCGGGTACTGTGCAAAACGGGTAAAATTCCAAAGCCTTCCGGGGCTTGTGGATCGGTATGCGTGAATGCTGCATACGCTGTGTCCACCAGCAGCGGCAGGAAAAATATGAATTTCACCAGAGCACTTGACGCGTAAGTTTAATGATTCTGGCAAGGACCAATATTGCTCGGGCCCTGATTTTTTGAGTCGAGTACTGTGGACAACCCGGCATTTGAAGGTCTCTCCATCATGAGTGAAAACAACCCCCCTGGCCACAGCGGACTCAGCCGGCGGGAGTTTCTCGCCGTGTCTGTGATCGCTGGCAGTGGGCTAATTCTCGGCATCTATTTTGCAGACAGGACTGCCGGGAAAGAAATGTTCCCAGGCGGCACTACAAAACCCTCTGCGTATCTGAAAATCGCCAAGGACAATTCAATCACTATCATCGTTCCCAGCAGCGAAATGGGACAGGGTGTCTTTACCGCTCTGCCGATGATTCTCGCGGAAGAACTGGACGTGGCCTGGGAAGACGTGATTGTTGCTCATGCACCAGTCAACGAGGTTTACCGCAATCCCATGTTCAACGCCCAAGGCACCTGGGGAAGCAACAGCATACGGGGATTCTATGAACCATTACGACTAACTGGTGCTGCGGCGCGCGATATGCTTGTTAGGACTGCTGCTGCGCGATGGAAGGTACTCCCTGAAACCTGTCACACAAACAGGGGGCAGGTGATTCACGACGAGACTGGCCGACGCTTTCGCTACGGAGAGATTGCAGAGCAGGCTGCCGTATTGGAGCCACCCGCGGAACCCCAGCTCAAGAATCCAGCAGACTTTCGTTTGATTGGCTCACCAGCAGCCAGTAAGGACGCAGCGTGTAAAGTTGATGGCAGTGCTGTATTCGGCACGGATGTCCAGCTGCCGGACATGCTGCATGGCGCAGTCCGCCAATCACCCGTATTTGGAAGCGAGGTTGCCGGATACGATAAACAACAAGCCCTCTCGCAGCCTGGAGTCCACGCGGTTGTCGAGGTGTCTGAGGGGCTTGTCGTGGTCGCAGACAGCTACTGGCAGGCCAGGAAAGCCCTGGATGGGCTGAACGTCACATTTGAGGAAAGCCCAAATGCAAATGTCGACAGCCAGCAGATCTCGGCCATGTTGCATAAGGCACTCAGGCAAAACGGGCAGGTGGTCAACAGATTGGGGGACACCCGGGCAGCTTTTGCAGATGCTTTCAACACTTTGGAAGCAGTCTATGAAACGCCGTTTCTCGCACATGCAACGATGGAACCAATGAGTTGTACTGCCCATGTGACGGATGGCAAATGCACGCTGTGGGTCGGTGTCCAGACGCCGGAGTTCGTTCGTTTTGCAGTGGCAGGAATGCTCAATCTCAGGCCTGACGATGTCACGCTCAACATGATCTTTTTAGGTGGTGGCTTTGGCAGGCGTGGTAGCGACGATTTTGTCAAGCATGCAGTACTCGCCTCCAAGGCGGTGGGGCGGCCAGTAAAAATCATCTGGAGCCGCGAGGAAGATATGCAGCATGACCAGTATCGCCACGCCGCCACAGCCAGGCTAAAAGCGGCGCTGGGACCCGGTGGTGAGTTATTTGCGCTCGATGGGCGGGTCGCAATGCGGCCTCTCAGTATTATTCCTGATCCGGCCTGGTACTGCCGTGGCATTAGCGACCAGGAATACGCCATACCCAATACGACACTGGATTTCGTCGCCACCCAATACCCGGTGCCGGTTGGTGCCTGGCGATCTACAACCTATTCGAATAATACGTTTGCGCTGGAAAGTTTCATTGATGAAATCGCGGCTGCTGTTGGCCAGGAGCCATATGCCTATCGCCGCAGGCTGTTGAGCAAAGCGCCGCGTGCGCTGCACACTTTGGATCTGATGGCGGAAAAGGCAGGCTGGGGTCAGCCGCTTCCGGAAGGTCATGCACGGGGACTGGCCTGTGCACAGCACCTGGGCTCTTATGCCGCACTGGTGGCAGAAGTTTCTGCGCAAGCTGGACTACTTGCAGTCCACCGGATCGTGTGTGTGGCCGACTGTGGCGTCATCATCAACCCGCGTATCCTGGACGGACAGATACGAGGAAGTATTTGTGACGGGTTGTGGTCTTCCCTGTACGGCAGGATCACAATCAGGGAAGGACGAGTTCAGCAGAGCAATTTCCATGATTATCCGCTGATGCGGACGAAGGATATGCCGGAAATCGAGGTGCACGTGGTGAGCAGTGATGCACCGCCAGGGGGTGCCGGGGAACTTGCAACGCCGCTGGTCGCTCCGGCGATTGCCAACGCCGTGTTTCAACTCACTGGAAATCGGGTACGCAGCTTACCCTTTGCTGACCACGGATGAGAGACTGTCCTTGCCCCGCCAAGCCCAAACAAGCGGGTGATTGTTACGATAAGATGGATGAAAAGTATGGCGAGATCACGCATCACTGAATCATCGTAATCAATGCATCACATTTGACAAGACCAGGAAATCAAACGAGTTCTGTCCAAAATCGGAATTCGTCCCCGGCAGGTCAGTATCAGTTTCTTTCTACTTCGCGCCGAAGGCAAGTAATACATTGCCGGCATGTGGAAATAGATGCCGTAGCCGGAATTTACATACAACATACCGTCACCAATCGTGGGGCCGCCGCCGCTCATCGAACCGCCCTGAGCAATTTCTCCGGAAATCGTTTCGAACGGCTGGTGTGTGTCGTATTCCCATAACACAGCACCGTCTTGGCGTCGTATATGCGTAAGCGGCCGTCCAGGTGCCCGGCGATTACCGCACCAGGGATTGCCGTGACCGCCGACGCGATCCCGGGATTACAGAACTGCAACCGCCGCAGACATCGTCGGCGAGATTCTCCCAGCGCGTTTCGCCCGTCTCTGCGTCAAGCGCGAACATGCCGGGGCGGGCAGGGGTCTTAAATTTGTAGCGGGTTACATCCTCGGGGTAGGCCATGTCGTTGATCGGGATGTAAACGAGCGAGCCTTCAGCTGCCATACCAAAGAGGATGCCACCCTGGACACCGCCACGGCCAACCTGATTACGCCACACCGTTTCCCCGCTGTCCGGGTCGATGGCCATTGCCTCGCCGGATTTCTGCCCGGTCACCAGCAAGTCCCGGCCGCCGGGAAGCTCCAAGAGGATTGACGAAGCGGCAAAATCAAAATCTGGCCCGTCTTCTTCCGGACAGTTGGCCGGGTCCGGGGTATATTGGGACAGACAAGCCACATTCCAGGCATCACCCTCGGTTGCCTGGTTCACCCAGATGATTTCGCCACTATCCATGTCAAAGGCAATGATGGCGTCACTCGTACCACCTGCCGGCGACGAATAATTTTCGCCGGTTCCCGCATACAGACGTCGCCGCTGCAGGTCTACAGTTGGGCTGTTCCAGATCGGCGCCCCTGACGGCGCCAGAATTTTTGTTCCGGCGCTGGTAACACCGGCCTCGCTGGCAGGTTCGTCGATTGAGTAGGTTTTCCAGACGATGCTGCCATCTGCAGTATCGATGGCAACGAGGGAGCCACGGAAGGTGCAGCATTCGTAGGCCGGATCGACTGCATTTACAACTTCCAGGGAAGAGACCGGCACATAAAGCCGGTCTTCAACCACAACCGGGGCGCCGGTGATCGTGGCGTTCGGGTGATCATCAACTTTGGTAATCCACTGCACTTCACCCGTTTGTGCATCGATAGCATAAGCGCGCGCGAGGATGTCACCGAAATACGCCGTGGGGTGGACATTTTCATCGCCTTCCGCCCAGGACGATATCGAAACCGCTGTACGCACCTCGGCCGAGGCGCGGTAAGTCCAGCGAACGCAACCGGTTTTCGCATCGAGTGCGTAAACCGTGCCGTTCTGGCTGCCAACAAACACAGTGCCGCCCGCTACTGTGGGTTGAGAACGTGCCCGGATCGCATTCGGGTAGGCAAAAGCCCACTTGAGTTCGAGGTCCGCCACGTCGGTGGCAATGAGTCCGCCGCTCCCGGCTGGCTGAAAACGGCTATTCTTGTAGTCAACGCCCCAGCTTTTCTGCAGCGGTGGCTGTGAGAAATCCAGCGACTTGTTTTCACAAACTGGTGGCGGCCGCTCCACGATCTCGGAATCCAGACTGCGTCCGGCAATGTACTCGGCGACAGCTCTTTTTTGCGGCCCCGACAAGGAATTCGCCTGCTCGACCATAAGGCCGTCGTCCATCGACGCCAGAATCGCATCCGGGGCCATCATGCCCAGAAACATCCTATGCGGCGCTTTGTAGACGCCGCCATCGTGGCAGCTGCCGCAATTCTCCTGGTAGGGAGCCTCGCCCGGATGTATCGCCTCGACGGTGGGTGCTGTCTCCGCGACTTCGGTGGCGGGTGCCTTAGCTTCTCTGTCGCAACCCGCCATCAAGACACAAAGTGCAATCAACCCGTAACGTAAAAACATTTTCACCTCGTGCTCAGTACTCAGTTCTCTTTAGTAATAATTGTCCCGTCGGGCCGCCGGCGTTTACTGAATGGTCAGTGCGTTGTCGATGAGGATTTCCGTACCGTTGACGAATCGCGACTCATCGGATGCCAGGAACAAAACGACATTGGCGACGTCTTCCGGCTGTCCCAGACCTACCGGGCTCAAATTCTCTTTATTGTCGAGACCAAGGTCTGAAATCATCTGGTCGATCATAGCTGTGTCGATAGCGCCGGGATGCAGCGAATTGACACGGATTTCGTAGCCGTTCATTTGGCAGTGAACCGCGATCGCCTTGCTCATGGCTCGCACAGCACCCTTGGCAGCGCTATAAGCAAAATAGATCGGATAGCCCAAGTGCGATGCAGTGGACGACATGTTGATGATGGACCCGCCCCCAGATTCATTCATCAGGGGTAACGCATGTTTGCAGCCAAGAAAAACACCTTCACTCATGACGGTGTTCTGTTTGCGGAATGCATCCAGTGAACAATCCTCGGGGGTTCCTATAATCGCTAATCCGGCATTGTTGACCAGAATATTCAGGCGACCGTACTCGCTTCGGATATGCGCAATGACCTGTTGCCATTGCTCCTCGTCAGCAACATCAAGAGCAAGAAATATGGCATTTCCGCCCGCTCCCCGAATCGACTCGGCCGCCGCTTCGCCTTCGTCCTCATCGATATCGGTCAGCACCACCGTGGCGCCTTCCCGGGCGAGAACTTCTGCATCAGCACGACCCAGACCCGAAGCCGCACCCGTAATCAATGCCACTTTTCCGTCGACTCTACCCATGCTTCATCCCCTTATGATTTTTTGTTAATCGATACAGACTAGTCTAATCACTTTGGTAGTCCGATCACAATCGCCCTGATTATTGGTACCGATCTATTGCCATGAAAAGCTACGTACCTGACCTCAGCCTTGGCCGCACATTCGTCGACAAATCAATGCGTTCCTACTTCTCGCCGGACAGATAGCGGTCCAGTTCGGTGTGGAAATGGCGCAGTCGCTGTTCCTGTTCCGACCAAAGAGGCCCCTCGAAGCCACGGGACCGGATTCCGGCCTGAACGACGGGCAGCAATTCAGAATCCTGATCGAGGACCAGACCCAGGTTCGGCGGCTCACCGACGCCGGTGCGTTCGATTTCCGGTCGCGTCTCGCCGCTGATGTCCGTGCCCTCCGGCAAACCCATCCACCCCGGGACGCTGTAGCTGGGGTCATCGGCGGGACGCCAGAGCGTCATCGTGTTGTAGAAGAAGCGCTCCGGATCCGTCGGATGGGGCATGAACCGCATCAGAAAAGCGCCCTCGGCATGGAGTCCGATCTGGACATTCGGAAATATGCCCGTCGCCCAGCTGTCTGTCAGCTGCCCGTCAACCATGTCCGAGTAGTCCAGGCCGCAGCTTACGGCGCGTCTGCGCTTGGCCGGCTGGATCGCCTTACGAACGTCCTGTGCCGAATCGGGATATTCCGCCGGCTGCATGCCGGCACTCTGCATCATGTACTGAAGTCCTTCATCCACCACTTCCTGGTCGGCAATCCGCGCGCTCTTCTCCGCCAAAGGAACAACCATGCGACTGAATCCATTGGGATAGAGATCGCACTGCACATTCATGTCATTCATCACCGTTTGCGTCTCAGGATGCACGGCGTGCAAATGGTAGGTTTCGTAGAATGCGTCGACTCCGGTCTTCCAGTTCGCCGCCCATTCGCTGATGGAATGTCGCACGACGAACATCTCGTCCAGGTGATAGTTCTCGAGATAGCCATCGGGCAGGCCGATGAAATCATCCAGCGGACCCGCCTCGTCATCCATGTTGATGAAGATCAAACCAGCCCGTGCTTCGCATTTGATTTCACGGAGATTCGGCCGCTGGCACAGCACCTCGGGCCTGAAGGTGTCTTCATCAGTAATCTGCTCGAGTCTGCCATCCAGCGCGTACTGCCATGAGTGAAAGGAGCAGGTAAATCTGGGCACGCTGCCAAACTCGTTAAGTACCAGGCGATTGCCGCGGTGCTGACAGACGTTGTAATAGGCTTTGATATCTCCGGAGTCGGTACGTGTGACCAGGAAATTTTCACGCCCGAGGTCAAACGTAAAATAGTCTCCGGACTCTTGCACATCAGAGACTACGCCTGCAATGAGCCACACGCGTGTCCACAACCGATCCCATTCAAGCGCCATCCACTCCCGTGAGTAAAATCGCTCTGCATCGATGCGCGCAGTTCCGTTATCGACGTACGGAACCTTGGCCTCCAGAGACCCTTCGGGCGCCCCAGGATTTACTATCCAGCCATCGCGAAAGTTATAGGCCACGAAACATTTCCCCTTTTCTTTGCCGGCTTGCCACAACGCTATGAGACGATGCGTGGCCGGCACCTGACAATCCGAATTATTGTGTGGAATATTTGAATTAAATTCAAGTTCGCCGACCTGCCGCTGCCATTGGCACGCAGGCTTCGAGAGAATGCCAACTACGCGGCTGCAGCGGCGAACGGGCAGTATTCTTCCCGTTCGACCAGGTGCAGGATGAAAGACAGCTTGGCCATGCCGGCAATGATTGCCATGACGGTGCCGAGTTCGCAGATCTCGGCGTCACTGAAATGGGCCGAAAGCATACCGTATAGCTGCTCGTCCATGTCGCCGTCCATGTTGGTCAGGACCATCTGATCGGCGAATTTCAGCACGGCCTTGTCGGCGTCGGAAAACGGGCCATTGTCGTAGTCGTGCATCGCATCGATCTGTTCCTGGCTGATGCCGGCTTCCAATGCCCCCGGGACGTTTTGCTTGTTGCAGGTACGGCAGCCATGAACTAATGATAGTTTCAGGCGCACGAGCTGCTTGTAACGTTGATCGACATTACCGCCGAAAAACAGCTTCATGTAAAACTCGTTCATGACGAAACGCAAGACATCTGGTGCCTGGGCAAAAACCTCCACGAAAGTGGGTTCGCCGGTGAGGCCGTTGAGTCCGTCCCATGCCACCTGAAATTCTTCAGGTAACTCGTCTCGCGGTATTCGTTTGAGTTGTGTATTTGCCATCGGTGAAACCTCAGTGTTTATCTATGTCAATAGGAACTCGTTCACTCAGTGCGTCAGTCCGAAAACCGACACACTGGCGACACTCCTGTTGGGAATGCCTCCCAGGTTGTGCGTAAGGCCGACGGATGGGGACGGCAGTTGCCGGTCACCCGCCCTGCCAAGCAATTGCAGGTATATTTCGTAAGCCATGCGCAAACCGGACGCACCGATGGGATGGCCAAAGCATTTCAAACCGCCGTCGATCTGACAGGGCAATGCCCCATCCCTGTCGAACACGCCATCGAGAATATCGCGGGGTGCCTGGTCCGGCTCTGACAGACCGAGATCTTCCATGACGATCAGCTCGGTGATTGAAAAAGAGTCGTGGAGCGCGATGAGATCGAGTTCCTTACGGGGATCAGTAATGCCTGCCTCGGCATAGGCCCGTTGGGCGGCCACACGCGTGGTCAGCGAATAGCTGCCATCCCAGGACGCATGGCCTGCTTCCGCGCCATTGCTGACTGCAAGCTGCAGCGCTTTGATTGTCACCAGGTCTTTCCTGCCCAGGCTGCGGGCAAGCTCTGGTGTCGTTACGATGGCACAGGCGGCGCCGTCACTGACACCGCAACAATCGTACAGTCCCAAAGGATATGCGACTACCGGTGCCCCGAGGGCCTGCTCCATCGTGATCGGTCTGCGTAGGTGTGCTTTGGGATTGCGCGCGCCGTTCTGGTGACTCTTGACGGACACGTGAGCCATGGCGCGTTTCAGGTCGGCCATTTCGATTCCGGTGCGTGCGGCGTAGGCGCTGGCCAACTGGGCGAACGCGCCGGGAGCCGTGTAGCTCGGCACATACAGGTCGTCGAAGCTGCCCTTCGAACGCTCGGGCAAGCCCGCATAGCCCACGTCCTTGAGCTTTTCCATGCC
>PVMK01142817.1_pt1 | contig 15301 bp, 14 predicted proteins | sample 1853481 | NCBI WGS metagenome assembly PVMK01 (sample SAMN08533507, study PRJNA380276) | Marine sediment metagenome, whole genome shotgun sequencing project.
CCTCTGATAGTGGCTTGGATGTAAATGATCTCTTGAAATTAAAAAGTGAGTATGGGGATTCAACCTCACCGTATGAGTAATGGCGTACAAGTTGGTCCCCATACTCACTTTTTAATTTCAAGAGATCATTTACATCCAAGCCACTATCAGAGGTAATCAAACCCTCAATCGTCGATACAGCGACAATTGTGGCACCAGCTTCAGCCAATAATTCTGCAACCACGCTGGCTACCTTCCCAAACCCTTCTATCCCTACTCGCACACTGCTCAACTCCCTATTTGAATATTTAGCCACCTGTCGTGAGGTTTCGAGTACGGTCAGCGCAGTCGCATAGGAGCCGTCAATCTGCTCACCAGCTAATGGCCTCCCAGCACCTTCCATGATCGAATACAAATCTTCCAGCGTGGTGCCTAAGTCTATCCCGGGGACATACACCCCCTTTGTGACCAGTGAATTCATTCCCCGGCCAAAGGCTTCCATCAGCTCTGAGCGTTCACAATTAAGGTTTTCCGGAACTGCGAAAATACCTGCTTTTGCACCACCCATGGGAACATTCAAGAAAGCCCACTTATATGTCATTGCCATGGCGAGGCTTGACAGCTCCGCTATGCTGACATCTGGAGTGAATCGAATCCCCCCCGACGCTGATCCGTTGACAGCTCGATCAATTACCAGGTAACCGATCTCACCCAGGTCGGCATCCGAAATGGTAATCGCTAAATTTGGAGGCGATTGAAGAGACCTCCCTTGCAATCCAACTGGTGACATGTACAGCTCCCTATCTTCTTGCAGTAGTGTCAAGACGGTGTAAAGATAAGCCAATTGTTGGATTGGCACGAATATTTACTTTGGAGAACAGGACCAATCAACTCATCCCCGTCGATAAATATATTCCCAACCCAACACCCTTTCACAAAAAAATAACCGACCTTATGGGCCGGTTTCGCTACTCGCTCCCCATTGACTTTACTGTTGAAATAACAGGTAAGCGACCAAATTGAGTCAATGGATCATCGCCATCCCCCCGTGAGAAACCGCCATGCTTACAGAAGATATGCATGACCAGCAATCACGTAGGTAATAATGTAGTTAGATTTCTGTAATAAATAACGACACTGTCAGCTTCTTGTTACATCTTCTTTTAGGAAACTCACCCCCGATTATTGCTCATATAAAACATAAGTAGGAGACCTGATCACCACCGATCCACACGAATTAATTCAAGGAAGATAATGCCGATCAACCAATTGATAAATTCTTCCCCAAATAGACCCCCCAGGTCTCAAGAAGTCTCCATCAATCCTCGCAACCAGGCTACCAGAATCTGCCGATACATCATTGCTCGCACACGGTATCCCTCAAACCGGCCTAACTTTTCTTCCTTTATATCATGCGTCATCCCTAGCCAATCAACATATTGGATGCGCCATTTCTTCCGCCGGGCAAACAAAGTCAAACCTATCTCAACTCCGTATCCACTCTCTGCCAGGGGTACCAAAGCTACTTCTGCCTCTCGCAGTGGTAAGCAGCGCTGCCCATTCAAGTTTGGCGCAAATTTCTGTGATATATCAGTGCGCCAGAAGCCCTTTTTGAAGATCGCCACGCTCATTTCACATTCGCAATTCGTGACAGGTCCAACCAATGCTTTCAGATGGTTTTCTGTCAAACCAATCAAATCCGCATCCAGGAAAACCACTATTTCAACGTCACTCGATAGCGCTCGTAAACCAGCCAGCATCGCAGAACCTTTTCCCTGGTTCTGTGGCAAATGCAGGACCGACATCCTGGGGTATTTATCTGCACAGAATTGTGCGACATCCAGGGTAGCATCGGAAGAACCATCGTCAACCACCATTACCTGTGTTAACCATTCAATCGGTCCAAGTGCATCGAGAACGAGCTGAATATCCAGCTCTTCATTCCATGCAGATATGATTACAGCTACATTGTCCATGAAAACCTGTTTTCCTTGTGACTTAATCATAACAAAAATGATCACTCCAGAACAGATTATCAGGCGTCAATTTCCCCACTTTGATCCTCAATTAATTTCTTACCATAAGCCAGGTTTTTATTCTGGACTGGGAAGCTTTCCTGCATCAGATCCTGCCAGCCCAGCATGAAATGCTATGGTGTGGCATTTGTATCAGCACAACCGGTCTTGGAGCTTTGATCCCGGATATCCACCTCAACTAACCTGGAGTAATCATCTTCAAAATCAAGCCTTTACCTTACCAGGACTTCGTTGAACGGTCCCGCTCATCCAGGAAATTTTCAACTGGCTCACCATAGAAAGCGCTATCTGCAGCAATCCTGAATACACCTTGACGGTCTTTCTCCTGGAATAACCTGTCGCCTTCCTGACCATGCATACGTCTTATGAGCAACAAATCAATTATGCAAAAATAAATATTTCGAAAATTGGGTTGCCGTTGTAAAAGATGAACTAATCAGAACCCGCTGTTGGTGAACTCTCTTTGAGCAGATCGCGTATCTCAGTTAACAGCTGAATGTCTTTCGGTAAGTCAAGCTTTTCTTCTGCCACTTCCTTTTCATCTCCACCAATCTCTTTTTCCAGCGCTACAATTGCGCGCAAGGCAAAGAAAATTAGCAAGGCGATCAGTAAGAAATTAATAACAGATTGAATGAACATGCCGTAATTAATGGATGCGTCCCCCACTTGAAAAGCCAGCGTTTCAAAATTGACACCGCCCATCAAGGCGCCAATCAGCGGCATAAATATATCATCAACTAACGAATTGACAATCGCAGTGAAAGCTGCACCCATGACCACTCCGATTGCCAAATCAATAACCCTTCCCCTGGAGATAAATTTGCGAAAATCATCTAACATGATTCATCCTATGAGATCTTGATAAGTATAAAAGAATTTACTTTTTTGGTTGTGGGTTCCCATCATCATGCATATAGATGGTCAAATCCTTAACACAAACTTAAGCTTATTCAAAGCACGCTTTTCCTTCTTGCTTACCAGCTCCCCACCAAATCCAAAGCGACTATCTTCTTTGGAGGCTTCTGAGACCCCTTTCGCTACACCAAACAGCCATACTTTAAAACCTGCTGCCTCCTGGGGTGATGCCTTGGCTTCAATAAGAATTGCCACATCTTCTATCTCTCCAAGCATCTTCGCCAACTTATATTCAAGTTTATCTTTCCGCAGTTTATCGCTGTCTGGAAGCTCTTCGGGGTTCATTGCTCTATCATCAATATCCTCCACGATTGAGGTTACAAATTCGCTGCCAGCATCCGGGATGGGTTGTTCAAATATCGTCTTGAACAATGCTTTGAATTCATTAAACATGCCCAAGAAGTTGGCATCAGAGAAAATTACATAAAAACCGACCAGGATCGGAGCTTGCAGGATCTGGTTCCATTCCTATGTAAAATCTGCTTTTATTGTCAAATTTATAAATCTCCGAATTTTACATTAAATATATTTACCCAATATTTAAAATGATTATGAAGTGTTTTGTGGCAGCTGAGGGATCAACCAGGAGAGGAAAGAATCCTGGCTGCGACTTTGAAGTGTTAAACTACCAGGACCTTTGAGCTCAATCACCAGGCCTTCACCACTAAACAAAGTGCTCTTCCAACCGGCAACTTTCTTGATATTAAAATCAAGGTGTTCTTCGAAGGTAACCAGGTGCCCTGTATCTACCACAAATTCTTCACCTGAAGCAAGCTCCATATGGTGGATAGCCCCATAGGATGAGACAATCAGCGTCCCGGTGCCACTGATACGCAGCATGATCAAACCCTCGCTGCCGAAGAAAGTCTTGGCACCACTCCATTTGGTATCTACTGTGATTCCTGTTGAAGAAGCCAAATAAGAACCAGATTGGACCATCAATGTCTCACCACGCATCTCAATCACCGCGATATCACCAGGCAAAGGTGGGGCAAGCGCGATAATTTCCCCGTGGGTAGATGCGGTATATGTATTCAGGAAAAAACTCTCCCCACCAAACATGGATCGTCCAATCGATTTCAAAAATCCACCCTTTGCTTCTGTTTGCATCTCTAGCTCTGGAGACATGCCAACCATCGCCCCACTTTCAACTTCAATCTGCTCCTTGTGGTCAAGTGTAACTATCGCCATTGCATAGGCTGGTCCGTACTTCACATCTATATCCATAATGAACTCCTTTTCGAATTTCGAATATAACCAACCTCCCGAGAACAGGACTCAGGAAGTATTTGTCCACAACTAAAGACTTGAGGAACCATCATTCCTAAAAGTAGGATAAACGATCTTATCTCTTAGTTGTAATAATTCTCTTGATAAACTATTCAATAGCACTAACTTTGATACTTGACATAAAAATATTAATTTATGCTGCATCAAATCGGAAATTGGAATTCTCATGTCACGCGTTAACTGATCAATTCGTGCAGTTTTGGGTATACCAGCTCAATCTTGGAATCCGGACGGCCAACAGTGATCAGATCGTGCGGTAGATCCAGTTCTTTAGAGAACTGGAAAGAGCAAATAGAATCCTCGCTATTTTCTCGCCATACCTGCTCGAACTCAGCTATCACTGCGTTGTTCACTGATCGGTCGTTCGCATTCGTAATTATCAACACCGCGCCAGCACCTGGTTTACCGTTCCTGGCATCAGCCTCTGCAACATAACCCAGGCGTAAGTTTTCAAACAAAGCATGTGTTGGATAACGGGTATATGAATATGGCCTTGAGTTGGGATTGTTTTCCTTATTAATTGGATCCCACCATTGGAAGAAATCCGGAGCCAGCAGCATCAGGTTGGTCAGCGGCCGGTTGAGTAAGCGTGGAACGATTCCGATTCCCAAGAATGGTGCTATGGGTACGACCAGGTCTACATCAGCTCGCTGTTGGGAAAGCCAGGTAGCCATCGAACCTCCACCAGATAGACCAACAACGACTACTCGATGACCCAATCCCTGGGCGATATCAACCGATAGGGAAGCAAATTTCGCCAGTTCTTCTGCAGTTAACCCTTTGAGTGGATTGCCAAGACGATCCTTGATGCCGTGCCGGGGAACTCGAGGGATATAGACATTGTAACCTCGCTCAAAATATTCTTGCCCCAATTGAGAAAACTGATCCGGACAGCTCGTAAATCCATGCAGAAAGACGATCACATTGCCAGTCTTTTCGCCATGAGTGAACAGCTTGGTTCCACATTCGATGTTGAGATCGACACGGTCAGCTTCATCAAACTGAATTTGTTCAATTCGGGTCACAGCTTTATGATAATTGCTAACTGGATTTGAACTGATTTCGGTATTTAGCTTAAACGACTTTGTGCCCAAAACGATAAATATTACTATTATTAATAGTATTGCAACCAGGGCAATAATCATCGGTCACCACTATCTAGAAAATTAATGTCGACAAAAATTAGTATCTCTTATTAAGGAATTATAGATTAATCTCCAGATAATACAACAGGAAATTAATCTATACGCATCTGAGTGCACAAGATCGTTTATTAATCAGTGAAATAAGAATTACATATATGCTATTGAATTGAAGGAAAGAGTAAAGAACCGAGCGATCAATTCATCAGCCCCGGGAAGATAGGTCTATAGAAAATGCGCACGCATATCTATGATATTTCGAACTCAGGTATGTTATTAGATCAGCTCAAATTTCAGAATATCTCGTATGATGAATCCACCAAATTAAGATCATCTGCTTTGGGAGGCAGCATCTGGACCGCTCGCTTTGAGCTGATCACGGAAGAACTGAAACGAAGGCAAATTATTGAGTACATCCATAGCAGCCTGGTCGCTGTAGACTCCAAAATGGACAAAAGTTTTTCCGTCATCCAGGACGAACGAGCTGTATCTAATCCCAGGATTAGCGATCTCTTGCAAATCCTCCATCACCTTTCGTATGTTGCGCTTATTCGTATCAGCATATTCTGGTTTTACCGTGTATTGGACTTTTACTGCTTTCATTCTCTACACCTCCTTTTATTTTAGACTATTTCAGTCTTATTACAGTATTCTATCATCTCCTAATGCCAAATTCTGGGAAGAATTTTTTGATCTGATTTCCATGCTGAAGATGTCTTCAGGAAGGGAACGATAGGGTGGTTTCCTAAGTGCCCCTTCGTGAGTCTTGTCCTTTGCTTAACCCTCAACCCAAACCTATGTCATTTCGAACGCAGTGAGAAATCCCTGAGACGTAAGTTTAATAACCTGAGCTATAGACATTTCTCGTCATAAAGAACATTCCTCGAAATGACATGCAATATCCAATCTCTGTCCTTAAGCTCCGCTTAATACAACAAATAGTTAAACATAAAGACAAAACGGGCGCGCAATTGCTATCCTAACTGTCAATACATAGGAAGGCAAATCCTTCCTTTCACAAAATATCCAAAAAGGAATAATCAAACGATTCATTTTATAGGAGACGAATCAATGACGATGTCAAGTGTTAGGGAACTCAACATGCAGGTGAAGGAAGAAGCCATTTTCCTGCAGGATCTATTGGCTGAAATCAATAAAGTGATGGTTGGTCAGGAAGCACTGGTTGAACGAGTGCTGATCGCCTTACTGGCAGATGGACATATTTTGCTGGAAGGTGTCCCGGGCCTTGCTAAAACTTTGTTGATCAAGACCATGGCCCAAGCAATTCAGGCAGATTTCTCTCGCATTCAGTTCACCCCCGACTTGCTGCCAGCCGACCTGATCGGCACCCAGATATACAACCCCCGGACGACTGATTTCAGCGTTCACCAGGGACCTATTTTTGGAAACCTGATCCTGGCTGATGAAATTAACCGGGCACCCGCCAAAGTGCAGAGTGCACTGCTGGAAGCGATGCAGGAACGCCAGGTCACGATTGGCGATGTGACCTATACCATGGATGATCTTTTCTTGGTGCTGGCGACCCAAAATCCAATTGAACAAGAAGGGACCTACCCCTTGCCCGAAGCTCAGGTTGATCGCTTCATGTTGAAGGTCAAAGTAGATTACCCAAATCGCGATGAAGAACGCCTGATCGTCGATCGCATGACCGGTACAAGTCTGCCGGAGGTGTATCCAGTCGTTTCCCCCGATGACATCTTGAAAGCTCGTGAAATGGTACGCCAGATTTATGTCGATGACAAGATCAAAGAGTACGTCCTTGACCTGGTCCTGACCACCCGGCAACCTGGGAACAATGGTCTCAGCGATTTGAACGCCTTGATTAGTTACGGTGCTTCTCCCCGTGCCAGCATCAACATGATCACTTCCGCCCGGGCGCATGCCTTCCTCCATGGTCGTGGATTCGTTACGCCTGAGGACATCAAGCAGATCGCCCCCGATGTACTGCGGCACCGTGTAATCGTTACCTACGAAGCTGAAGCCGAGAATATTTCTTCAGACCATATTGTTAGCCGTATCTTAAACCACACTGACGTACCTTAAGCTAAATTTGTTCATTTGGGACCAACGATCTGCTCTGGATTGTGGATCGTTGGTCCTAATGGAAAGCGAAACACACACAATGCTCACAACAGAACTAATCAAGAAAATTCGCCGCATTGAAATTCGTACCCGTCGTCTGGTAAATGACAGCTATGCAGGTGAGTATCACTCGATTTTCAAGGGTCGGGGAATGGAATTCGATGAAGTACGGCCCTACCAGATTGGAGATGAGATCCGCAGCATCGATTGGAACGTTACTGCCCGGACTGGTGAACCACATGTGAAACGCTTCGTTGAAGAACGGGAGCTGACTGTCATGCTGGTTGTGGATGCAAGTGGGTCGGAGAATTTTGGATCGGTTAACCGTTTCAAGCGGGAGCTAGCGGCTGAACTCACCGCGGTTCTATCATTTGCGGCAACCACCAACAATGACAAAGTTGGGTTACTGATGTTTACCGACCGTATTGAGCTGATTATCCCTCCCCGCAAAGGACGCCGCCATGTTCTGCGCATGATCCGTGAACTCCTGGCATTTGAACCGCAGAGTAAAGGCACGGACATCAAGTTAGCGTTGGATACAGTTAACCAAATCCTCAAACGGCGCAGCATAGTTTTCCTGATTTCGGACTTCATAGCACCGGCTGAGAGCTACCAGAAAGAACTTATCGTCACTAATAAACGACATGATGTTATTTCGATAGATATGTTCGATCCACTCGAAAACTCATTGGGTGATGTCGGATTGCTCGCCGTGGAAGACCCAGAGACGGATGATCTGATTTGGGTAGACACCAGTGATGGCGCATGGCAGGAATCATTCCAAATGCGCACACAGCTTCAGGAAGCAGACAAGGCGCGCATCTTCAAACAAGCCAGCGTTGATCGCATCCACATTGCTACAAACGAGGATTACACCGCTTCATTGACAACCTTCTTCCACGAAAGAGCGCGTCGCTTGCGGCGTTGAAGTGCAGATCGCTCAATGTATCGAACTTAGGAAAAAAGATGAAAAACTTTCGCATAATAATTCCCGTGCTGGTCATCGGCATCATGAGCCTGGCAGCTGCTGGTTCAGCAAGTGCTGAATCGATGGCCAGCGCAAATATCACAATGGAACCGGGTGACTTCACTGTCGGAGATCCTTTGCCTTTGATGCTCACTGTGAATCATCCTGCCGGACACGAGGTAATTCTCCCAAAGATGGAACCCAATTGGGGTGACTTCATTGTCCACTCTCAATCAAAAGGTAGCACGTTCAGCAATCCAGATGGTACGGAAACTACCACCCAGTTGATTGATGCCAGGTTATTTTCTCCTGGCAATTTTGAGACGCCGCCATTAACACTAACATTAAGTGATGGCTCAGGTCAGCTATCTGAGATTACCGCCCAGCCTGTTTCAGTCAGCATTACATCCATTCTCGTTGAAGGTGATATAGACCTGCGAGACATAAAACCCCAGGCAGCTCTACCTTATGTGGATTATCTCCCCTGGATACTTGGCCTGGGAATCCTGGTTATGGGAATAGCTGCTGCATATTACTTGATTCGCCGCCGGCGAAAACAGCTTGCCCTGGCAGCGATCGACAATCGCTTACCGCATGAAGTTGCCCTGGATGAATTAGAGCGGGTTGAGAACCTTACTTTGCCTCTGGCAGGCAAGTTCAAGGAACATTACACACTTGTTTCTGATTGCATCCGTAGATACATGGAGAAAAACTTACGAGTTCCCGGTACTGGAACGTACAACTGGGGAGATCAGAACCAATTTTAAACGCACAAAAGTGTCAACCACAATAGCCAATCAGTTCATGGATTTGCTGGATGAAAGCGATCTGGTGAAATTCTCCAAGTTCATTCCTGATGTACCAAGTGCTCGCCAGGTGTTGACTAATGGTCGTGAAATTATTGAACTCACCAAGCCAGTGATCGTCGAGACTGGGATTGATGAGAACCAGGATCAGCTGACACCTCCTCCTACCACTCCGAGATTTGGGAAAAATGGCAGCAACAAGAATGCCGAGGTAACCTTATGAATTTCCAATTCGCTTCACCCTGGTTGCTGGTATTGGTCTTGATAATCCCCTTATTAGCGACACGCTATTTCTTGAACAAGAAAGCGACATTACCAGCTTCCATCAAATACACGAAAACCAGTTTAATGCATGGTCTGCCAACATCCTGGCGGGTCAAAATGCGACCCCTTGGTTTTATTCTTCGTATGTTCGCTATCACCCTGGCGATACTTGCTCTTGCACGGCCTCAATTCGTCCAGGGACGAGAGACCATCAGTGGCGAAGGTGTAGAAATCGCCCTTGCCCTGGATATTTCGGGCAGCATGGCTTCTCTTGATTTTGAACCCAGCAACCGCTTAGATGCTTCCAAACAGGTGATCGGTGATTTTGTTGCCGAACGCCAGTATGACAAGCTTGGACTGGTTGTCTTCGCCTCCGAAGCTTTCAATCAAAGTCCTCTCACCCTAGATCACAATATGCTAAATCGCTCACTCGATCAAGTTGAGCTGGCAACGGATCTGGGCATCGAAGATGGAACTGCTATCGGACTGGGAATCGCCAACGCGGCCAACATGCTGGCAAATAGTGATGCCGAGAGTAAAGTAGTCATCCTGCTTACCGACGGCGTTAACAATTCCGGTCAAATCGACCCCTTGTCAGCTGCGGAAGCTGCGAAGGCACTGGGCATCAAGGTGTATACCATCGGTGCCGCTCGTCCTGGTCAAGTACCGGTCCCCGTTCAAGGCACATCCCAGATCGTCTACCAGGAAAGTACACTGGATGAAGGGACATTGATGCAAGTTGCGGATATCACCGGTGGCATGTATTTCCGGGCTGAAGATACTTCAGGATTGAGAGAGATCTACAATGAGATCAATGCCATGGAAAAATCGACCGTGGAAGTGCAGGTTTTCAACCACTATACCGAACTGGCAGTGATCTTCTTGGTCCCAGCAGTGCTGATCATCCTGCTGGAAATCCTGTTAAGAAATACCATTTTTAGGACAAATCCATAATAGAGATCACAAGATACAGATTGGTGAACGGATATTAGAAACCACCTGATCTTATTGAAAGGTTGACGATGAATTTTGCAAAACCAGAATACTTAATCATGCTTTTGACCGTTCCAGCAATTGGAATACTGATGTACTGGGCGAACAAAAAGCGCCAGCAATCTCTGAACAAACTTGGAGAAAGCCCGCTAATTAGAAAATTAACCACCAGCATAAATTGGCGTGGACGCCGCTGGCAAAATGCTATGCTGCTGCTGTCATTGACTTTCTTCATCCTCGCTTTGGCTCGACCTCAATGGGGCAGCGAAGTGCGTGAAATCGACCAGGAAGGTTTGCAGGTCATGGTTGCCCTGGATGTATCCCAGAGCATGTTGGCCCAGGATATAAAACCAACCCGTTTGGATCGTGCCAAGCTGGAAATCGCCGACCTGATGAAGCAGTTGAATGGTGATGAAGTAGGATTGGTGCTCTTCTCGGGGGCAAGCTTTATCCAGGTCCCCCTGACATCTGATTACTACACCGCTCTTTCATACTTGGACAGTGCAAATCCAGAAGTAATTTCACGGCCTGGCACCGTGATTGGAGATGCAATCCGTACGGCCGCGTTGGGTTTTGACCCCAATCTCTCCAGCCAGAAGGTGCTGGTTGTGATGACAGATGGGGAGGACCACGAAACCGACCCATTGGCTGCTGCTGAAGCGGTAGCTGGGGAAGATGTGCTTATCTACACCATTGGGTTTGGAACACCTGAAGGTGAGCCAATCCCGGTTATGGACGAAAACGGGACCGTCGTGGACTATAAGCATGACCAGAATGGAGAGGTTGTTTTATCCATGCTCGATGAAGGCACCCTGCAAGCAATAGCCCAATCTGGAAATGGGAAGTATTACCGTGCCAGCGCTGATGGCAGCGAACTGCAAAGCTTGCTATCCGAAATCGATAGCCTCCAGAAAGATCAGCTGCAGAGCCGGTTTGAGACAACACTGATTGAACGCTACCAGATATTCCTGGGAATTGCGATTGTGCTTTTTGTATTCAGCGGTCTGATCCCAGATCGATTGATGGAGAGTTCTTCTCCTTCCTGGGCGACCCGTATCAAGAAAAAGGCACGGGTTCAACCTGACAGCACATCACCCTCTTGGAACTAATCATACAGGAACAGAAAATGTCACACACTGGAAAAATAAATAAATCACTCATAATCTCGATTGTGATAATCGCATCAGCTCTCCTGATAGCAGCCTGCAGTGCACCTGCCGAAAAGCTGAACCAGGAAGGCAACCAGGCCTTCGCTGAACAGGCTTATTTGGAAGCACTGGAGTTATACCAATCCGCGCAGGTTGAATCTCCTGAATTAGCTCAACCTTATTTCAACGCTGCTAACACCCTCTACCGCCAGGGAGATTATCCGGCTGCCTTGGAACAAATGCAAATGGCGCTCCAATACGTTGATGAGGAATCTCTCGCCGAGAGCAGTCTTTTCAATCTCGGTAACACGCTCTACAACTCGCAAGATCTGAACCAGGCTGTAAATGCTTATACCCAGGCCTTACTGCTTGACCCTGAAGACCAGGACGCAAAGTACAACCTGGAATTAGCCCTCCAACAGCAGGAACAACAAGAACAGGAGCAAAACCAGGAACAGCAAGATGATTCACAGGACGAAGAGCAGGATCAGTCTGAAGAACAATCTGGTGAAGGCGATCAGTCTGAAAATGAGCAGGAAGGTGAACAGGGTGATCAATCACAAGATAGCGAAAACCAGGATCAGGAAAATCAGAATGAGCAAGGTGACCAATCTCAAGAGAATGACGCTCAGAATGAAGAGCAGCAGGATCAAGGTAATGGGCAGCCTGAACCGGATGAGCAATCGCAAGATGGTGATCAACCAGTCAAATGCCTCCTCCAGGACAACGCATGACTGAAGAACAGGCCCGCCAGTTATTAGCTGCGCTCGCCAACAACATGGAAACTCTGCAAGAGCATTTGGGACAATACCTGTTCACTGGCCAGGCTCCCCCTGTCCAAGATTGGTAGCCGAATGCCGTCAAGCATTCCCAGCGTCAATATTATGTGCATTTTCGAATGGATCAAATAATGAACAAAAAACATAAAATATTAGGCACTATCATCGGTGCGATTTTATTTAGCCTGCTTTCCCTCCCGGCATATGCACAAACCCAGGATGTGGTTTTTGCGGAAGTTGATCGCAATGAACTCAGCACCGATGAATTCTTGACCTTGAGTGTGACGATCAACACAGGTTCTGGGCCAGCATCGGAACCCGGATTATCAAATTTAGACGGCTTTGATGTTGTCGGCACCAGCACCAGTACGCAAATGAGCATCATCAATGGTGCCATAAGTTCCGAAAAAATGTTTCACTATACCTTGCGCCCCAGAGCTGCCGGAGTATTTACGATCGGTCCTATCATGGTTGTCCAGAATGGACAGACGTTCGATACGCATCCAATTACTGTGAATGTCTCCCAGGGCACCGGCCAAATGCAAACGCCTCCGCAATCTGGTGCATCTGGATCTCCATCTAATCCATCTATTCCCGGCTTCCCCTCATTGCCATCCATTCCTGGATTCCCATCCCTATCAGGTTTGCTCCAGAACTTTGGTTTTGATATTCCAATGGATGTGCAAGAATCTGTAGAGCCGCTCGATCCAGCATTAATCCCTCCTGAACTTCAAGACCACGATTACCTCGTCGAAGCTGAGGTTGATAACACTTCACCCTATTTAGGTCAGCAGGTCATATACACTTTCCGTTACTACCGACCTGCGGCATCCGCTGGAAGAAGCTCCTACATACCACCAGAATTTTCCGGTTTCTGGGTGCATCCCGATCCAACAGAAAAACTTTATGGCGGTCGAATAATTGGTCGCAGTATCCGCATGACCGAGATCCAGACCATACTCACACCAACTGTGTTGGGAGAAGTGGAAATAGCACCAGCTGAGATTTCCAACGAAGGTGATGGTTTTTCCCGCAGCTTTACTATCCAAACCCAACCGAAAACCATCACAGTGCAGCCTTTGCCGGGTGATGCCCCCGCGAGTTTCTCTGGAGCAGTTGGAAATTTCACTATCATGGCGGAGTCTGATCTACAACATACCAAGGTCAATGACGCTGTAACCCTCACGATCACGATCAGTGGAGAAGGCAATCTGGATACCCTCGCTGATCCACAGTGGGAGGATGATCCAATGTGGCGTGCTTTCGACAGCCAGACAGAAACGGACATCCAATCCCAATCTGGAGTGATCAGCGGTACACGAACTATTAATCAGGTTTTAGTTCCGACGATGGGTGGTGAATTTACTTTGCCATCAATTCAATTCAGTTACTTCGATCCCCGATTGGAAGCATATCAAACAGTTGAAACAGAACCGATTAAGGTGTATGTTGAGCAAAGTGATCAGTTGACTGCCCCGATTGCTATAGACCAACAAAACCCCCAGGGAACAACTGTGAATCAGCTTCGCCCGGTCAAAAATCCCCCTGAAACTGGTCGAGTGACTTCATTATTATCTGACAGGACTGGTTTTTGGCTGTTGTGGCTGTTACCGCTGACTTTAATCATCGGCCAATTCGTCTGGCAGCGACGCAAGAAGAATATGCATGAGAATCCTGGTGGCCAACGCAGTCAAAAAGCCGCAAAACAAGCATACAAAGCCTTAAACATGCTCGATCCCAAATCTGATGACTACTATAATGCTGCTGGTCGCATATTAATTAACTACATATCCGACAAATTAAATCGTTCTGTTGGCGGGTTAACCCAGGCTGAGCTTTCCGGATTACTCCTTGCTCATGGTGTGAGTGAGAATCTTGTCGATCAGGTTCGCAGCTGCATAACCATCAGTGAAATGGGTCAATATGCGCCAATCCAGCAAATAAACACGAATGAACTTCATCATGAGATAAAGTCGTTGATTTCTGAATTAGATAAGATCCTTTAGGAATTTGGTTTGCTGGTTATTTTCGAGATTCAATCTTATAAAAGAGAAAAATAACTTTTTTCTGTAAAAGGCACAAAGACATGATACGTAATCTAATAACCATTTCTTTCGTTGGCATAATACTGATTGGCAGTTTGATCGCTGGAATCTCATACTTGACTTCGAAAAATTCTATTGATGTTGAGACTATGGCGGTTGCCAACCAACTTTATAACAATGGCGAATATTCAACAGCAGCCCAGTTCTACGAGCAGCTGATTTCCCAGGGAAAGGTACACAGTTCACTGTACTACAATCTGGGAAATGCCTATTATGTCCAGGGTGACTTCGGGCGTGCGATCTTGAATTACCAGAGGGCATCCCGTTTGGATCCCCGCGATCCAGACATCAGAGAAAACTTGGCTATGGCCCGGAACCAATCTGCGAATGAAATCGATCAAATCAGTAATCCCCTTGATGGTTTAGCGAATTTCACCAGTTCCTGGCTCACTTTGAATGAAACTGCGCTGATCACACTTGGGCTCTGGTTTTTACTGGGCTTGGTGATCTTTACCTACCGTCAACTTCAACCAGGAAGAACGCGAACAATTGCTCTCAATGGAATATTCATAACCTTATTGATATTCCTGGCCGCGGGCGTATCTTTCGGATCACGACTCTACATAGAGCACACCAAGCCGGAAGCAGTCATAATTGCCGATCAGGTAACAATCAACAGCAGTCCTGATGATGATACCTCTACCGATTTCAGCTTGACCAGCGGCGCGGAAGTGAAGCTGCTTGAAATCCAGGGTGACTGGGCGAAGTTGGGCCTGCCGAATGATGTTCTGGAAGGTTGGATTCCAGTAAGCACAATAGAACTACCCAAGCCCT
>PVMK01153640.1_pt1 | contig 15295 bp, 14 predicted proteins | sample 1853481 | NCBI WGS metagenome assembly PVMK01 (sample SAMN08533507, study PRJNA380276) | Marine sediment metagenome, whole genome shotgun sequencing project.
TGGTTTTGGTTAGAATATGCCTGGTATTGGCTCTTGAGTTCGCCATCAAAAATAAATCTGGCAGCGAATGATACAATGTAAGCAAACAATCCTAAATTAAACATAATATAGGCACTGGTAAAAATCATTCCGGCATCGGAAAGAGGCTTCGCTTCACGGAAGCCCACTGTAGAGATGGTTATGGCGGTCATATAAACAGCTTGCGTGAAGTTGTAATTTTCGATCATCATAAATCCAAAAACACCAATGCTTACACTCAATAGTGACAAACCAAGGCCAAATATAAGTTTTCTAAGTCCTGATTTCATTTATTGCAATTTATACTAATATTCACCCGTTTTTTGTTTACAATAGGGTATAGAATAAAGGTATTAACAAAAGTTGTTATTTTTGATAACAACTATCTAATTTAAAATGGCATTAAATCCGGGAAGAAAAGGCTGGCTTAAGGAATATCTTGAATTTCGTCAAGAGATGTTCTTGTCGTTTTTTAAGGATACTGCCAAAGATCGTCACCCGGAGGAATCGTTATACCGATTATTGCAGCCTAATGGATTACTCTATGGGCATCCTGTGCTTACCGGAGATGTCCCTCAAGATGAATTTGAGCTTACCAATCTCAATAAGATGAAAATTCTGATGGCAGAAAGCCTTATCAATGGTTCGCTGATTTTACATCATCAGGAAGTAAATAGCGAAGATGATTTTTCTGAAGTAATAATGAAGACGGTTCATAATATTGGCGACTTCTACAATAAAGTTTATCCGGAATTGTCAGTTTCATCCAGAACACTGTTCGGCCGCAAAAAATCACCGTTGGAGATAGCTGAGAAGATATTGGAGAAGCGAATATTAATGAACGACTCAAAGGGGGACTTCTGGTTAAATTTCTTTAATAACAGTTTACTGTTCCTGGATATTTACTTTTTCGGTCAGTGGATGCATGCCAATATCGATAAAAATGTGGCGGTATTCTTTAAGTCCGAAAAGGAGACGCTGAGGTTTTCTGTGGTTAAGGTACTAGCTGCCGCTGCTCATGCAAACAAAATAATAGAGGAAGAAGAGCAGGGACTTTTTGACTACTTTTTAGATTCATCCCATCTTAATTCAACGCAAAAAAAAGAAGCCAGAGTTATTTTTAACAATGGGGTTCAAGTTACAGATATTGATCTACCTACACATAATTCGTGGATACTGAAGAAATATTTTTTAGAACTTGCCATTCTTACAGTTTGGGCAGATAGAAAATTAGAAGATTCTGAGTATTCATTTTTACAAAAATTTAATGCCACCCTGGGGTTTTATGAAGAGGATCTTGAAAATAGTCTATTGGCTGTAGAAGGATTTGTTTTAGAGCACTGGGAGTATTTGGAAACGCTAAGAAGCGAACATGATTACAGTGAAGTATCGCAAGAATATGTTGAGCGAATAAGAAAAATGGCTGAAAGAAATGCCATGCGGATAGCTGCAGAAATGCAAGGCAAATCTGAATTAAATTCCCTGTTAGAGAAAGCCAAAGGAGATAACCTTTCTGATAAGGAAGCTTCTCAATTAAAAGAGGACTTAATTGAAGTACTCAGAAAGGTGCCCACATTTGTAATCATTGGTCTTCCTACTACTTTCTTAACCCTACCCATGTTACTGAAAATACTCCCATCAAATATTTTACCTAAGGAGTAAAACATAAAATTCACCATTATTAATCAATATTTTCGGTAAATTAGAAAACACCAATTCTAATGAAATAATGTATAAATTTAAAAGGCTACTGGTCTGTCTGGATCAATCTGATATGGATGACACGCTTATCAAAGCAGCAGCAGAATATGCTACCTTTGGTAAAGCTGACAATATGTACTTTGTTACAGTAGTTAAGTCATTGGAAGTGCCAGCTTCTGTGAATAAACAATATCCAGATATATTATTACCACTCGATGAAAAAATTGAGCAAGATATGCACCAAGGGATTAAAAAAGCCTTTGAAAACATTAGTTGTGACTTCCATTTTGATGTACTTGAAGGCGATCCAACCCATCAGATTATACACTGGGCACAGGTAAAAGATATTGATTTAATTATTTTAGGTAAAAAGCAATATCATATTGGCAAAGGCATAACATCTCGAAATATTGTGAATATTGTTCACTGCTCAGCATTATTTGTTACAGCAAATTGCAAGATAGAACCAAAGCGTATTTTATTGCCAACTGACTTTTCAGAGGCATCACATTTAGCTTTCCAAAAGGCGGTGGAGATAGCCAAATTGGTTAAAGCTACACTTACCTGCTTACATACCTACGAAGTACCGACAGGTTTTCATGCTACAGGTAAGACCTACGAAGAGTTTGCAGATATAATGCTGCACCACTCAAAAGAAGATTTCGAGGAGTTTATTAAAGATGAGGATATTACCCTGCCCGAAATAAAGGCAGAATACCTGCTGGACAAGCATGGTCAACCTAATAAATTAGTTAGTGATTTTGCCCATGCTAATAATTTTGACCTGGTAATAATAGGCTCAAAAGGCAGAACAGCTTTGTCATCTATACTTTTAGGTAGCGTAGCGGCGAAACTGGTTGTAGCCGAATTTGAAGTGCCAATATTGGTTATAAAATCTAAGGAAGAAAATTTGAAGTTAATAGATGCAATATTGAGAATATAAAGCTACAAGGCTTTTACCATATTGTTTTTGTAAAAATAGTGTATTCTCTTTCCGGTTGCATAAATGTCTTATCACAGCCCACGATCTGTAGTGAGTCGATAAGTAATTTATTATTATATCGATTAATCCAAAGGTTAATTTTACTACTTGAAGTCGCCATTAGATTATCAGAATTGAGCTCAGCATAAATTTGTCTTATCTCAGAGCTATCTGCCAAATAATAAACTCTTAATTTCTTAACATGGGCCAGGTTATTATCAGGAATAAGATACTCATCTATCGTTAAGTTACTATTCTCGTCTTTGAGATTACTGTTAATGTTTAATACATCCCTTATTTGCGGTGTATTAAGGTCTATTCCTCTCAATTTAGATAGCTCTCTGGACCAAAAGGCGGAATCTGAGGACTCATATTGCTTAGTCTCAGCATCAGTATTTAGAGTGAAGGATTTAATAGCACGATGATTTTTAGTGTCCATGTTAAGCACTAATTCATCAACCAAACCTGGCATGTCGAATAATACTACTGCAACTTTTTGTTGAGGTTCATGATTACAACCAAAGAGAGTAATAATGAATAATAAAATAGTTAACCTCATGCAACTAGTACCTCACCGGTCATTTCGTGTGGAATATCTAAACCCATAGGGGTTAAGATGGTTGGGGCAAGGTCACCTAGTTTACCATCTTGCAAGGTTCCTGAATAAGTATTATCTGCCAAAATGATTGGTACCAAATTCGTAGTATGTGCTGTATTTGGGCTGCCGTCTTCATTTATCATAATATCTGGGTTACCATGGTCGGCAATAATTATTACCGCATAGTCATTGTCGAGCGCGGCCGCCACAACTTCAGAAGTATAATGGTCAACGGTTTCGCAAGCTTTAACTGCTGCCTCAAAAACACCCGTGTGACCAACCATATCAGGGTTGGCGAAATTGAGACAAACAAAATCTACTTCTTTTTTGTCAAGCTCCGGGATTATGCCTTCAGTAATATCTTTAGCACTCATTTCTGGTTGCAGATCGTAAGTAGCTACTTTAGGCGATGGACAAAGGATTCTTTTTTCGCCTTCAAAAGGAGTTTCCCTGCCACCGGAGAAAAAGAAAGTTACATGAGGATATTTTTCAGTCTCAGCAATTCTAAGCTGTTTTTTATGGGCAATTTCCAGTACTTCTCCTAAAGTATTAGTCAAATCTTCTTTATTATAAATCACCTTAACATTGTTAAAGTTTTCATCATAATTAGTCATGGTGATATAATCGAGATCCAGCTTGTGCATGCCAAATTCATGATAATCTTGCTGGCTGAGTACTTGCGTAATCTCTCTGCCTCTGTCAGTCCGGAAGTTAAAACTTAGTACCATATCCCCATCCTTGATTTGTCCTATGGGTTGGCCATTTTCATCAGCATGAATAATCGGTTTTATAAATTCATCGGTAATATCATTATTATAGGATGCTGTAATGGCCTCATCAATGTTTTGCGTTAGCAGCCCGGTGCCATTTACCATAGCGTCATAGCCAAGTTTCACCCGTTCCCAACGGTTATCCCTATCCATGGGATAGTAACGGCCAGTAACACTTGCTACCTTCCCGGTATTTAGGTCCAGGTGCGCTTCAATTTCTTTAATAAAAGCCAAACCGCTATTAGGGTCAGTATCACGGCCATCAGTAAAAGCATGAACAAATAGATTTTTTACCCCAGCCTTACTTGCTGCTGTAATCAGTGCCTTTAAATGAGTAATGTGTGAGTGCACTCCTCCATCAGAAACAAGCCCTATTAGGTGCACGGTTTTATTATCTGCTGCTGCTTCGAGATAGGCTTCGTTTAATACCTGGTTTTGAGCGAGGGTTCCATCTTTAACGGCCTGATTGATTTTTACCAGGTCTTGATATACCACTCTGCCGGCGCCAATATTCATATGACCTACCTCAGAGTTGCCCATTTGTCCTTCGGGCAGGCCAACGGCCAGTCCTGATGCCTGTAGTTTGGCATGAGGGTATTTTCTATACAACGAGTCTATAAATGGGGTATTGGCCTGATCAATTGCCGAAACATCTTTATTTTTGGCTATCCCCCAACCATCCAGAATCATTAAAAGAACCTTTTTATGCATGAGTTTGACCTTATATCACCTTTACAATCATTTTTTGCAAATATAAGGAATGGGATGTAGCTTTGTTAACAAGCACACCAGCTAATTTTTTCATTTGGCATAGTTTTAGCGCTATATACACTTATGTATTATAATAAAGTCATAGCCTTGTTTTTATTCATTTTCGCCACACTTTTGGCGACAAATACTATAGCTCAGGAGGCCGATTTTGACCTTTTGAGTAAAATAATCAAAACCGGTAATGCAAAGGATTTGGTTAAGCAATTTAGCAAAAATGTAGAGCTAAATATTAATGGCAAGGAGGCATCCTATAGCCAGGCGCAAGCTGAGGCCGTGTTAAAAGATTTTTTCAGTAAGAGTGCTCCCGAAGATTTCACCTTTAATCATACGGGCGCTTCTAAAGGAGGGCTGCCTTATGCCATTGGTGAATACAAGAATAGTATTGGCAATTACCGGGTTTGGATAAGGCTAAAATTGGAGAATGGCCGAAATCTGGTTTATGAGATGAGCTTTATTAAGGAGTAGCTTGAGAAATTATTCATCTTGAAAAAGTTAAGCTATCTCAACCCTGAACTAATTCTCAAAATCCTGGAAGACGCCTTAAGAGAAGATATAGGACCGGGGATTATTCTACCCTTGCTGCAATTGATGAAAGTACCCAAGGCCAGGCCTCACTGATTATTAAAGACGATGGCGTTTTGGCAGGTGTTCAAGTGGCCATACAGGTGTTTGCTATCATCAATGATGAACTTAAGGTTGAACTCTTCATCGAGGACGGGCAACTGGTTAGACCGGGTGAGATTGCGCTCTCTGTAAACGGTAGGGCTCAGTCTATACTGTCTGCCGAAAGATTGGTGTTAAACATTATGCAACGCATGAGTGGTGTGGCGACCAAGACTCACAAAATGAAATCGTTGATTGATGGGACTGGCGTAAGGTTACTTGATACGAGAAAGACCACACCAAATTTCAGGGCCTTTGAGAAATGGGCGGTAGTAATTGGTGGAGGCGAGAATCACCGATTTGCTCTATACGATATGATAATGCTAAAGGATAATCATATTGATTATTCCGGTGGCATTTCTGAAGCTGTGGCGAGGACTAAAAAATATCTGGCAAAAAATAATCTAGAGCTAAAGATTGAAGTGGAAACCAGAACACTTGCTGAGGTAGAAGAGGCGTTAAGTGCGGGGGTGGATATAATCTTACTTGATAATATGAATCTCGATGAACTAAGAAAGGCAGTTTTACTGGTGAACAATAAGTGCGCAACTGAGGCGAGTGGCGGAATAAATGAGAAAAACATAAAGCTTGTAGCCGCCACAGGGGTTGACTATATTTCTGTAGGAGCGCTTACCCATAGCTATAATAGCCTCGATATGAGCTTGAAGGCCATGATTAAAAAATAGCTCTTGCAACATATTTTATAGATTAGAATAGTTTCTGAAATAATAACTTCGATATTTGTGGCCAAATTATAATTCAGGGTGCAATAGTTGGAAAGGATATGATAGTTAAAACAAAAAAGTACAAACTAAAGACGGGTACATATATTAAGGAAGCCATGGTTAATATTTTAATCAAGCAGTGGTGGGTAAGCTTAATTGTAGTTGCCCTATGTAGCGGTTATTTCATTATACCTAATGTTTGGTGGTTCTGGGGTACTGCAATAGCTGTGGTATTGTATTTACTTTTTTGGGTTATTCAGTTTACAGGAGTAACTCAACTAGAGCAAGCTAAGATATTGTTTGAAAAACTTTCTTACGAAATTGGCTCGCAACAAGTGCTTATTAAATTATCATCAAAGCAAGGGATGCCAATTAAATGGGATCAAATAAAGTCTGCCAAGGTCGGCAAGGACAGGATCGTGCTAATCGTAAATAGTGCTCAAATGGTTTATTTGCCATTTAAGGTATTTAAAACAGAAAATGAACGGAAATTTGTGGAAACTGTTCTTAAGAGGAAAGGCTATATTAAATCATAATATTGGCCATGGAGAGGCCAAATGAAAAGGAGAACAGGAAAAATCCGGCGTTTGATATTGCAATCGTCAAAAGTAAAATTGCTAAATACTGCGCCTACCAGGAGCGGTCTCATCTCGAAGTGGAACAAAAGCTATATTCTTTTGGTATAACATCGGCGCAAGTTCAGGAAGTTTTAGCATGGTTGATTACCGAAAATTATGTTAATGAGGAAAGATATGCCATTGCTTTTGCCGGCGGGAAGTTCCGTATTAAAAAGTGGGGTAAACTTAAAATAGCAAACCGCCTGGAGCAAAAAAGGATATCTCAGTACAGTATTGACAAATCTTTATCACACATTGATAATAAAGATTATTTAGATACCATGGAGCAATTAATTAGACAAAAATGGCAAAGTACATCTGCGGGCAATGTTTACGAATTACGCAATAAGGTAGCACGCTATGTTATTGGCAAAGGCTTTGAACCTGACCAGGTTTGGGAATTAACTAGAACTATTATAGCTTAAAAACCGTTATTTTGTAGATATGAGAAGTGTGAAAGCCAGAACTAAAATAGCTGTTGCTCTTGGATTGAGCTTATGGATTTTGGGTGTTGCGGATTTATTAGCCCAGGATGATAGTTTAAGATTAAAGGAATACAACCTTGACGATAATCATGTTGCCTTACAAGGCTACGATGTGGTAAGTTATTTTATGGGAGTACCACTTAAAGGCAAGAAATCCCTAACCTACACTTATCATGGGGTAAATTATTGGTTTAATAACACAGACAATCTGGACTTATTTAAAAAGCAACCTGAAAAGTTTGAGCCTGTATATGGTGGATGGTGTGCCTATGCAATGGGTGAAACAGGAGAAAAGGTTAAAATTGATCCTAAATCCTACAAAATTATTGAAGGCAATTTGTATTTGTTTTATAACTTTTACTTTAATAACACCCTCATTGACTGGAATAAAGATGAACATAAATTAAAAGCGAATGCTGATGCCAATTGGCATAAAATTATTAATAAACCTTGAACCTTTTAAGCAAGAATTTTGTAATTACAGGTAAATTAATAGACTAATTGTAAGATATTAACCTTTTGATAAACCTAATATTTGTTCAGATCAATAATAAATCTTAACATTATAATCCTGAATAACCACTTTATCATCTATGGAGATAAAAGAAGCATGTCATAATATATTAGATCAAGTCGGTGGCATAATTGAGCAAATTTCAGATAAGGATTTTATAGCACCGGTACAAGCTTTTAATGGTGCAACCATAGGCCAACATTTTAGGCATTCTATAGAGTTTTTCCAGTGCTTAATGAAAGGTTATCAGCAGGGAGAAGTAAGCTATGATAAGCGCGAACATGATAAAGACCTGGAATCAAATAAGATTTTGGCCCTGGATGTAATTAATAGAATTAAGTTAATTATTGAACATTGTGATGTAAATAAAACCATAGGATTGCGCGTTAGTTATGACCCACAGAGCGATGATGAAGTAGCCGTATCTTCCAACATGGCAAGAGAGATAACATATAACATCGAGCATATTGTACATCATATGGCACTGGTTAAAATTGGCATTAAAGAAGTATGTCCGTATGTTGTTATGCCCCCTGAATTCGGTATAGCCGTATCTACAATAAAGTACCACAAAAGTCAGGCTGAAGGGTAGCTTTTAGCTAAATAGCTAAAGTGAAATCATCAAATAGTAGTAATTTATGGATAAAACTACGTCACTGGGAGTATTGGCCATGGTGGGTAGTATATATTCCTGTTTTCGCTTACTGGCTGTGGTGTGGTCTTAAGGCAAGGGCAATTTTCTATCTAAGCGCGGCTAACCCCGGATTTGAGTATGGCGGAATAATAGGCTCTTCTAAAAAGACTATTCTTGATAAAATTCCGGCTGAACTTGTGCCAACGGGCATATTAATAGCCCAATGCAGATTCTATTGATGATAGTATCAATTGGTATGCGGGAAGTCGGGGATTAAGTACCCAGTTGTGGTGAAGCCTGATGTCGGCGAGCGGGGCTTCAAAGTAGAGCTTATTCATAATGAAGATGAGCTGCGACTATATTTAACTGGTAATGAGGATACTCTAATTATGCAGGAGTATCTTGATTTACCGATGGAGGTAGGTGTATTCTATTATCGCTTACCAAATGAAGATAAGGGTACCGTTAGTTCAATTGTCTTGAAAGGTTTACTATCAGTTACCGGTGATGATAAACTAAGTATTCGGCAGCTGATGATGTTGAAAGAGCGGGCAAAGTTGCAAATTAACCGGCTTACTGAGGCAGGCAACATTGACCTTGACTACATTCCACGGAAAAATGAGAAGATTCTGTTAGAGCCTATAGGCAACCATAATCGGGGTACAGCCTTTTTAGATGGTAGTTACCTAATAAATCAACAATTAATAGATATAATTGATGAAATTAGTCAAAATATAGAAGGGTTCTATTATGGAAGATATGACTTGCGCTGCAAAGATGAGGATGCGTTGTATAATGGGGATATTAAGGTAATGGAGCTAAATGGTTCTGTCTCAGAGCCAGCTCATATTTACTCACCTGGATTTCCATTGCTCGAAGGTTACCGTGTCTTATATCACCACTGGCGTATTCTATACAAGATAAGCAGGATGAACCATAAAAATGGTGTGCCATATATGTCGTTCAGAACAGGGCTAGCTGCCTTTCGTAAATCAAGATTTACCAGAAAGGCCTAGTTAAGGCCGAAGCCAAACTGGAATGATGGAAACCATCCCTCTTCAGAGTATCCATATAATAATGAAAGATACATAACCCGAGCAGGAGCAACCCATAAAGCTGCTCCATAAGCCTGATGTACTTTATTAGTATCAAGATTTTCGACGGCCACACTTCCCACATCATAAAACAATTTGATACCGATTTGAGTTGGCAAAACAAAAGCGCGAATGTTAAGTAACTTAATGTTGTGGTCTGTATTATTATACCACATTCTTTCGCCGGCAAATCTGTATTTCCTAAATCCGCGTAGCTGGTCATGACCATCTAAATAATTTAACTGATAAAATTCAGGTGAGCCAAAAGTTTGAGCAAATCCTGTCCGATTTGACAGGGTTACCCTTGATGGTATTTTAAAACTATAGTAGAAGGTGAAATCAGTAGTAAAGTTGCCATATGCTTGAGCTTTACCGGAGGTACCGGCAAAATAGCCTAACGTAGTTAGCCACCGCAGTCCTCTCTCGGTTAGTATCTCCCGATTTCTTGTATCAATATCTATTGAACTATTAACCCCTGTCCATGATTTTTTGAGAAAAACACTTGTTGAATCAAGTCCATTTTCGGGGAAATTTGTAATAAATCTTTCAGCTGTAGATTCAACCTCAATCATTTGCGATGATGAGCCAAGCGTAAATGCGAAAGATTCTCCTGCGTTAAATCTTAGCTGTGCATCGATTAAAAATTCTTCGAATCTAACCCTGTAATACTCAATGCCAAGGTCTTGATCGTAAACCGATTCATCGCCCAGGCCAAAATAATTGGTAACATAATTCGGTGATCTTAATTCAGCTCTTACCACCACATCAGCCTTCCTAATTACATCAGTATATTCTCCCTCGTAACCAAAGCTATAAGAGGAAGTGGCTATGGCATTAGTAAGACCAAATTTATGACTTGATTTAAACGGATCCTTCCTAAAGCCGTGTACTTTATAATTAATGCCAGCACCAAGGAATAAGCCATCATCCTGATTGAATTTTATTGCCAGAAGCGGTATTAATTTATTATAATTAAAGGCTTCACGATTATAATCATTTACATCGGCTCTCTTTGAGGTTTTATTCTTTGTTTCCTTACCTGAGATTATTTCAGTATTCGCATGATTATCATATACTAGCCATGTTTTCTTAAGTGAGCCAACTGATGAATTATCAATAAATTTATCATCGTCATAACCACCAATAGCTCTAATTTTAGGGCCCTTAGCAACATTTCCTGAAATCTCGAAAATATCATGTCCATCAAGCCCATAGAGTCTGATTTCTTTAGTTTCTGAAGTAATAAACCTCCGTTGGAAGAGAAGTTTATTATGCTGTCCCTTCTTATCGATTTTATAAACTTTTATCAAGGTAGTATCTTCATTCAGACGTAAAACATCAAAATACTCATGCTTATTACTACCTACTATAGTAACTTCTTTCGCTAATGCCTCGTAATAAGTCATAGCATATTCATCGAGGTGATCTCTCCGGGATTTCAAATCAGCGATAATCTTATCTCCGTGGTACTGATATATTTCAGCTGGCCATAGTTTAATGGCTTTTTCAATTACATCATCGGTGAGATCAGTTTGCATTGTTGTAGCTGCCATCAGCCAATCATCTCGTTCAAGCTCAGTTAACAATAGTCGATCAAAGTTCCTTGCCATTTGACTCCATAATCCGGTTACGTTCTCTACTTCTGGGCCAAAGCCTTGAAATGCCGGTGCCGCCCAGCTGGAGCCAGCGATATATGGTATTAATCCTTCCCTAACAAAAAATACCTGATCGCGATCGCGTGGTATTGGCTGATAGTATTTGCCCTTTCCTTCATTATCGAACTGTGCCCAACGCCATTGGTCCCAATGCCTGTCCCAATCACCGAGGAAAGTATCGAGTAATCGAGCACGCAATATAGACTGTTGGTCAACTTTATTATCGTTGTCTTTTTCAAGAGCAGCCAACATATCTTCGGTCTTTATTACTTTATCAGAATTACCAAAAAATGAGGCATCTGATTGATTCTTGGCGGCATGCTCTTCAAATAGACCAAGCTTGTTCTTAAATTGCTCCCGGTAAATTCCAAAACGAGGATCATCAGGAATAAAGACAAGTTTCGGATTTGTATGGTACACATTTACTGCTTCTGACAAAGGTGGTACAACAAGGGCGGAATAGGGATTACTACCACTAATTCCTTCTTGTAATATATTTTTTACAAAATTGCTTCTAAATTGTTCTGGAATTAATCCAGAGGCATCTTTTTCAAGTAATCTAAGATCATACTCCTTGCCATCTTCTGCCTCCAGGCGCAATTTTGTGGTTTGATTACCACCACCTAATTTTACAATTTTAAGACCACCTTTTTCCTTGCCAATATCAAAAACCGGTGTTGTCACTCCTTCATACCACTCCTTTCTATATCCTTCACCAAAAAAGAAAGCTCTGGACTTATTACCTTCAAAGAAGTCACTGGCATTCATTAGTTGCGGTTCTTGCTGTAATAACGAAAAGTCGCCAATTTCTTCCGGATCAAATTCTTCTATGAAAGGGGAATCTGAAATTTGCTTTTCATAAATGACAGGTTGAGGAGTATCAGGAGACTCGAAACTAAGCCAAACCTCCCCATTGGCATAATAATCGAGGTAGCCGTAACCATGGTAATTGCCGGCAAATTGTGATGGTCTTTTTTGTTTTACAGTAGTATTTTGCTTAGAACCAGAGCCACTAACAACGTAATTTACACCATCCTTGGCGAGATGTTGTAATGCATGTTCATGACCGGCTACATGTACCAAATTTTTATGAGTAACCAATAGATCGTTAATGGTGTTAACCATGGCTTTATGCTTTATGTTTGATTGATCCTGCACACTGCCAATGGTTTGCCTGTATATTGGGAAAATGGATCCTATTATTGGTAGCGGAATCCACAATCCGGGTGACAGTTTGGTTAATGGAAATAAATGATCCTTAGCCGTAACAACACCACCGTGCATGCCCTTGGTATATATTGGGTGATGGCTGGCGATAATTACCTTTTTGTTCGTATTTCTTAGTAAAATATCATGTAATTCTATAAAGGCTTCTTCGCCGGTTTTAGAGCCACAAGATGAGGACCTACCCGGCTTCTCACCCTTTTGAAGAAAGTATTGAGTATCCAGAATAACGAGAATGACGTTTTCTGTTAAAGGGATTTCTATGGGGCCGGGGCAGCCATTTGATGGGAAAAATACATCTGCTGAGTCAAGGGCATTTTCAATATATTGCTCCTGTTCCATTATATATTGCCAGCCATTTTTACCACCCCCGTCCCAATCATGATTACCGGGAATAAAAAACACATCACCATTATATTTCTTAACAACGGCTATTTGTGAATTAATTATTGCTTCGGCCTCTGCCCTATGTTTACTGCCTTTAGTAGGCATGCCATTATTATAGATGTTGTCGCCTAAAAAGATAATTCCATTGGGTATAGACTCATCTTGTAATTTGATTTTGAGCATATCAAGGGTAGGGATTGCCTCCGGGTTTACCGGCATCGCCAATAAGATAAAGTCGGTAATCGGGGTTTTCGGAAGGTCTTTTTTGTCCAGCCGCACTAAAAACTATTGATATTAAAATTATTAAAATTAACGACAGTTTTTGCTTCATTTGGATTGCCTAAGTAGGTGGTAAAAATTAGGTTTTTTATTATCTCCTTCATTACTTATAAAAAGATCTCCGGCTGCAGAGAAGCAAATACCTTCAGGCTGCGCATAAATTTTAGCTGGCAGTTTTGTAACCGCTTTAATTTTATACTCAGGATTTAATACAACCAGTAAATTTCCAGCCGAGGCCAGAATATAGAGATCTTGTGTGAGTGGGTCAACGGCCAGGGCGGAGGGTTTGAACTTTTTTTCTTTGGTATATTTTTGTAAATCACTTTTCTTAATAATTGCCACCGGCCGCTTAGATAGTTTGTTGTCTTTTAAACTCAGACCATAAATGGCTTTTGCTTTTGTGTGATAATCACCCACACCACCATTCTCTTTACAGACAATGAGTAGTTGATTGTTTTTTGCATCATATGCCAGTCCTTCCACATCATTTTTCCATGATAATTTAGTTTCAATACGATTTATTTGTTCAGGTTTATTGATATGGAAGGAAAATATGGTCCCACTGCTGGTAATGGAATAAAAAGTATTACCAACAACTTCTACTCCTTCGAAATCCCCAGGTAACGAAAATTTTACTTTTTTTTCAATAGCACCGGTCTTGGAATTTAATAAATACATCCTCCCGGATTCGTCTTGAACGGCACCTAATTGGCCATTATACCATGTTAAGCCTGATATTTCTTTTAATTCTTTAGAAAGCTCTATTTTTATTTCTGGCTTATCCACATTAAATGGTATCTTTTTGTGGTTTATATTGATAGAAATCGATATAATTAATGTGGCAATATGAGATAGCGGTAGCAACATCGGCGCTAAATTTACAAATTTTAAGTTATACCAAATACTAACATGTAAGCAGAGTAAATCATTCCAATTATGAATAAGGAAACAGAGTTAGTAAAAAAATATCGTGCAATTGCTGAGAATATCTTAAGAAATAACATTTCGCCAAAATTGGTTTATCATACAATTGATCATACCAGGGCCGTTGTTAAAGCATTTATAGAAATTGGTAATGCTAGTGGTTTATCAGAAAAAGAGCTTGAATTAGGTGCAGTTGCAGCATGGTTTCATGATACTGGTTATACTAAAACAACGACCTTTCATGAACAGAAAAGCATAGAAATTTTTAATGAAAAAGTAAGTGACGAGGATTTTTCGCCAGAAGAAATATCAACTATCCATGATCTAATACAAGGAACCAGAATGCCACAACAGCCTACCACCATGCTGGGGAAGGTACTATGTGATGCAGACTTGCACCATCTTGGCACAGAAACATTTTTTGAACAATCTGATCTGCTGAAGAAAGAAGTTGAGAATGAAGCAGACAGAAAAATTAAAAAAGAGATGTGGAATGTTGATTCTTATTATTTCTTAAGGGATCATCAATTCTTTACGCCTTATGCTAAAAAGACTTTTGGCCCTAAAGAAGAAGAGAATCTGATTGAATTAAGAGGCAATATTAAAGAGTTTAACAAACAAGATAAGCAAATTCAGAGTTTAGAGTCAAAGCTCGTGAAACTAAATTCTAAGCTCCTGCAGAAGCCATCCCGGGGCATAGAAACGATGTTTCGCATTACATCAAGAAATCATTTACAGCTAAGTAGCATGGCCGACAGCAAGGCCAATATCATGATATCGATCAACACCATACTTATATCAATAGTAATAACTGTTGCCGGATCGAGAATAGCTGATAACGAAAATTTGTTGATGCCGGTTATATTTCTTGTTTTTGTTTGTCTAACTACAATAGTACTTGCTGTTTTGGCTACACGGCCATCAGTGAGTAAGGGCACTTTCACCAGAGACGATATTAAGAATAAAAAGACTAACCTGTTGTTTTTTGGTAATTTTCATGGTATGGACATTGAAGATTATCAATGGGGAGTTTCTGAGATGATGAAAGATGCGGACTATTTATATAGTAGTTTAACACGTGATGTGTTCTTTTTAGGTAAAGTACTGGCCAAAAAGTACCGAATGCTGCGATTCGCCTACACAACTTTTATGATAGGATTTGTTATCAGTATTCTACTGTTTCTAATTACCTACTTTATTAACTATAGCGTCCCTATCTAGTTTGTAGGGGCCATTTCCAGGGTATAAATGGTC
>PVMK01122387.1_pt1 | contig 15294 bp, 10 predicted proteins | sample 1853481 | NCBI WGS metagenome assembly PVMK01 (sample SAMN08533507, study PRJNA380276) | Marine sediment metagenome, whole genome shotgun sequencing project.
AGATTTACTTCTGCTTATGATTGTAAATCAATTTGCCATGAAAAAGACCCCCATCCTCTTAATCTGTATTGCTTTTCACCTTTTCATAAGTACCCTTTGTGTCCAGGGTCAGAATCTCGACTCATTACTAAATAATAAACGGGTAAACAATTCCGACAACATTGGTGATCTGCCCCAGCCCAAAATTGATGGACTTTTAGATGATGAGATCTGGAGTCTTGGCGAGTGGCAGGGCGATTTTACACAACAACAACCCGTGGGGGGTGTTGATCCAACAGAGGAGACCTATATCAAGGTATTGTATGATCACTCTAACTTATTTGTGGCCATTATCTGTCAGGACGATGAGCCTGACCTGATCCGTGATATTTTTGATCGCCGCGATGCACTAAGCGGTGATATGGCCGGGATCGCCATTGACAGCTATCAGGATAAACTAACAGCCTTTGAGTTTAACCTGAGTGCAGCCGGGCAGAAGATGGATCTGAAACACCTGGGTGATTACCAGTGGGATTTTAACTGGAACGCGGTGTGGGATGGAGCCACCTCGAAGAATGATACCAGCTGGGTGGCAGAGATGCGAATTCCCTTTAGCCAGATTCGTTATACCAACAGAGAAGAGCACGCATGGGGGATGCATGTGTGGCGGTGGATCGACCGCAGGCAGGAAGAGGACCAGTGGCAGTACATTCCGCTACAGGCCCCTGCTATGGTCTATCTTTTCGGTGATTTGAAGGGTGTAAAAAGCATCCGGGAATCGAGACAGGTAGAGTTTCTTCCCTATGTATTAAGCTCTATTGAAAAACAGGCGAATAGTTCTGGATACGATCCTTTAAAATTCAATGCGGGACTTGATGCCAAAGTGGGTATTAGCAGTGATTACACCCTTGACCTTACCATCAATCCGGATTTTGGTCAGGTAGAAGCCGATCCGTCGGTACTGAACCTCACCTCCTTTGAAATCTTCTATGAAGAGAAAAGACCTTTTTTCCTGGAAGGCAACGAAATTTTTGACTTTGAGCTGGATGGTGATATTCCCTATTACTCCAGGCGGATTGGCAGCGCACCCGTTTTCCCGAGCACTCTGGATGCGTATGAGATTTCGGAGATACCTCAACGAACCACCATTCTGGGTGCCGCCAAACTAACCGGTAAAAGCAGCAAAGGACTGTCTGTTGGGCTGCTTAACGGATTGACGGCAGAGGAGTATGGGGTGACCATGGATGAGACAGGTGAAGAGCAGGAGATCCAGGTGGCTCCTTTGAGCAACTATCTTTCGACACGGGTGAAGAAAGAGTTTAATGAAGGAAATACCATTGCCGGGGGTATGTTCAGCCTGGTGAACAGAATTTCTCCCGACTCAGCGGTTCATGCACTTCATCCCACTGCGGCGCTTAGCGGTGGACTGGACCTGTTGCACTACTGGGATAATAAGAATTATTTTGCAGAAGCAAAAATTGTGGCCAGCCAGTTACAGGGAAGCCAGGATGCCATTCTTAAAAAGCAACTGGGACCCATCCACCGCTTTCAACGTCCCGATGCTACATACCTGGAAATAGACAGCGCAAGGGAGCAGCTGGGTGGACATGGAGGATTGATACAGGTGGGGAAGAAGGGAGGAAAGATCAACTTTAATCTCCTGGGCCAGTATCGTTCGCCCGGACTGAACCTGAATGATATAGGTTATATTCGCCAGGCTGATTTTGTGGGGGAGCGTGGAGAGGTCTCTTACAGGATGAATGAACCGGGAGATTGGGTGAGGAACTATACCCTGGCATTGCAACAGGAAGCCCGTTGGAGTTTGGGTGGGGAAAACATCTACAACCTGATAGGAGCTAATTTTGCACTTAGAAGTAATATACTATGGAGCTACTCCCTTGGTTACGCCTACGATTTCTCTCACCTCGACATCCGCGAATTAAGAGGGGGACCTGCTCTCAGGATGGACGGGGAGCACCAAAGCAGCGCGTTTATCTCTTCGAATGGTTCAAAGGATTTGTCTGCCAAGATGGGTGCTCATGTCAACTGGTATAATGTGGATAATTCGCACCAGGAGGTGGTTTATACCGAGATCACCTGGTTGCCCATCAGGAAAATCAGGCTGAGTGCAATAGCCTCCATGAACTGGCGAAAGTACCACCAGCAGTATGTAGGGACTCTCACAGATGCAGACGAAACCATTTACCTGGTGGGCCATATTGATCAACAAACCCCCTCTCTTACCTTCAGGGCTGAGCTATTTCTAAATCCGGAACTGTCTATTCAGTATTATGGGAGCCCTTATTTTTCAGTAGGAGATTATAGTGAATTTAAGCGGGTCGCCCAGAGCAGGGAACGTGATATTGATAAGCGACTTGAAGCCCTGGATGTTACTTATGACACAGAGAGCAATAGCTACGGCTTTGATTACAATGGCACTTCATGGGATTTTGCAAATCCCGATTTCAGCTTTTCGCAGTTTCGCTCCAACCTGGTATTCAGGTGGGAATACCATCCGGGCTCCACACTCTACCTGGTATGGGCTCATGATCGCTCCGATTGGCAGGGAGCTTACAATCCAATATCGCATATTGTGGGAGATCTTTTTCAAACAGGGGGAAACAATATTTTTATGTTTAAACTGAATTTCTGGTTCTCACTATAAAGCTTCCCAAAGGATAATTTGCTACATTTAAGTTCTTCGAACATACTTTCAACTTGATAAAGCGATTACTATGCAACGCAGATCTTTTCTTAAAAGTAGTGCGGTAGCCACCGGAGCATTAGTCACTGGTGGAATGGCACATGCCTCAGCAGCTTCAGCAACAGTGCCTGCTGTCGGCAAACATGAGTTTAAATTGAAATATGCTCCTCATTTTGGCATGTTTAAACACTCTGCAGGAGAGGACCTCCTGGACCAACTCCAGTTTATGGCAGATGCAGGATTTACTGCCATGGAAGATAATGGCATGAAGGGAAGAGAGATCTCCATGCAGGAGAAAATAGCCAGTAAGATGGCCAACCTGGGAATGGAGATGGGAGTTTTTGTGGCCCATACCATCTACTGGAGCGAGCCCAGCCTGACCAGCGGTAAGCAGGACAAACTGGATCAATTTCTGAAAGAGGTTGAGGAATCGGTGGATGTGGCCAAGAGGGTGAATGCGCGCTGGATGACCGTGGTTCCTGGATTTGTTGATTTGAGAAAGGACCTGGATTTTCAAACGGCCAATGTGGTCAATGCCCTTAGACTTGCCAGCGAGATTCTGGAGCCACATAAGCTGACTATGGTACTGGAGCCCTTGAATTTCAGGGACCATCCCGGCCTGTTTCTGAATAAAATTTCACAGGGATACCAGATTTGCAGGGCAGTAAACAGTCCATCCTGTAAGATACTGGATGACCTCTATCACCAGCAAATTCATGAAGGAAACCTGATTCCAAACATCGATCTGGCATGGGATGAAATTGGATACTTCCAGATGGGCGATAATCCCGGAAGGAAAGAGCCCACCACCGGGGAGATTAACTACCTCAATGTATTCAAGCACATCCATGAAAAAGGCTATACCGGTATCATGGGGATGGAACACGGGAATTCCAAGCCCGGCAAAGAGGGCGAGCTGGCAGTTATTGAGGCCTATGCCAGGGTGGATAATTTCTAAAGAAGATCTCTGAAATAAAAAATCCGGGCTGCCATTTTTGGGTAGCCCGGATTTCTTTTATTAGATAAATTATTACATTTCCGCTGCTGATCCGGCAATGGGGCTGACTTTATCCATGTCCACCGGACCCATGGCAAGTTCTCCTTCTGGCCCAAGTTTCCATTCCGCACCCATCATCTCTTCCCAGGTTACTTTTGTACCTGTGTATGCAGCGTGCCGTCCCATAATGGCAGTCAGGTTTGACTTGGCCGTTTCTTCGGCTTCCACTATCTGGTTTCCTGTCCGAATGGCATTTACCAGGTCAATGTGCTCCTGTACATAAGGATCATTTTCAAGGTGGTCGCCATTCTCATCCTCTGGAGAAGTGTATTCATAAAGTGAATTGCCTTCGTGATCCCAAATGTTATATTGCCTGTTTCCTGTGCTCATAAATCCTTTTGTACCGGTGATGTGTTCACTCACACTGTTTGCACAATCATTTATTTGACGGCACATACTACCCATATGAACCTGCTTATCATATACAAAATCAATGCTGAAATTGTCATAACAATCACCTGTGAGCCTTCTTAGCCTGGAGCCCATACCTACCGCTTCAACGGGTGTCTTACCCATAAACCAGTTACTCACATCGATGTTATGAATGTGCTGTTCTACAATATGATCTCCTGAAAGCCAGGTCCAGTTCACCCAGTCACGGATCATATATTCCATTTCGTTCATCCCCGACTGTGGCTTCACATGCCAGAGTTTCCCCATGTTCCAGTAAACATTGGTGGCGACTATATCTCCCATCATGCCAGCATTTAGCCGGGCCAGCATATTCTGGTAGGACCACTGGTGGCGCCGCTGTGTGCCGGTAACTACACACAAACCGGCAGCTTCAGCCTGCTTGGATGCAGCCATAATGGACCGTGCACCTGCCGGATCAACTGCCACAGGCTTCTCCATAAACACATGCTTCCTTGCTTCCACACAAGCCTGGAAATGCTCAGGCCGGAAGTAGGGTGGAGTGGCCAGGATGACGATATCCACATCTGATTCGATGACCCTTTTAAACGCATCAAATCCAGTGAAACACATTGAATCGTCCAATTCAACATTTTTCTTTTCCTTTAGTTCGCTACGAAATTTATCGAGCCTGTCCTGAAACACATCGCCTGCAGCTACAATATTGAGATTAGGACCTGCATCCAGGTGATCGATAGCCGCACCAGTTCCACGTCCACCACAACCAATCACACCTGCCTTCAGTGGTTCTCCGTCAGGAGCGGTAGCAAGGAATGATGGTTCCACAATCTCAGAGGTAGCGGCCTCCTCAGGTGAACAAGATCTGATTAGCTGACTTGCGCCAATGGCACCGATAGCGCCAATGGCTGCGGTGTTCTCTAAAAATCTTCTTCTACTTGTTTTGTTAGTTGGTTTCATATTGTTTGGTCTTTTGGAAATAAGTTAGATAAGTTACGCATTATTCATTAACAGAAGGTTCATTATATTCACAGACTACCCGGAAGCCCACATGAAAACAGTCGGAATACCACCAGACGCTTTTAGGAATTTGAGGATCAGTCTTCAACCAGGGTCCTGATTTAGTGAAGTCTCTGAAAGCACACCGAACCTGATCTGCTTCATCCTTATAGGAACCACCCCTGATCACATGTTCTTCACCGGATGCAGGACCAGTTGGATTGGATAGGATACCATCCGGATATTGGGAGAAGGCATCAGCCGCATACCAGTCAGCGCAGAACTCAGCCACATTTCCCAGCATATTGACCAGTCCAAATGGATTTTCAAATATCTCCTCGGGATGAACAGATCTGGCCATACTATTTTCATCATAGTTGATAAAGCTATTAATCCCACTCGTATCAATACCGAAAAGTTTGTTCCTAATCCCTCTCTTCACATATCGCTTTGGATCTCCCTCAAAAAAATAGGGTGTGGAGAACCCTCCGCGTGCAGCATACTCCCATTCGGCTTCTGTTGGAAGCCTGTAAGTTTTTCCTGTGATTTCAGATAACCACTGACAATAGACTTCAGCTGCTTGATGAGTCATTGACATGGCAGGCATTTTCCCTTTCCCCCACCCCTGGTCTGGGGCTCCATAAGGAGGAGTGGGCCCCGATATGGCATCAACATCTCCCTTATCTACATTGAGGTAGGTATCTGTGGTTTTCCCCTGTGCACCGGTCTGCTTAAAGAAGGCCAGGTACTCATTCCATGAAACCTCGATTTTTGCCATAAAGAAGGGATCAACCTTCACTTCCCTTACCGGTCCCTCATCTATATCACGGAAGGGTTCATCTTCGGGATCAACCTTCACTTCCCTTACCGGTCCCTCATCTATATCACGGAAGGGTTCATCTTCGGGACTCCCCATCTGGAAAGAGCCTCCGGGAATGGCCACCATATCAAAACTAATGGCAGACCCCACAATATTCTCGGTAAAATCATTGAAACCATCCATCACACCTGGCTCTGTATATATTTCAGTTTCAACTGTTTCAGTGAGGCCAAAACTGGTGTTTTTTGCATGCAGCCTGTCTGGATCATAGTGGCCTACGGTGATGTGACAGTTGATACAATGCAGTTCGCCTGCATGCTGCTCATAGTAAAGATGTGCCTCACGACCCTCCTTGGTTAATCCCAGCGGGTAGTTGTTCTGGTGACAGTGTATGCAGGAGACCTCAAAGGCATGCCCCTTGGCATATTCAATCTGTGATTTTTCTTCCCAGTTGAAGCTTGCAGAATCCCTAAACGTATTGGACCATAAGTCGCGAATACCGGTCTTTGCCTTTTCGAACAGGTACCCTTCGCCATGAGGAGGTAGGTGACAATCTACACAATGTACCTTGATGCCCCGGGGATTGTCCACATGGGTGGAGCGTTTCCAACTTTGGGTCGAATGCGGATGAACGTGGCAGGATGCGCAATATTCATCGGTGGAAGTTTTCACTACCGCTTTGTTACCCAGGAAGATGAGCAGGGCTGTAATAAGCATTCCGGACAGGAACAACCATCTGCCCGCTTTATTTCTTTTCCGTCTCATAATCAGCAAGGTTAAAGAAAGTGATTTTTGTCCTCAGTTTCAAGTAAGATGTATCCGGTACACTTATTTAAACAGATTCTAATGTTTGGACTTATAGCCTTAGTGTGAAACTCTAACAACTTATTGTGCGTATAATTGCATTGGAATTCAACTGTTATCAGCTTTTCTTTGTTGCAAAAGCCAGGCTCCAATTAAGACTTTCAGTTATTTATTCTATTGCCAGAATTATTGTAATCAATGATTATATGAAACCTATGCGCCCTACTGTAATACTCAATCAACTCTCTAAAGAAGACCAGAAATTTCTATATGCACTTGTTGAAAAAGGTGGCCCGGAGCCAGGTGAATACACAGAGTTTACTGCCATTATTAACAATCTGGAGGATTCTGAACTTGAATATTTCAGAGATGCTATCAAGGAGTCGCTCAACGAGAATACGCTGATTGGACATGGATATGTGAAACCCTTTGGCTATCCCGGCGATTTTAATATTATTCATAACATTTACAGGTTGTACGTCAATCCAGATGAGAAATATTCCAACTGGGACAGGTTTTTCCAAAACCAGGCAGGGGCTCATGCGGTACGTAACCGAAAGGACTATTTTCTTCAGCGCTGTGCTGAAGTAGAGAAACTGGAAGGAGATGAGAAACGGATCCTGATCCTTGGATCGGGACCGGCAACGGATGTAAATGAATATCTGAAAAACAATCCTGACAGTAAATTCAAGTTTGACCTGGTTGATTTTGATCAGAATGCAATCAGTTTTGCAAAAAGCCAGAATATGGATTTCAGTGATTCCATTGAATATTTTAAAATCAACGTACTCCGGTTTAAACCTTATCATTGGTACAACCTTATCTGGAGTGCGGGTCTTTTTGATTATTTCAAGGACAAGCATTTTGTCTATATGATTGGCAAATACTATAAATACCTTGTTAACGGTGGTGAATTTATCATTGGTAACTTTTCTCATAGCAATCCTACCAAGCGTTTGATGGAGGTATTGTCTGACTGGTACCTGGTCCACAGGTCCAAGCACGACCTGATTCGAATGGCTATAGAAGCAAACGCCAGCGAGGAACAGGTTGAAGTGGATATGGAAGAGTTGGGTGTAGATCTGGTTTGACGAATTAAAGCAGCCTGATATGCTGAATATCAAATCCTTATTTAAAGGCAATATTCTTGGGATGCCAACTACCGGTCGGGATGACTGGAAGTTGAATCGAATAACACTGGCTTTTACAGGTGAGATCAGCCAATATGAAAAAGCATTTCGGGAAGATTACTTTGCTCACTCCCTGAATCCCATGCGATTCTCACTGGTGCTTTCTGTCTTTTTCTTCGGGATCTTTGCTTTTCTGGATGCTCTTTTGCTGCCCGAACTGAAGAATATGTTCTGGTTCATAAGGTTCGGGATAATATCTCCCATACTAACAGGGGTGATTTTATTTTCCTTTTTTCCTGCTTTCAAGAAATATATGCAACCGGTGCTGGCAGCCCTAATGTATCTCACGGGTCTGGCTATCATAATCATGACCATTTTCGCGGCAAATGTGGCAGGGAATTATACTTATTATGCCGGTTTGTTCCTGATTTTCATTATTGGCTATACCTTTATTAGGGCACGCTTTATCTATGCAACTGCTGTGGGCTGGTCCATTGTTGCCACCTACGAAGTGGCGGCCATCTGGATCGCAGATACCCCGATTGAGATTCTGATCAATAACAATTTCTTTTTTATCAGTGCCAATGTCATTGGTATGTTTATCAGCTACTTCATGGAGCAGTCGGTTCGAAAGAATTTCTATATGAGAATCCTGCTGGAGAAAGAACAGGAGAAGGTTCAGACTGCCAATAATGCCTTGGAAAAACGAGTCCAGGACAGGACCCAGCAGCTTACCCTTGCCAACAAGGATCTTAAAAAAGAGATTGAGATCCGGAAGCGTCATGAAAAGGAGAAAACCCAATTGGAAGGCCAGATGATCCAACTGCAGAAGATGGAAACCATTGGTACACTTGCCGGGGGAATTGCCCATGATTTTAACAACATCCTTACCCCCATCCTGGGGTATACCGAAATGGCTCTTGAGGAATTATCGGATGAGAGTACTCTCAGGTATGATTTAGAACAAATCAATAGTGCTGCAACCAGGGGAAAAGACCTTGTACAGCAGATCCTGACCTTTAGTCGTCAGGTCGACTTTGATAAGAAACCCTTGAGACTGGATCTTGTAGTGACGGAAGTGCTGAAGCTGATGAGAGCCTCTTTCCCATCCAACATTGAAATAAAGCAGGAGCTTGATAAGGAATGCGGAACTGTATTGGCCGACTCTACCCAGATGCACCAGATCATTATGAACCTCTGTACCAATGCCTATCATGCCATGATGGGCAGTGGAGGGGTACTCACAGTTCGCCTGGATAAAAAGAAGTTGGGCATGAAGCAGTTTAATGGTTCTGCAAAGATGCAGAAGGGAACTTATATACGGTTGAACATTTCCGATACAGGTCATGGGATGGACAAACAGACCGTTGAGAGGATATTTGAACCCTTCTTTACCAAAAAGGAAGTGGGTTCCGGTTCCGGTTTAGGATTATCGGTGGTACATGGAATTGTAAGCAATAACAATGGAACTATCGTTGTGGAAAGCGAGCCTGATGAAGGATTTTCCTTTATCATTTATCTGCCCCAGCACTCCGAGACCTATGTAGATGAACAGGAAACCCAGCAGGAGTTAAAAAAGGGAAAAGGAAGTATCCTCTTTGTTGATGATGAAAAGGAAATTACATTTATGGGCAAAAGAATGTTGGAGAGTCTGGGTTATACAGTAGATATAAAAACCGATAGCGAGGAAGCCCTAAAGGCCTTTAAAAATGACCCCTACAAATATGATCTGCTTGTTACCGACCAGGCAATGCCAAAGTTAATGGGAACAGAATTGATCGGGGAGCTCAAACAGATCAGACCTGAACTTAAAACCATAATTATTACTGGCTACCAGGAATCCATACCAGCCAGTACAATAAAACAGTTTGGAATTGCCGATATTATATCAAAACCACTGATATTGAGCGAATTCAGTTTACTAATAGGAAAAGTGCTTAATCAGGATATTAAAAAAGCTTCATAATGCAAAGAATTCTAGTCATAGATGACGATCATCACATCTTATTGATGATTAAGAAAATGTTAGAGAGAGCGGGATTCGAAGTGGATCTGGCTTCAAATGGTGATGAAGGGTTGGAGTTATTTAAAAAGTTGTCAGTTGATCTGGTGATAACCGATATTATTATGCCTGAAAAAGAGGGACTGGAGACTATTAGAGAGATGAAGAGGTTGCGTTCGGACATAAAAATAATCGCTATGTCCGGAGGAGGAAAAGTATCGTCCGATAACTACCTCAACACAGCCAAAATATTCGGGGCCATGAAAATACTGACTAAACCATTTATGCACAAGCAGATGGTTTCAGCTGTACAGGAACTGCTGGAAATACCTTCCAATGACAACTCTTTCAATGGAGAAGACCTGTATGAGGATGGATTAGAACAGGAGAAGGGCAGCTAAGAGGGTGGTGACAATCACCAGGATTCGGTAGAACTTTTCTGGCAGAAGACGAACCAGCCAGATTCCAAAAAAAGCTCCTGCTGCTATAGCGGGAATTACCAGAACATCCAGAATAAATGAACTCATAGTGATGGTTTTCCACGACCAGACATGCAAGGGCATTTTGCTTAGATTTACGATGAAGAAAAACCAGGCTCCTGTTCCGATATAGATGTTCTTGGGTAATCTCATGGAGAGCAGATAAAGGGCCATGACTGGGCCGGCGGCATTCCCGATCATGGTTGAAAAACCACCAAGTAGTCCGAGTCCCCCTGCAAACCATCTTGACTTGGGAATTTTGATTTTATCGGCCCTGATATCCCGCCATATCAAGATGGCAATACCCCCGATAATTAAAGCTGCAAGAAGTCTGTTAAAGGTCTGATCTGAAATGGACTTTCCTACCAGCGTTGCCAGAATAATACCGGCAAATGCCCATGGAAGCAAACGGAGAATGTGCTTCCACTGCGCATGTCGGTTGTACCAGGTGACCGCAAAAACATCTGCAAAAATCAGAATGGGCAGCAGGAGGCCCACCGAGGAACGACCCCCGAATGCATTTGCGAGCAGGGGGACCACCATAAGACCCACTCCCGATATGCCAGTCTTGGACATTCCGATAAGCAGACCGCTGATCCCCAGTAGTATCCACTGTAAAGAGCTCAGCTCATATGATGAAATCAGGTCGGCCAGAGTATGTCTTCTTATTTAAACCTTAATAAAAATCTTCTTCCTGTAAAGGATCAGAGCAGGTACAAAGATGATGAGCATGTATATTATGGCATAGAGCATGGAGGCAAGCTCAGCTGCGAAGCCCACCGATGTCATTCCACTCATAAACCATTCGTTCAGTGACGATCCTCCTATCCTGAGTCCATAGAAAACTACAGTTAGCATGCCTGCCAGCACATAGGAAGTAATGGCATTGGCCCCATAGACCACTCCCAGGAAGGTCCACTTTTTATAACCCCACATATCAACTATCAGAATGCAGGTGGCCAGAGCCAATGTTCCCAGACCCGACGTGTAGAGTACATATGAACTGGTCCAGATATTTTTATTAATCGGGAAAAACCAATTCCAGAGACCACCAGCCAGGAACATAGAGAATCCTACAAAATAGAGCCAAACCAGCCTTTTATTCTCATCTTTTACACTGAGGTAGAGCCGGCCAATGAGCATTCCAATTATTCCTGAAACAATAGCAGGGAAGGTGCTGAGAATTCCTTCAGGATCCCAGGTCCCTTGCCACATGTATCCAGGAAGAATCAGGGTATCCAGGTGACAGGCCCAGTTCATGCCTGCAACGGACAGGTCAGGCTTCCCAATGCCAGGCATTGGAATATACGCCACGATTATGTAGTAAAGGACTAATATAATGGCCCCGATCTTAATTTGTTGTTTCCAGTTTGTGTTGAGGAATAAGAGCGCGCAAGCCAGGAACACAATAGCAATACGGGGAAGAACGCCTACCCATCTCATATTTCCAAATTCAAACTGGGGGAAAAGCCAGAGGAAGAGCCCCAGCAGGTATATGTTCAACGACCGGATCAGAATCTTTTTATAGAGACTTTTTTTCGGTGCACCGGCATCCAGACGTTTGGAGTAGGCCAGCGCGATGGAAACTCCGATAATAAATAAGAAAAATGGAAAGATCAGGTCAGTGATGGTACAGCCATTCCAATCTGCATGTAAGAGCGGACGGTATACGCTACTCCAGCTACCGGGATCGTTTACAATTACCATAGCAGCAATGGTAAATCCCCGGAGGGCATCCAGTGAGACAAGTCTTTTCGTTTTGGCTGGAGCGGAATCAGACATAGCAGGTATTATTGAAGGTTTTTGTAGTTTTGTTGCTGTACTAAACTACAAAGAAAAGCAGAATAAAAAATCACATCCCCATGAAAAGATCATTCCTATTTCTTCTTGTTCCCATCTTTATCCTATCATGCAATCAGATGAATCAATCTAATACTACAGATGACAGTGCTATTTCCCTGACCTGGAGGTTCCTGAGGAACAATGCTGTTGATGGCAATTATAGTGCAGCATTTGTTCTGGAGAACCAGGGCGAAACAGCTTTGACAGACAAGGGATGGACCATCTATTACAATCATGAGGGGCTGGGTGTTGTGGGTGAATCGGTGACCGGGAACGTAAGCCTTGAGCATATTAACGGGGGTCTTATGAAGATAATCCCCCTGGAAGGATTCAGCCTTGAACCAGGAGCTTCGGTTGAAATTGCATATCGCAATCCCGGTTCGCTGATCTTGAAAACAGAAGCACCACAGCATCCCTATATGGTATATGGAGACGCTGAAGCAGGAAATGTTGAAACTGTGGCCAAGGTCAATTACACCATCCTGCCATTTCCTTCCCTGGAAAAATTCCACCATTCAGATTTGGGAATTAAAGTACCCGATGCAGCATGGGTTTATGAACTAAATAACAAGACTTCTCTGATGAAGCCGAAAGAATTGGGTTTGGTTCTTCCCAGCCCAATGAAGGAGATATATTCCAGTGAGACTATAAGCTTGAATAAAGATGTACTGATTTATTACCAGGAAGGATTGGATAAGGAGGCCAGCTACCTATCCAAAATGATGGAGCAGGTGAGCGGTTCGGCTCCGGAGATTCAACAGGGAAGCACTGGAGGTCCTGGAATAATTACGCTGGTAACCGATAAACGCAAGGTAAGTGGCCCTGAAGCCTACCAGCTTACTGTCAGTAAAGAAACTGGAATCACCATTACAGGAATTGAGGCAGCAGGAGTGTTTTATGGGATCCAGACTTTTCTGTCACTACTTCCAATTCAGGCCTGGGCCGGTCAGGATTCCAGACTGGAGGTGAAGACCATATATATTGAAGATCGGCCAGCATTTGAATACAGGGGCTTTCACCTGGATATCGCCAGGAACTTCATTGAGCCCGGAGCTATCAAGAAATTGATTAAAGCAATGTCTTACTATAAGCTGAACAAATTGCATTTGCATATGACTGATGATGAAGGGTGGAGACTGGAGATTCCATCCCTGCCCGAATTAACCGATGTGGGTGCCCACAGAGGGCACACGGTGGATGATCGGGATCACTTGATTCCAGCCTATGGTTCAGGACCTGATCCCAGTCCGGAAAGCAGTCATGGTAGCGGATACCTCTCCCGTGAGGCCTTTATTGAACTTCTGAAGTTTGCTGATGCTCATCATGTGGAGGTGATTCCTGAAATCAACTTTCCTGGCCATGCCCGTGCTGCCATCTATGCCATGGAGTCGAGATATGACCGCTTGATGAAAGAAGGCAAGCGGGAGGAAGCTGAAATGTACAGGCTTATCGATCCCGATGATGCATCCATTTACAATTCCGCACAGAATTTTAACGACAATGTCATCTGCGTTTGTACAGAAGGCCCCTACCGGCTCTTTGAAACTGTAGTTGATGAGGTAATTGAAATGTACAAGGAAGCGGGTCTCACTCTGAAGATTCTGCATACTGGTGGAGACGAAGTCCCCCGTGGGGTTTGGGAAGGCTCACCACTTTGCCAGACCTTTCTGAATGAGCATCCCGAAATTGGCAACTTTGAAAACCTTCAGGCCTACTGCGGAAGCAGGTTCTTCGAGATTCTCGAAAAGAAAGATCTGGTTATGGCAGGATGGGAGGAGATTGTGATGAAAAAGGACGATGAGGGGAAGTGGATTCCCAACCCCGAGTTTGTTGGAAAGGATATGCTTCCCTATGTCTGGAACAGTATTTATGAGAACCTGGACCTGGGCAACAGGCTGGCCAATGCAGGTTTCCCTGTGATCCTTTGCAATGTGAATAATTTTTATTTTGATCTGGCCTATACACATCACCCGGCAGAACGGGGCCAATACTGGGGTGGTTTTGTAAATACACGCAGTTCCTTCGACTTTATTCCCTTTGATGTATTCAAAAGCACCCTTGCCGACAAGTGGGGCAATCCTTACGATCCTCTTACGGATTTTGTAGGGATGAAACGATTAAGTGTGGAGGCTTATACGCGGGTTCTTGGACTACAGGCTGAGCTATGGAGCGAAACGATTAAAGGGGGTACCATGGCAGAGTATTATTATCTGCCAAAACTTATTGGATTTGCAGAGCGTGCCTGGGTGGGGCAGGCTTCATGGGGAGCAATCGGAGACCAGGAGAAGAGGGTGGCAGCCATGGACCTGGACTGGAACCGCTTTGCCAATATAGTGGGTCAGCGTGAAATGCCTCGACTCGATTACCTCCATGGAGGATTCAACTACAGGCTTCCTCCTCCCGGAGCAGTAATTAAAGAGGGCATGCTTCATGCAAATATTGATTTTCCCGGACTGACCATCAGGTATACAACTGATGGATCCGAACCAGAAACGGACTCACCTCTCTATTCAGGTCCGGTTGAGGTAAGCGGAAAGGTCATGCTAAGGTCATTTGATACCCGTGGTCGTGGCAGCAGGATTTCTGTGGTGGAATAGGAGTGTAGCCTATTTTCTGAACTTATCACTCAATCCAATCCCTTCCTGGATCATTGGGATGATTCGCTCGAGACGTTGTTGCCGGGTTTCTTCCCGTTTGACAGATCCAATAAGTTCGGCAAATTCCCTTTTTTTGGAAAGGGTGAGTGCGTCAAAGCTATCTTTTAAAGCAGGATTCTGACGGAATGCGTTCTCAAGTTCCACTGGAATATACTCTTCAACGCTTCTTACCTTTTTCATACCCAGGATTGAAAGTTAATATGCTGCAAATGTCTTACCTGCAAATTTAACAGCTTTAACAGCTTCAACAAGTTGAATCAGGAGGGCTTAGGTATTTAAGAGATTCCATTGGATTGCTGTTGGCGGCTCTGAAGCTTTGAATTCATATATTTGAATCAGAATATAAGAAGCAATGAAAATACTAATACTATGTACCGGGAACAGCTGCAGAAGCCAGATGGCAGAAGGATTTTTTAGGTCTTTTTCTACAGAGATAGAGGTGTTTAGTGCAG
>PVMK01148436.1_pt1 | contig 15293 bp, 10 predicted proteins | sample 1853481 | NCBI WGS metagenome assembly PVMK01 (sample SAMN08533507, study PRJNA380276) | Marine sediment metagenome, whole genome shotgun sequencing project.
GGCACTACCGCCACAGGATTCCAGGCAATCTACCAGCTGAACCAGCACGCCGACAGGCATGACTATATCGTGGTCTACCCACAGGGCTCCCATTTCATGGGTGCTTTTGGAACAGATCCCAATGCAGAGAAGTTCCTGATAACGACCTGGAATGACCAGGTCTCTAATTTCACCCCATCACCCGCCGGCGGCCCACATTGCACCGAGAATCGCCTCAAGTACCCCTGTCCCCCAGAATGCGGCAGCTGCAATCACTGCGCCTGGGTCTCCTGCCATGACGATTTCGGCTTCCTCACCCGGGTAATGGACGCGGTTCAGGCGGACTATGCCACCGACACTGACCGTCTCTACCTGCTGGGCAACAGCAATGGCGGCACCATGGCCATGCGCCTGGCCTGTGACATGCCGGCGCGCTTTGCCGCGGTTGCCGTCATCACTATCCAGATGCCGCCGGGTTATGAATGTGCACCTGAACGGAGCCTGCCCCTGCTGCACCTGTACGGAGGAAAGGACGATACCGTCGGTCACGATGGCACCGCCACGACTGATGGCTGGATCTTCGTATCAGCTGCCGACACCGCGAAAAAGTGGGCGCAAGGCCTGGGCTGCACTGACGATGCCTCTGCGTGGAACAGCGCTGTCGGCGATGCCAATGGTCTGCAGTGCAAGAGCTACAGTGAATGCCGTGTTCCCGGGCACAAAGTATTGAGTTGCATGGACCCGGAGGCAAGCCACGAGTGGCAGGGACAGCGGCTTACAGAGATTCCCGCAGACTGTGTCGGCCCGGAGCAGCAATCTTCACTGCCCGGTCAACCCGCCTGCCCCACCCCCGATACGCAGGCACAGCAGTGGGGCATGGATTTCGTATGGCAGTTCCTCAACCAATACCGTCGAGCCGAAAAGCCCTAGTCGATATTCACCACCACACAGCCACCAAAACCACCCTGCTCAAGCAGCTCATGGGATTTATCCATCTGCTCGAAGGGCAGGCTGTGGGCTATGGGATGCACCTTGGCACCCCCGGTGCAAGCCAGTACCGCGTCGCCCCAGTCAGCAGCGCAAATGATATTTATGGCAGAACAAGTGAATTTTATTCAATCGACTATCGCCAAAACTGCCTAAAGCGGAGTAGTATTTGCAATCCGTGCCATAGATATTCTCAACTGCCAGCGACTGACGACATGACCGATTATAAACAGAAAAGACGTCTTCCCTCGCTTAATGCCCTACGCGCATTTGAAGTGGCCGCTCGGCACATGAGCTTCAAGGCGGCAGCGGATGAACTGAATGTATCCCAGTCGGCGGTGAGCCACCAGGTCAAGGCGCTGGAGGACATGCTGGGCATTGCGCTTTTCGTCCGCAAGACGCGCGCTGTGGAACTCACCCGCAAGGGCAAACTGTATTACCCGATCCTGCGCAACGCCTTCGATACCATCGCCGAGGGCACCCACATGATCCTCGAAGACAACTCGGTGGACGTGCTGACCATACAGGTCTATTCCACGTTTACCATTCGCTGGTTATTACCGCGACTGGCGCGGTTTCAGGACGTACACAGGGAGATACAAATTCGCCTGCACACTTCCCAGCTTGACGTGAACTTCGAGCAGAGTGATGTGGATGCTGCGATCATGATAGGCCGCGCCACCAGCGACGGCCTGTGCCACGACTATCTGTTCGAGGCCGAACTGTCACCCGTATGCAGTCCTGCTTACCTGGAAAAGAAAGGCCCGGTCAATTCCCCCGCTGAACTGATCCATCATCCCCTGTTGCAGGTCTACCCCTCGTCACAGGACTGGCATGCGTGGCTGGCGGCGAACGACTGCACTCAGGTCAACCCGGACACCGGGCAGCAATTGGAAAGCTACGATGTTGCCCTGACCAGTGCAGTACAGGGGATGGGAATCGCGCTGGGACAACAGCCCTACATTGCGCAAGACCTGCAAAACGGCAACCTGGTTGAGTTGTTCCCCGAGCGGCGCGTGAGAAACCCGAAGAACTGGAACCTAGCTTACCGCAATTACAAACGCGGCCAGCCCAAGCTCGAGGTGTTCCGGGACTGGCTGTTGGGGGAGGTACAGGCCGATGACAGTCTGGTGTGGGCGTAGGTCCTACGAGGAAGGGGCCGGCGCCTCCGGATAGCGATCCAGCACGGGACCCAGTGCCTTTCGCAAGGGGTCCAGCCATTCACTGAAGGGCTGCCACTGTCCCATGCCGCTGCGGTAGATGGGCTGTCGCACCTGCTCCGAACTGGCGGTGCGCACGGTTCGCTCGGTCTGGTGAAAAGCCAGGCAGGAGTCCTCGAAAGGCAGGTCACAGTAGTCGAGTAAGCGGCGCACCTGGTTTTCCGTATCGCTCACCATATCCTCATACTGCACGCGCAGCACACGCCCCGGCAACACCGCATCCCAGTGATCCATGATGTCGACATAGTCCCGGTAGTAATTGCCGATACGCTGCTGGCTGTAGGTAAAACCCTGTCCCGAGGCAAACAGTTGTTTGTAACCGCTGAAGCAGCAGTCCATCGGATCCCGCCGGGCATCGATGATTTTGGCGTTGGGCAGGATCAGGTGAATCAGGCCCACGTGGCTGAAGTTGTTGGGCATCTTGTCGATAAAACGCGGCTTGTCTGTGACACGCTGGACTGCAGTGCTGTCGATGTACCCCTGCCCCATTTCCGCAAACCTGTCAGCGTTCATTGTGGCCAATGCCCCGGGATACCGTGAAACGTCGCTGCGACGCTTCTTGCCGGCGATCCCACGCGCCAAGGCGATAATATCTGCCAGTTCGGCGGTGCCCTCCACTTGTGAATGACTGGCCAGGATTTGTTCCACCAGGGTTGAACCGGCCCGTGGCAGTCCGAGGACAAATACCGGATCGGCAGCGGCACAGCCTATCCCCCTGTGCGCGGCAAAAATCTCCGCTGTAAAAAAATCGATGAGTTGACGAGTATCACGGTGAAAGCCCTCCTGGTCCCAGGGTACTCCCTTGCCACGTACTTGGTTGCCCTTGGCGTAGGCCATCATCGCGGCTTTGTATTCCTGGCGATCCTCCCGCGCCTTGCCCAGGGCGAACAGCAGGTGATAGTAGTCCCGGTATTCGCAGGACTCATCCCTGACGATATCCTCCATGCCGCTGATCTGCTCTTCGCTGAACCCGTAAGTCTTGAGGTTGGCCAGGCTCCAATAGGCCTCACCCGCACCACTGCCCAGCTCGATACACTTTTCATAGGCGGCAATGCACTCATCCACCCGACCCACCGCGCGCAGGGCATGTCCGTAACTGAGATATGCCTGCCGCTGCCCGGGATCGAGCTCGATAACAGACTCGAACAGAGCGATGGCCTGATCGTGCTCATTGATCTCTACCAGGTTGGCGGCTTTGAGGATAAGCCACGCCTGGTTCTGCGCATCGATTGCCAGCAGGTGATCGAGTTGCGCCAGCGCCTCGTCGTAACGGTGTCGTTTATACAGCACATTGGCGAAGGCGTAACGGGCGGCGTGATAGTCCGGGGCCAGTTCCACACAGCGCTGCAACAGGTTGTGGGCATCCTGCAGGGCACCCAGTGTCATTCCCAATTCACCGAGCATACGTATCGCATTGACGTCCGTGGGATGCGACTTGATAAATTCACGCAGGATGGGTTCGGCTTTGGCCAGCTTGCCCTGGGCTATAAAGTCTGCGGCCGTAGTCAGTTCCGCAGGGAAATTGGCCCCGGCGGGGATTCGCTGGCGAACGACGGCCCGGGATTCTTGCTCACTGCTCATCTACTGAACCGGTAAATTGCTAAAAAGCGTAGCATAACACGGCGGAGTTACTCTATAAGACGGCGCCAGCGGGACGAACCGCATGGCGCCGTAAATGCAGGATGTGGCGGAATCAGTCGAAGTTCATACCGAAACTGATACCCACGGTTAGTGGCTGGTTCACCGTCACCAGGCGCTGAATATCGTCATTGTTGATATACAGGTCAGCGACTTCATCAGTCAGGTTGGTGCCGAACAATTTGGCATGCCAGCCGTCACCTTCGACCTGGAAGGTTGCGTTAAGTAATCCGTAGTCGTCCATTTTCTCCCGATCGTCCAGGAATATATTGTTGTACATTTCATCGGTGTAGACGTAGTTCACCTGGAAATGGGAGGCCAACTGGCCTATATCGAACGAATAACGTGCGGTAACCGTGTACTTGTTGTCAGGGGTAAAAGGCAAGTCCTGGCCGTCGATGGCGTCGGGCACATCACCGGTTCCGGCGAAATAATCATCCGTCATTTCCGCCTCGTTGTAGGCATAGGCCAGACTTAACTCCAGATTTTGTGTCGCGAGAAAGGTTGTATCCAACTCGAAGCCTTTGCTTTCGGATGACCCCACATTATCCACCAGGCCCAGCAGGGAGATATCCCTGTTGAAGAAGCCCAGCTGCATATCATCCCATTCCATGTAGTAGACAGCGCCATTCAAGCGCCACCGACCATCCAGCAGCGTGGTCTTCCAGCCGAACTCATAGCTGTCTACGAAGTCCGGGTCGTAGGTTTCACCAACTCCCGGAGCCCGGTTGGCGCCGCCCGGACGGTATCCCTCCGCATACGTGACATAGAGCATCACGTCTTCGGTCAGATCATAGGCGAGATTGAACTTCCACGTATCATCGTCACCATCGAATTTGGTGTCCACATTATCCGGGGGCCGCGTAGGGCTGAAGCCAAAGCAACAGGTGGGCCAGAAGACAGTCCCTACAAAACCCTGGAGGGTGGTTTCATCGTCAAACCAGCGGTAACCCACAGTGCCCGAGAGTTTGTCGGTGATATCGTAGGTAATCTCACCAAAAAACGAAACCTCCTCATCCTCACGTTTCTGGTCTGTCTGGAAGTAAAGGTCATCCTGTACCGCAGCACCCGGGTTGATAGGTGGCACACTCCACTGTCGGTCAAACTCGGTTTCCACGTCCGAGTAGAAGCCGCCGACAATCCAGTGCAGGCGTTCGCCCGAGTTGGACGCCAGTCGTAACTCATGGCTCTGGTACGTAGTGTCACTGTGGTGATTGTTCTGGATACTGGGGTCCACACAAGGCCCGAAATAGGATACATAGCAGGTATAATAAGGCTCGACAAAGCCATCGATTGAGTAGTGCGAATAATCGTTGTAGCTATCGAAGTCCCTGTCCAGGTAGCCGCCGGCATAGGTCAAGTCGGCAAAGCCCAGGTCGCCCTCGACAGTCAGCGCCAGCTGGTACCATTCGTCTTCCTGGCTGTCCTCAAAGAAACGCCCAACCTCGAAATCGTCCAGTCCGACCGGATCGTGATCCCAGACACCGTCCGCGTCAGAGTCCTGGTACATACCACTGACAGTGGTGGTCCAGCTGTCATTGAGATCCACTCGCAGGGCGGCCCGCATTCCCTTGGTTTTATTTTCGTTGAAGTCGTCCTTGATGTACTTTTCGTTGGTTCGGGTAATGCCGCTCAATGGGTAAGTGATAGTGTCAGCTACTGAGTCGATATAGCCGCCATCATCGTCATACCAGGCCACCAGACGCAGCGCCGCATTATCGGACAGCGGTATATTGACGAAGCCTTCCGCCATATAGCTCTCATCGCCGTCTGAAATAGTCTCTGCCGTCAGGTCGAAGCCGCTGGAAAAGCCGCTGGGGTCAGGCTGGTTGGTAATAATGCGCAGGTTACCCGCCTGGGAGGCGGCGCCGTACAGGGTACCCTGGGGGCCCATCAACACCTCAATACGGTTCACATCGTAAATATGCAGGTCCAGGTTAAATCCGACAGCGGTCACCGGCTGTTCGTCGAGATAGATCGCTACCGAAGGGCCCTGCAGGGACTGGTTGATATTGCCGCCATCGGAGACTCCGCGCATAAATATCTGGCCCTGGCCGGGCCTGCGCTGGTTGAATGATATAGATGGCACTTGCATCACATAGTCTTCAAAACCGCTGATATTCAGGCTCGTCAACGCATCCTCGTTCAGTGCTGCGATGCTGATGGGCACATCCTGCATGCTCTCTGTACGCTTCTGGGCGGTAACAATCACCTCTTCCAGAACCAGGCTATCCTGTGTCATACCCATCTGCGGCAAGGCCATCGTCGCCGCCATGGAGAGGCCGGCGGATACCAACCTGACCTGAGTTGCCAGGGGCTTTCTCTGCAAGCCGTGTGTTGTAATGGATGGTTATCGTGTACTGGATTGAACGGCATAACACTCTCCCTGAAGTGCCTTATTATCATTAGCTTCACAATCTTTGCGTTGCGGCTAGACAGCACCGAGATTAAGCGCCGCCACGATCAGTCGCAAACGAGGATTTCTAAATCATAAGTGAGTTTTTCTAAGCCATTTAGTCAGGGGTAATATTCCCAGAGTACCCCTGCTAGCGCAAGGCCGAGTTCATTCGGCTGGGAGTCGGGAATGGTCGAATGATACCCACAGCATTCCCTACGGTCATGGGGCACGCTGATTCGACCCTACCGGTGGTCGCGCTTTAGGGACAGCACCAGGGAACAGGCCGACAGCACCAAGGTAAACAGAATCGGCAGGGAGACTACCAGCACTGCGGTCTGCGCGACCTTGATACCGCCTATATACATCAGGGTAATCGGCAGGATGGCCAACGCTACCGCCCAGAACGAGCGGTGCCAGCGCGGCGGGTCCTCGCTGGGGTGCAAATGGTGGCTGGCGCTGGTGGCCAGGGTGTAAGAAGCAGAATCGTAGGTGGTGGCGGAGAAAATAATGCTGACAAAGCAGAACAGGCCGATCACCAGCCCCGCCCAGGGCAACTGGTCGAATCCGGCGACAATAGCCTGGTTGCCGTCCTGTTCGTTGAGGATGGCCAGCACATCCAGTTGACCCGACAACTGCAGGTTTAGGGAAAAGTTACCCAGCACCAGATAGAACAGGGCACAGCCCAGGGTACCGTAGGTGAGCATGCCCAGCACCACCTCGCGGATGGTACGCCCGCGGGAGATACGCGTCACGAACAGGCCGACGAAGGGCCCGTAGGCAATCCACCAGGCCCAGTAGAAAATCGTCCAGTCCTCGACAAACCCTGAATCAGTAAAGGGGTCGGTCCAAGTGCTCATGGCGGCAAAGTTCTGTATCACCGTACCAATACTGTTCAGCGCGCTCTTGACCAGGAACAGGGTGGGCCCGGCCACCACGATGAAAGCCAGCAGTAACAGCGCCAGCAACAGGTTCAGGTCGCTGAGCCGCTTGATGCCCTTTTCCAGGCCCAGGTAGACGCTGGTGGCAAAGATCACTACACAGGTCACCACCACCGCCACTTCCAGTCCAAAGCTCACCTCTATGCCAGTGAGCCGGGACACCAGTGCCGCGATCAGGGGTGTGGAGAAACCCAAGGAGGAGCCCGCCCCGCCGATGAGCGCGATCATGAACAGGAAATCCATCATGCGCGCGAAAACGTTTTCTTCCCGCCCTGCCAGCCAGTAGTGGCAGGCCACGCTGTATTTCAGCACCGGGACTTTCTGGGCATAGAAAGGATAGGCAATGGCCAGGGTGGGCACGCAGTAAAAAGACCAGGCAATAATACCCCAGTGAAATACCCCGTAGGATGAGGCCCACTTGGCCGCCTCCAGGGATTTCGGTTCGGCGCCGAAGGGTGGCGCCTGGTAATAATAAGCCCACTCGATCGCCGACCAGTACATCAGGCCCGCGCCGATTCCGGCGCAGAACAGCATGGCCACCCAGCTGTAGGTGCTGAATTCGGGCTTTTCTCCCGCTGTTCCCAGCTTTACGCTGCCGTAGCGTCCGAAAGCCAGCCACAACAGCAACACCAGCGCCGCCACGCCCGCCAGTAGGTACAGCCAGCCAAAATTGGTGGCAATGAATTGGTAGCTCGTCTGCATCACCTGAGCACCGGCGGTGGGGTTCAGTACCAGGGGGACCGAGACCAGCAGGATGATTATAATGGTCGCCACGAAATTCGTCTTGTCTACATTCGAATCCAAGCTGCCGCTCCTGTAATGGTTTTTTGTCTTATTGATATTCACGGCCGGGTATTCCCCCAACCAGCCAGGGCCGCAGTTCTAGACGTATCAGCCCTGCTTGGCGTGGCGTGCCCACTCATGATACGCGCCGACCTCCCGAGTATACAGTGGGAAACCCGGTTCCCGCGCGGTCTGTGGCTTGAGCAATACTGCTCTATAGTTGAATAATATTAAGCAGTCACGATCAGTTAACTATCTGATACTATCGCGCCTCAACCACTTCAGCCGACAGCAGCCAGGCCGGATGCGCCAGGAGAGCACCATGTATATCAACGGTGAATGGATCCAATCGTCACAGAGATTCCCGGTATTCAATCCCGCCAACGGGGAACTAATCGGCGATGTGGCCGATGGCGATCGACAGAACGCGGCCACGGCCATAGCGGCGGCGGCAGAGGCGCTGCCATCCTGGTCCGCGCAAACAGCTTATGAGCGGTCGGCCGCGCTTTACCGGGCCCACCAGCTGATGATGGAGCGCAGGCCCGCACTCGGAGAACTGATGACCCGGGAACAGGGCAAGCCACTGAAAGCGGCCCTGAACGAGGTGAAATACGCCGCGGACTTCCTGTTGTGGTTCGCCGAGGAAGCCAAACGCGTTTACGGCGAGACCATTCCCTCGGGCCGTAGCGACCAGCGCTTCCTCGTACACAAGCAGCCGGTGGGTGTGGTGGCGGCAATCACACCCTGGAACTACCCGATCTCCATGCTCACACGCAAGATAGCGCCCGCCCTGGCAGCGGGGTGCACCGTGGTGCTCAAGCCCGCCGAGTCCACACCCCTGTGCGCGGTGGCGGTGTTCGAGATCCTGGAGGAAGCGGGCATTCCCGCCGGTGTGGTTAATCTGGTCACCGCTGCGGATCCATCGCCCATTGGACAGGAATTCTGCACCAATCCCGCGGTAAAGAAACTCACCTTTACTGGCTCGACTGCGGTTGGCAAGAAGCTGGCACAGGATGCGGCACCCCAGTTGAAGCGCGTGTCCATGGAACTCGGGGGCCACGCGCCCTTCATCGTATTCGACGATGCCGATCCGGTGCACGCCGCCAAGGGCGTCTCCCTGGTGAAATTCCTCAACGCCGGCCAGGCCTGCATCAGCCCCAACCGTATTTTTGTACAGCGCCCCCTGCTGGAACCGTTCCTGGAAACCCTGCAGGAACTGATCGGCAGGATGCGCGCCGGCGACGGCATGGACAGTGCCAACTCCATCGGGCCATTGATAAACCAGGCCGCCGTGGACAAGGTGGATCTACAGGTCAGGAACGCAGTGGAGCTGGGCGCAACCGTGCACAGCGGCGGACAACGACTGACCGAAGAAGGGCTTGAACGGGGCTTCTTTTATGCTCCTACCCTGCTCAGCAATGTCAATCCAGATATGCTCATTTACCGGGAAGAGACCTTCGGCCCGGTGGCGCCGGTAATCGCCTTCGACGAGGAAGACGACGTGCTGGCCATGGCCAACGACACCAATTACGGTCTGGCCGCCTACATCTACACGCAGAACCTGTCTCGCGCCATGCGCACCTTCGAAGGCCTGCAGTTCGGCATCATCGGTATCAACGATATCAACCCGACCAGCGCGGCGGCACCCTTTGGTGGTATGAAGGAGAGTGGCCTGGGTCGCGAGGGCGCCCGCGAAGGCATCGAAGAGTACCTGGAGACCAAGCTGGGCGGCTTCAGCATATAATGGACTTGCACAAATAATCAGGAGCACACCATGACGGGACCGAAATACGCCGGGCTGGATACGCTGGCCCTGCACGCAGGGGCTCAACCGGACCCTGCCACCGGGGCCAGGGCGACACCGATATACCAGACCGCCTCTTTCACCTTTCCGGATTCGGATTACGCGGCATCGCTATTCAACATCGAGCGTACCGGCCACGTCTATTCGCGCCTGAGCAATCCCACCAACGCGGTGCTGGAAGAACGTATCGCAGCACTGGAGGGCGGGGTTGGCGCTATCGCCACCGCCAGCGGGCAGGCGGCGCTGCACCTGGCCATCGTTACGCTGATGGAAGCCGGCTCGCATATTGTTGCCGCCAGTGCCCTGTACGGTGGTACGCACAACCTGCTGGCCTACACCCTGCCGCGTTTTGGCATCGAAACCACATTTGTAGACACCCGCGATCCCGAGGCCTTTCGCGCTGCGATCCGGGACAATACGCGCCTGGTGTTCGCCGAGACGGTGGGCAACCCGGGGCTGGATGTGCTGGATATTCCTGCGGTATCGGATATTGCCCACGCCGCAAATCTGCCACTGATGGTGGATTCGACGTTCACCACCCCCTACCTGATGCAACCGCTGGAGCTGGGTGCCGACCTTATCCTACATTCCGCCACTAAATTCCTCAGCGGCCACGGCATCGTTATCGGCGGTTTACTGGTGGATGGCGGTAAATTCGACTGGGACGCCTCCGGTAAATTTCCCAGCCTGACCGAGCCCTACGTGGGTTTTCACAACCTTGTGTTTACCGAGGAGTTCGGCCCCGCCGCCTTTATCGCCCGCGCCAGGAAAGAGGGCCTGCGGGATTTTGGCGCCTGCATGAGCCCCACCACCGCATTTCATATTCTGCAGGGCATAGAAACACTGGGCCTGCGCATGCAACGCCACATAGACAACACCCGCGAGGTGGTGGCCTTTTTGCAACAACACGAAATGGTCACTGCGGTAGCCTACCCGGAACTTGACGGCCACCCGGATCAGGCGTTGGCCGCACGCCTGCTACCACTGGGTTGTGGCGCTGTATTCAGCTTCGATCTCAAGGGCGGACGCGACGCGGGCATCGCCTTTGTCGATGCCCTGGACCTGTTCTCCCACCTGGCCAATGTGGGGGACGCCAAATCGTTGGTCATCCACCCGGCCAGCACCACGCATCACCGTATGGACAGGCTGGCACTGCAAGCGGCGGGTATATCCTCCGGCACCATACGACTCTCCATCGGCCTGGAACAGGTGAGCGACCTGATAGCCGACCTGAAACAGGGCCTGCGCGCCGCGGAGAAAACCGCTGCAAAGGAGGCGGCGCAATGAAACTCGACGTACGCGGGCAAAGCACGTATTGCTACACCAATGGGCGGGACATGGACCCCGACAAGGACAGTATTGTCTTTGTCCACGGGGCCGGCATGGACCACACGGTGTGGACCATGTTCTCTCGTCATTTTGCCCGGCACGGACGCAACGTCATTGCCGTGGACCTGCCCGGACACGGGCGATCCGCTGGCGAGCCCAGGGCTTCCATCGAGGATATGAGCGACTGGATAGTGGAACTATTGGATGCGCTGCAGTTACAACAGGCCGCTATTGTCGGACACAGCCTGGGCAGCCTGGTGGCTCTGGACTGCGCCGCCCGCCACCCCGATCGGGTGCGCGCCGTTGTGCTGGTGGGCAGCACCGCACCCATGCCGGTTTCGGACGCCATCCTGGATGCCGCTGCCGCTAACGACCACGCCGCCTTTGAAATGCTGACCGAATACGGCTACAGCAAGCGCCACCTGTACGGAGGCAACAGCAATCCCGGCATGTGGATGGTGGGCAGCACCCTGCGTCTGTTCGAGCGTTCCCGCCCCGGTGTATTACATGCGGATATGAGTGCCTGCAACAATTACCAGGAGGGACTGGCAAGAGCAGCTACTGTGAAGTGCCCGGTGCTTGTAGTATTGGGTGACAGCGATCGCCTGACGCCGGTAAGAAGCACCCAACCGCTACTCGATGCCCTGCCCGCACCCCAGGTCAGGATACTTAAGGGCGCGGGGCACACGCTGATGAGCGAGGCGCCCAACGCGTTGCTGGATGCGCTTAAGGAAGTACTATAAAAAATAACTCCATCCCCTCCCAACCGGCACTTGATTAAGTTAAGCTCTAACACTGTATTTTTTCGAGGCCAGCCGGTGCAGGCATTCAGCTACCAACAATTTCCCTACTCCGTGCGCGAGGACCTCGGGCAGGCCTATCGGGAATTCTGGGGCCAGCTCGCCAAACCCGGCAGTTGGTGGACCGGGGCGCAGCGGGTAGCCATTGCACGGGAAACCCGCAATGCGTTGACCTGCGGATTTTGCGCGGAGCGCAAGCAGGCCCTGTCACCCTACGCCTTCTCCGGTGAACACCAACACGACGGCGTCCTGGAACCGCTGGCCGTGGACGCGGTGCACCGCATCATTACCGACCAAAGCCGCATTACCCGCCACTACATCGAGAGCAACCGCACAAAGGGTTTCAGCGATGAACAATACGTGGAACTGGCGGGCATCGCGGTGGTCACCTTCAGTATCGACGAATTCAACCGCGCCCTGGGCCTGCCGCTGGAGCCGCTTCCCGATCCTGAAGACGGCGAGCCCAGCTATTATCGCCCGGCACAAGCCGTCCCCGGGACAGGCTTTGTGCCAATGATACCCGCGGACGGTAACGTCGGGCGCGAGGCCGATCTGTGGCCGGAGGGTGCCGACGCCAATGTGTTGCGCGCCTTGAGCCTGGTGCCGGATGCGGTTCGCGACTGGATGCGGGTCGGCGCCGCCCAGTACCTTTCCATGGCAGGCATGCAAATCTTCGCCGGCGACACCGGCCGCAGTATCGACCGCATGCAAATAGAACTGGTGGCCGCCAGGGTGTCATCAATCAACGAATGCTTCTACTGAACTAACTCACATTCCATGATGCTCAGTCTGAGTGCCAATACCACCGAAACGGACATCGACCTGCAGATGGTCAATGGTTCGACGTCTGCCGAGGAGCAGGGCCTCCCCTTCGCTCACCAACTCGCCGGGTTTGCCGAGGCAGTGACGAAGCGCGAAGAAGCTGAGATCACGCGCTGCCGGGATGAACTGGTGCAGGTTGCCGGGGAGACGGTGATGGTGGATGCCGCCGCCGTGGCGGCGAATTTCCAGCGCATGGTGCGCATTGCCGATGCAACTGGCATCCCCATCGATGAGAAGAACGTGGTGGCCGGCGCCGCTATTCGCCAGGAATTGAATCTCAGCCGCTTCGCTTCCGCACAAAACACGCCCAGCGCCGACCGTTGAAGTCTGAGTCCTGGTCCAGCCAGGCCACATTCCTGTTCGCCACCATCAGCTGCTCAGTCGGATTGGGCAACCTGTGGCGTTTTCCCTATGTTGCCGGGGAAAACGGTGGTGGCGCCTTTGTACTGGTATATATCGGTTTTGTATTACTGATCGGCATTCCCCTGATTATGGCGGAGTTGGCTATCGCCCGCCGCGGCCACAGCAGCCCGGTGGCGACCACCGCGATTATTTCCCTGGAGGAGAGCGGTCATTCCCGCTGGCAGGCAATAGGCTGGCTGAGCGTTGTGACCCCTTTATTAGCCCTCAGCTTTTATTCTGTGGTGGGTGGTTGGTCGCTGGACTATCTACTGCTGGCAGGGCGCGGCGACTTCACCGGGGTTGATGCCAAACAGGCGGGGGCAATGTTTGAGGGTATCCTCGCTTCGCCTCTACGCATGCTGGGGTCATTCAGCATGATGATTATCGCGGTCACTGTGGTGGTGAGCAGTGGTATCCGCAAGGGCATAGAGCGTATCTCCAAATTCATGATGCCGGCTCTGTTCCTGTTATTGATCTTCCTCGCTGTTTACGCCAACACTGTCGGCGATGCTGCCAGCGCCTGGTCTTTCCTGTTCCGCCCTGATTTTTCCAGTCTCACTGCCGACGGGGTGCTTATGGCGCTCGGGCAGTCGCTGTTCTCCATTGCGGTCGGCACCGGCGCCCTGCTCGCCTACGGCGCTTATCTGCCGCGGGAGGTGTCCATCCCGACTGCGGCCTGGGCTATAGGGCTGGCGGATACCGCGGCCGCCCTGCTGGCGGGGCTGTTGATTTTCCCCATTGTTTTCGCCTCGGGGCTGGACGCCGGCGAGGGTCCCGGCCTGATATTCGTCACCCTACCGGTGGCTTTCAGTGAGATGCCCGGCGGTCGGATTTTTGCCTCGCTGTTTTTCCTGCTGGTTTTCTTTGCGGCCTTCACCTCGGGGCTGGGGATGATGGAGCCCTTCGTCTCCTGGCTGGAAGAGCGCCGGGGCTGGAACCGGCGGCGGGCCGCATTGGTAACAGGAATTCTGGTGTGGGTGCTGGGCCTCGCCGCGGTGTTTTCCTTCAACCTGTGGAAAAACTTTACGCCGCTGGACATGATTCCCCAACTGCAAGGGCGCACCGTGTTTTCCATTCTGGATTACGTGGTCTCCAACTTTTTCCTGCCGTTCAATGCGATGTTGATCGCCCTGATGGCGGGGTGGGCAATCAACACTGGGCGTATGCGGCGCGATATCGGCATCGATTCAGCTGCCAGTTGGGGCATCTGGCAGCTCTCCGTGCGCTACCTGGCCCCGGTTGCGGTATTGTGCGTATTTCTCTTCAACCTGCTGGGATAGTCTGCGGTCGGCGCTTTGACAGCAGTTTTTCCGACAGGGAGGGACCTTTCCCGGGAATAGTCCAGGGACACACCTCGATGCAGATGCCACAACCGACCGTGTGCGTGAAGTAAGGGGCACACTTGTCAAAATCCACGTACCACTTCTCAGCCCCCCGCACCAACTGCTTGCTGTCGGCAATCGCGTCAACCGGGCAATCCAGCGTGCAGCGGCGACAGCCCATGCACAGTTCATCAACGGCTATATCCACCGGGGCGTCCTGTGCCAGCGGCAGATCGGTGAGGACCGTGGCTATGCGCATGCTGGAGCCGAATTCCCGGCAGATCAGTGAGCCGTGCTTGCCCAGCTGGCCAAGCCCGGCGTCGATAGCCAGCGGAATGTGCAAAATGTCCGCCGCCTCACCGTAGGCCCGGGCACGCCAGCCCATAGCGCGAATATGTTCCGCCAGTTCAATAACCGTGCGGGTGATTTCCATATAGGCGCGCATGGTTTCCGCGCCAGCCCGGTTGGTGGTGACGTGGGACATCTCCTCACTGTCCATGGGCATCAATACCACGATAGCATTGGCATAGTCGGGATCATGACCCTGGTAAAGAGCTTTTTCCGTAAGGGGGGCAATGCCTACCGCGCCGGCACCCAGTTCCCGCGCCCGTGCCTTGACAGCCGCTGCCATCGCTTCAGGGTCATCCACCGGTTGGCGGGCTTTCGCTACCGGCCCGTCGGCCCGGCGCAGCATCCAGCGGTTGACCAGGTTCAACCAGTAGACCCTGAACGGGTTGATCAGGGCAAAGAACTGCTCCAGCTTGCGCCATTCCAGTTCCCGGGCACCGGAACCGTGGAAAATCTGCACCGCACGTGCGAATCCGGCTTGTCCCAGACCATTGATGTCGTTGCCGGAACGGGGCTGCTGGCG